>ENA-UPSM01002629-UPSM01002629.1-activated-sludge-metagenome-genome-assembly--contig:-NODE-2629-length-21601-cov-7.567205_pt1 | contig 21601 bp, 25 predicted proteins | sample MGYA00238181_ERZ773283 | MGnify/ENA primary metagenome ERZ773283 (study PRJEB29023, sample SAMN05720199) | activated sludge metagenome | isolation source: Anaerobic digester | place: Japan...
AATCGTTGGCCGAGCCGTATATCTGATAGGAGACCTGAAGTTATTAGGAATCCTCCACCGGATGTGGTATCATCGGAACGTACTCCATTGAGACGGAAAACCTGACCAAGAGATTTGTGCTGAACAGGGGGCTTTTGGATCTGATGAGATATCCTGGAAAAAGGGACATAATAACTACTCTGGACGGCGTGAACCTCAAGGTCCGGGAGGGCGAAGTCCTGGGCCTGCTGGGGCCCAACGGGGCAGGCAAGTCCACATTGATAAAGATCCTCTGCACCCTCATACTGCCCACTGAAGGAAACGCCTATGTAGGCGGCTTTGATGTAGTGAAGGAGGGACAGAAGGCCAGGACCTGCATTGGCTTCATCACCACGGATGAGAGAAGCTTCTACTGGAGGCTCTCTGGAAGAGAGAACCTGCAGTTCTTTGCCGCTCTGCATAATTTGCCCAGATCAATTGCCAGGGCAAGGGTGGAGGAGCTGCTGGATGTGGTCCGCCTCAAGAACCGTGCAGACGAGCCCTTCCTCAATTACTCTGCGGGGATGAAGCAGCGCATGGCCATCGCCCGGGGTCTATTGAACGATCCGGACGTCCTTTTCATGGACGAGCCGACGAGAAGCCTAGACCCCGGCGCAGCCATGAGCCTCAGGGACTTCATTAAGGAGCATATCGTTGAGCAGAGGGGTAAGACGGTCTTCATATCCACCCATCAACTGGACGAGACGGAGCGGCTCTGCGATAGCGTGGCCATACTGGATAAGGGCCAGATCAAGGCTCATGCCATCCCGGCTGAGCTAAAGGGCCAGGATCTCTGCCGAGTGCAGTTTATGCGATGTCTTCACCTTTTACACCGGCAAGAACCTTGCTAGGGACGACAGCCATTCCTCCCCATTCTCCGCCACACCATTCTCCATGTGCCGGCAGGGCGGAAGGAGGAGGGGGATGGGCATGAAGAAGAGGGGGCTTTGATGTTCTTTGAAAAGACATTCTGGTTTATCAAGAGGGGCTACCTTTTGCAGATGAGCTACAGGTTCGATTTCTTCCTGAAAATGTTCTTCATGCTCTTCAACATACTGACCTATTACTTCATAGCCAGGATGATTGGCGGCGCGGCTGCCGCATATCTTGAGCCCTATGGTGGGGATTACTTCTCATTCGTGCTCATAAGTACGGCCTTCTCCGGCTATCTCATGATCTCCCTGAGAAGCTTCTCGGAGAGCGTGCGCGACGAGCAGATGATGGGCACCTTAGAGGTCATGCTGGTCGCACCCACCGCCACAACCAGCATCATAGCCCTCTCTTCCCTCTGGAGCTTTATCTTCGCCTCCTTCCGCGTCCTCCTCTATCTGCTCATAGGCATACTGCTGGGGGTGAACATGACTGCCGCCAATGTTGGAGGGGCGCTTATCATACTGATTCTCACCATAATATGCTTCAGCAGCATAGGCATACTATCGGCCAGCTTCATCATGGTATTCAAAAGGGGAAATCCCATCAATATGTTGCTCATGGGCACGTCCGAGCTATTCGGAGGTGTGCTCTTCCCCATCGAGGTATTCCCGGAGTGGCTGCAAAGCATATCCCGCATCCTGCCCATCACCTACTCCGTAAATGGTATGAGGCATGCCCTTCTGCAGGGATATTCTCTGGAAGAGCTGGCTCCAGATATACTGACGCTAGCCTTTTTCTCCATAGCCCTGTTGCCCTTCAGCCTGCTGATCTTCAAGCAGGCGGTGAGGAAGGTAAAGGCGGATGGAGGATTGGTTCAGTATTAAATAATTTAGAGTTTAAGTATTACTTATTTGGTTTTTATAACAAAAAATCTTAAATACTATACTGTAATTAATACGAAAAACGCACGGATTCTGATAGTTATGACATCAAAGCCCAGAAATCCAGGTATCAAATGAATTGGAGGAAGATAAATGCATAAAGATAGTTTGCGGAATAGATCAATGATAATATTATTAATATGCTCTTTCTTTTTATTGAGCCATGCGGCCCTGGCCACCTACCCAAAGACCGTCACTGACACCCAAGGCAGAGAGATCACCCTGGATAAGCCTCTGGAAAGGATAATCACCAGATCACCGGATGAGGCCAGGGTCGTCATCGCCCTTGGCTATGGAGATAAGCTGATCGCCGGAGAGCAGGCCACCAAGTCCTGCCTCTGCCCAATGACCTTCGACAACACCACGGAAGGATGCAACGAGTGCTATGAGAGCATCATCGACGGCCGCATGCCCGACCTTCCCGAGATCAGCACCAGATACGACATTTACTTTGAAGAGATCGCCAAGCTCAAGCCGGATATAATCTTCTGCGGAAGCCTGAAGGATGCCGAGGCCTTTGAGGAGAAGATCGGCTGCCCGGTGGTTGTTTTAGGCGGACAGGGATGGAACTTCGGTGACGATGGCTACTATAACAGCATCCGCGTTGCCGGCCAAGCCCTGGATGCCGAAGACAAGGCCGAAGAGCTGATCTCCTTTGCGAAGGGCAAGGTGGACATGATAAAATCGGTAACGGCTAAAATAGATCCCGATGATCGTCCCACGGCGTACTTCGCCTCCCGCGGCGCAGGAGCCGGATTTTATGATCCCAAAGAGGGCAGGGACTTCACCCGCACCGAGCCAAAATACGATCCCCTGACCATAGCCGGCGGAGTAAACGTCGCCTCTGAGATCCAGGGCTCGACTGTCAATGTTGCATTGGAGCAGATCATCGCCTGGAACCCCGACTTCATATTCATATCCAACAGCGATGCCGGAAACAATACAGCCCTGGAATTCATCAGGAACAGCCCTGAGCTGTCCTCGGTTGATGCCATCAAGAAAGGAAATGTCTACAATTGCTTCTATCCACACTGCAGGGGAACGCCTCCAGACAGAAACCTCCTGAACATGATGTATATGGCCAAGCTGTTTTATCCTGAGCAGTTCAAGGACCTGGATCTGGAAAAGGAGGGCAATGAGATATTCAAGGCTTTCTTAGGAGTGGACGGCGTCTTCACCGAGTATGCCGACTACCTCGTCTGGCCCAGAGAGTACCTTGATAGCCTGAAGTAGGTGGATGCGTCAATGACAGGAATCATCAACTGGGATGAGCTGTGGAAGGCCACCCATTCGGGCAGCTTTCATCACCACGGCAAAGACCTGGCGGCCTACTGGGACAGCAGGGCCAGGCAGTTCAACAAACGGGTCATCAAGCACAGAGAGAGGGCGGAGGGCCAGATTGCCGAAATGGGGCTTTTCCCTCATGAGACGGTCCTCGACGTGGGAGCTGGCACGGGACGGCTGGCCCTTCCCATGGCCCGGAGGGCTAAAAGCGTGACCGCTCTGGATCAATCGGAGGGAATGCTGGCCTGCTTGCGCGAGAACATGGCCGCAGAGGGGATCAAAAACATCCGCTGCATAAAGAGACGCTGGGAGGACCTGTCTTTAGAGGAGATGGAGCCGCATGATGTGGTTGTCTCCTCCAATTCTTTAGGGGTCTACGATTTAAGGGAGGGCCTGATGAAGATTGACTCCCTGACCAAACGGGCGGCTTACATCTTCACCTTTACCGACGATAAGAGGGATGACGGCTTTCGGGACTTCTTGAGAAGAGGAGATACGAGCGGGAAAAGGCCGGCATGGGAGCCCGCCGGTCCGGCCGGCTATCTGGTGATATACAACCTGCTCGCTGACATGGGCATCTATGCCGATATCAAGATCATGGACTGGCAGCACGACGAGCACTACACCGAATTCGATGAAGCTGTAGATGAATGGAGAAAGGTGCATGACGTGCCTTCTGAAAATGAGCCTGAGCTGCGAAAGTTTCTTTCCGAAAGGCTTGTCGGGGATGAGACGGGCTGGATGTTGTGCCGACAGCACAGACAGGCCATGATCTCCTGGCAGAAGGCCCGGCCCCTTCCCGCCTAGGAGGAAAGATCAATGGTCTCCATTACACTTCTGGCCGGGTCGGCTCTTGTCGCCCTGCTTCTGGCCTCTTCTATCCAAGTGGTGAGGCAGTACGAAAGGGCGGTTATATTCCGTCTGGGAAAATTGAAGAAGGAAAGGGGTCCCGGCCTCTTTGCCCTTATACCCCTTATGGATAAGATGGTGCGGGTGGATATGAGGGTAAGGGAGCTGGATGTCCCCAAACAGACGGTGATCTCCAGCGACAATGTCACACTGGAGGTTGATGCCGTCATCTACTACAAGGTGATGGAGGCCTCCCGGGCTATCATCGAGGTGGAGGACTTCGAAGCTGCCACGCTTCTCCTCGCCCAGACCACTCTGCGAGACATTCTGGGCCAAAATGAGCTGGATACCGTTCTCTCAGATAGAGAAAACCTTAACCGTAGGATCAAGGAGATCCTGGATTCGACCACCGAGCCCTGGGGAATGCATGTGGTAATGGTGACGATGAGGGATGTCTCACTGCCGGAGAATATGCTCCGAGCCATTGCCAGACAGGCGGAGGCGGAACGGGAGAAGAGGGCTCGCATCATCCTGGCAGAGGGAGAGTATCAGGCCTCCAAGATGATGAACGAGGCAGCTGATATGTACGAGGACAAGCCCAGTGCCATCAAGCTGCGAGAGTTCCAGACGCTCACCGAGATCGCCAAGGAGAAGAACCTGATTGTGGTCTCAACCGGATCGGATGACGGGCACAAGAATTCGGACCTTCCACTTTTCATAGGTCTGGCCCGGGCGGCTGCTGGCAACAAATAAAGGGCAAGAGATGACAGGCTACAAATGACCAGCTTTCGCACATTATTCTTCCGGGGCAAGCCCGATGCCAGCTTTGCCCGGTCACGCAGGGCTGGTAGGAAGAGCAACCCGGAGATGGCCCATGAGAGGTTCAAGTTCATCAGGGTCTTCTTCGTGCTGGGCATAGCCAGCCTTCTCATCCTGCTCACCGGGATTATCATAACCCTAGGCCCACTCAATATATCGGTAGGCGATTCCTATGCCGCGCTGCTGGCCCACTTCTTCCCGGATCGCTTCACAGTGGATGCGCTTACATCCAGGGTGGTGTGGAACATCCGCTTTCCCCGCATCCTAGGCGGGATGATGGCCGGTTTCGGCCTGGGGATCTGCGGATGCGTGATGCAGGCGGTCCTCAAAAATCCTCTGGCAAGCCCCTTCACCCTTGGCATCACCGCCGGAGCGCAGTTCGGCATATCCATCGCCGCAGTTATCGGCTTTTCCATTCTGGGAGGCCCCTACATCATAATCGGCAATGCCTTCTTCTGTGCCCTTTTGTGCTCACTCTTCATCATCGGCCTGGCGGCCATCAAGGGAGCCACCTCTGAGAATCTGGTGCTCGCAGGCATCGCCGTGAACTACTTCTTCACAGCCATGAGTTCACTTCTCAAGTATTTCGCCAGCGATGAGCAGCTCCGCCTCATGACCAACTGGGGCATGGGAGATCTGGCCGCTTTTTCCTGGACCAACTCAAAGCTGCTGCTAATAATATTCATCATCTGCATCCCCCTGATCATGACCAAATGCTGGGACCTGAACATCATGACTGCTGGCGACGAGACCGCCAAGAGCATTGGCGTGAATGCCGAGATGACACGCATATTCATCATGGTGGTCAGCAGCCTTCTCGTTGCCACCATCGTCTGCTTCATGGGAACCATAGCCTTCGTGGGACTGGTAGCACCCCATATGGCCCGCATGGTCATAGGCGGAGATCATCGCTTCCTCATTCCCGCCTCAGGAGTGCTGGGGGCACTGGTTCTCATGTCAGCGGACGCTGTAGGAATGAATCTGATAGCACCTACCATCATCCCTACGGGAATCATGACATCCATTGTGGGTGTTCCCTTCTTCATGTATCTTATGATGAAGGGCAAGAGAGAGGAGTTTTGGACATGATGATCAAGCTGCAAGCCAGAGATATAGTATTCGGCTACAACAGCAATCCCATCCTGAATAATGTGAACTTTCAGATCGCCCCATCCAAGCTGGTCACCATTGTCGGACCGAACGGATCGGGAAAGTCGACATTGATCAAGTGCATAGATCGGATATTGGCACCGCAGGGGGGCAGCATTCTCATCGACCGGAAGGATGTGACAAAGATGAGCAGGATGGACCTGGCCAGGTATCTCTCTTATGTGCCGCAAAGCTCGGTGCGCATCTTTCCCACCAACGTATTCGATACCATTCTGATGGGCAGAAGGCCGCACATCGGCTGGATGGGAAGTGATAGAGACGAGCAGAAGGTCTGGGAGGTTCTCAGGCTTCTTGATATCGAAAGTTTAGCAATGAGCAATTTCTCGGAGCTCTCCGGAGGCCAGCAGCAGAAGGTGCTGATCGCCAGGGCGCTGGTTCAGGAGGCAGAGGTGATGCTCCTTGACGAGCCCACCAGCAACCTGGACATCTGGCATCAACTGGATGTCATGAACATAATCCGGGATGTGGTCAAGAAAAAAGAGATCACCGCCATCATGGCCCTGCATGACCTCAACCTCGCCTCCCACTACTCGGACCGCATCATCATGATGAAAAAAGGCAAGATCATAGCTGCGGGCGACCCTCAATCTGTGATTACCGAAGAGAACATAGCCTCTGTCTACAGAGTGGAGGCAGCAGTGAGAAGCCTCTGCGACCGGCCCATGATCATGCCATTGCGGCAAATTCGGGGGGGCAGCACGCAAAATTTGGCTTAGCAGCCTCACCAGCAGGCCGACCGGTTGCATGTGAATATAATCAAACATCTCACATGAGCTTCCATCAGCCGCCTCCGGCTCCGTCGGCATCCTCAGCAAACAGCCAGCGTCTGCGCCCGGATCTCCTCCATCTTCTCCCTTCCAGCCAGCACCTCGACGAGCTTGAGGGCGAACTCCAGGGCGGTTCCGGGGGCGCGGGAGGTTACCAGGTTCCTGTCCACCACCACCCTCTCCTCGGAGAAGTCGGCGCAGGCCTGCACCTCGGCCCTTCCTGAGGGGCTGACTGTGGCCCTTCGCCCCTGCAGTACTCCAGCCTTGATGAGCACAGATGGGGCGGCGCATATCGCCGCGACGAGCTTTTCCGCCCGATCCATCTCCCGTGCCATGTTCAGGATGCGCTCGTCGTTTCCCAGGTTGATGAAGCCGGGGGCTCCGCCTGGCAGGACCAGGCCGTCGAAGTCCCGGAAGTCAATTTTGTTGAGGTCTGTATCGGGCTGCACCGTAATTTTATGAGAGCCTGTGACCATGCCGTCCTTAAGGCCGGCAGTGACCACCTCTATGCCCGCCCTACGCAAAATATCAATGACATTGACCGCCTCGATCTCCTCAAAGCCCTCTGCCAGGGGCACTAAAACTCTCACCATAATTCGCTTCCTCCTCTGCAATTAATTAGCCTGCATATCTTAAATCTATTACTATTACCGACCAGAATTGTTTAAATCAAAAAATTTTAATTTTCTAATTTTTATGAAAGTGGCTCAACAATCTTTATATAATCCCATGCAGGGCATTGGCCCGTATAAAAGGTGGACCCCTGTCATGGAATTGAAGCACTCACAAAATATATATTTAATGATGATGTACGTATATCTGAAGGCATATCACGAAGCCCTCCAGGACTTTGAGCTGGCGGTAAAGGACGCCAACTTCGTGGACATGGCTCTGATGTCTGTGCAGCAGAAATACAAGGAGAAGATAGAGCGCTTCGAAAGGGAGATGCCATAGAAGAGCCGCAATCTAGATCAGCCCGTCCGGACAATGTGGGGCCATGCTCTGCCTGCGCTGCGGACGTTGTTGTATTTATCTAGATATTTTTATAGTGAATCCTTCATCCATTCTACCTGACGGCAGCATCAATCCCGGTGAATCCGAAACCATGGTCTTCAAGCCCGCAGGGCAGATGTGCCCCCATCTGAGATTTACTGACATGCAAAATTATCAGGGCAGGGACAGATTGAATGCCAAAAGCGATGGCCCCTCACATTCACAGGCGGAAGGGCGCGCCATCTGCACCATCCACCACCTGCCCTGCTACCAGGATACTCCCTGCCACAGCTTCGATCAGATCGGACCGGAGGATGCGGTTTGCGTCATGGGCGGATACCTGAGGCTGCTCGATGAATCAATTCCTTAGAAGAAGCCCTTAACCTCTGCCGCCTGCCAGGCCCTCAGTAGCCATGAGATATCCAATGGCCCTCTCAGCCAGGGGATACCTTCGAACCAGGGCCTTGAACCTCTTGCCGTGATTGGCTTCCACTAGGTGAGCCAGCTCGTGCACAATTACATAGTCCTCAACCCACTGGGGAAGGCCGGCAAGCTTGCTGCTGATGAGGATGGTGCGACTGAGGCTGTTGCAGGAGCCCCGCCTCCGCTCCTGGTTGGAGGAGTACCTGATGCTGTTCCAGCTCAGGCTGCCCTGAAAGTACCGCCGGTTCAATATGCCCGCCCTCTCCTGAAGATGGGCGTCATCCCTGGGATATACCCGCTTCTCCAGCCGGGCGCGCAGCTTCTCTATGTGCCCCTGCAAAACGGCGTCGGATATGGAGGCAGGAGCCAGCACCTCCATCCGCCCGCCCACCATCCGGGCCTGGATGGTCTTTTTTCGCCGCGCTGACCTCTTAACCATTACCTCCAATGCCGGAACCTCCCATCTGCAAAAGGCTGTTGTCCTCAGAATATTAATAACTTTGGAGCTGCTGCCATATGGAAAGGCAAGGGTCAGCAGCAAGGCAGCCAATCCACGCAGATCTCACCAGGACTGCTGTTAGACCAGAGCTGAATGAACTTTTCGATGGAAAAGACCCCTGTGAGGTCCTCCACGCTTCTGCCTATGAGTGGATGGCGGCCGCGAGCTGTAATGGCCGGATCGTATGACTGCCATGAGATACGGGCGTTGCCGATGACATTGGAGTTGATGCTGGCCTGCAATGCCCCCGATGAGATGGCGGAAGAGGATTCCGGGTACGGCGATGAAGCGCCAGATGACGAAGAGGAGGAGGCACCTGTCCTGGCGGTGACTGCAGTCTCCCTTTCCAGATGCTCGAAATCTGTGTACTCCTCAGTCAGAGCAGCTCCGGCGTCATAATTTCTGACGGCCAGAACATCCTTTTCACCGGCATTGTTCATAGCAGCGGCAAAGCCAAAGGGCATCTCAGCCTGCGCCAGAGAGTGGGGCGAGGCGATCAGAGCAATTGTTAGGATTGCCATTGCCCCCTGAACTGATTTTAGATCTTCAAGACGGCTCTCATTCGTCCCCATCGATTGCATCCTCGATCTTATATCAGCCCAATTATAGCATACTGGTGGTGCTCTGGCTCGGGCTGCTGGTAGAGCCTGCTGATCCGCCGTCCATATCCTGCAGTGTATACTCTCTGTTCAGCCTGGCGGTCTCATAGGACATGTCTAGGGTGAGAGCTTTGTTAAAGCAGGTCAATGCATCCTGATATCTTCCCATCTCCCTCAACACCACTCCTTTGTTGTTCCATCCCGCGGGATCTTCAGGCTTTACCTCTGTGGCCTTATTGAAGCACTGCAGAGAGCTGTAGATATTGCCCTGATTGGCCAGAGCCATTCCCTTTCCAATCCAGGCATCGAAGTAATTGGGATCCATCTGCAGGATCTGGTCGTATATGACTATTGCCTCGTCATACCTCTTCTGCCCCTGGGATAGAGCTGTTGCCTTCAAATTGAGCGCTTCGAGATTTGCAGAATCAATAGATAGCGATTTATCAAAGCAGGAGATGGCCTCATCGATATCTCCCAGGTTGGCCAGGGCTTTTCCCCGGTTATTCCACAGCTCTGTGCTGTTCGGCTCCAGCTCCAGAGCCCTGTCATAGCTCAGGACGGCATTGTTGAAGTCGCCGGAAAGAAAATATCTATCTCCCTGGTCGGAGAAGTATTGGGCTGATGATGAGTTCTGGGCAGACAGGTTTTGGCCACTTATAGCCGGCATAGCAAGGGCTGCCAGCAAGGCAATAACGGTAACAGTAAGATTATGTCTCATGAGGCAGCCATCTTTTACAAGGAGGTAAATATCTCTACCCCTCCACGGCAGATGCACCATCCCGGGCACTTATACCCGTTTTCCCATCAGGCAGGCTCGACCCCCCCGTCTTCAATTCATCCATAAAATTGTTCCATCTCATGGCATCATCAACATTATGGCGGATGAGTTCCTCCCTTCCGCCAGGTCCATCAAATTCGCGACCGCTGCGCTTCATGGCACCCCTCCGATCCAGAAGAGAGCGAATTATGCCCGCTGCCACATCATGCAGCCTCACAGCCTCATCTGTCAATCGAAGATCACCACATCACCTGAATCCAGATGGTAGCGAGCGCCGACGATCATGACCTCGGCGCTCGGTACCTTCTAGAATAAAATAGGCTGAGTGGACTCGAGCTGACCGGCGATATTCATAACATTGCTTTCGATGGAGCTGTTCAGCACCAGGCTCTTCAGGTGGCCAGGAACACCGCCGCCCTGCACTGCAGCGCTGACTGCGCCGCAACTGTCATGCCCCAGTACCACAACTAAAGGTACGCCCAGATGCTCCACGGCGTACTAGATGCTGCCGATAGATGCGCCGCCCAGCACCTGCCCGGCTGTCCTGGCCGCGAATATGTCTCCGAGACGCCGATCGAAGATCGCCTCGGGGCAGTCCTGGAGTCCGAGCAGGCCACAATTACGGCAAAGGGGGTTCTGGCCTGCAAAAATCCCGGCACGGTGATCCAGAGACTGGTCGGGATGGCTGGAATCGCCGATATGTTTACCTACCATCAGGTCACCTTCTCCGCTATAGGTGATCTTATGTTTCCGGGACTAGGAGGACTGGGCGGAAGGGGCGGCATGAGCCCCAAAAAGATGAAGGGCATGCTCAAGAACATGGGCATCAACATCGATGAGCTGGAGAATGTCACAGAGGTCATCATACGCATGCAGGACAGGGAGATCGTTCTCAGCAATGCCTCTGTCGCTGTCATGGACGCCCACGGCCAGAGGAGCTATCAGATATCCGGTGACGCCTCAGAGCGGCCTCTCAGCGCAGGGGCAGGCGAGGTAGAGGCCCCAGTGGAGATCCCCGAGTCCGATGTGGATCTGGTGGCGGCCCAGACCGGTGTGCCTGCGGAGAAGGCCAGGGCGGCCTTAGAGGAGGCCAAAGGCGATCTAGCAGCGGCTATAATGAACCTGACGTCAAAGTGATACGCCTATTGATATTCGAAAATCTGCGGCCTGAACATGATCATAGACAATCCCGGCACTCTGCGCGATCCGGTTCACGGGGCGGTGCAGGTGGGCGACCTGGAATGGCTGCTCCTGGAGTCACAGCCCATGCAGCGGCTGCGTGGCATCAGGCAACTTGGGCTTGTGGAGGCGGTCTACCCCGGAGCCGGGCACACCAGGTTCGAGCACTCGGTCGGAACAATGCACATGGCCGGCAGGCTCGCTCTTCACCTGGGCCTCTCTGCAGAGGAGGCAGCAAAGGCCCGTCTGGCTGGGCTGCTGCACGACGTGGGCCACTCAGCCTTCTCCCACGCAGTGGAGGGCGTGCTGAGCCGAAACCCGGAAATCCAGCCCTGCCTTGACGGGCGCAGGGTCAGCAGGCACGAGCAGTTCACCCGCGCCATCATCGCCTCCCACCCCTTTGGCGAGAAGGCCCTGCTGGCCGCAGACGAGATGTTCGGCGGCGCAGAGAGGCTATTCTCAGAGGTTGCAGAGATCGCATCTGGAATGAGGCCCCCTCTGGGCCAGATCATCGTGGGAGACCTGGACGCAGACAGGATCGATTTCCTGCTGCGTGACTCGCACCATTGCGGCGTGGCCCTGGGACTCGTCGACGTGGACCAGATACTGCAGGCCCTGACGATCAAGGCCGGACACATCGTCCTGGCGGGAGAGGACGGCTACAGGGCGGAGATGTCCCGAACTGCTGCCGAGTCCATGCTCATAGCGCGGGCCCATCACTACAATGCCCTGATCTACCATCCAGCAGTGCAGTCCATGCGGGCCATGCTGCTCGCCGCCCTGGAGGGGGCCCTTCGCCTGATGGACGGGGAGGAGGCGAAGAGGAGCGTGACCCTGTTCTTCCTGGAGTTTACAGACCCCGATCTGATCAGATTCATATCCGAGAGGGGAGACGATGCCGCCCGAACCCTTCTGGCCCGCATAAAATCAGGGATGAGCTATCCTCTGGCTGTGAGGTTCGACCACAGCTCTCTGCCCCCGGAGACGCGCATGGCTCTCTCCACCATCTCCAGGCACGGGCGAATGAGAAATCTCTTCGAGGAAGCCCTCAGCAAAAGGTATGGATCGCTGGTGGACATCACCGTGGGAAGCGGCGTTCCCCGCTCCACTCGCACTCAGTCGGACGGATTTCTTTACGACGAGTCGGCACTGGCGGCGGGGCTGGTCAAGTCCCTCACCCGGCAGATAGCCATATCATTCTTCTCGGACGGCCATCCTGAGATATCCCTGTCAGAGGTTGCCGCCCAGGCGTTCAAGCTTCTATCGTTCATCCGGGCTGAGAGCTACCTGCCCATCGACGGCCTGCTCCTGCTCTTCTACTCCCTGCAGAGGATGCTCTCTGAGACATACGGCAATAAGATCCTCGTCCCAAGGATCAGGAACATCACATGGCTGTACCGCACTGTTGCCAGGCTCAAGGAGGCGGGTCCTGCGGGCTACTCAGGGCTGTTCGACTATGCCTTTCACGAGGACTATGGCTTTGTCTACAGCGAGAGGCTCTTTGAGGACATTCAGATACTTGTGGCCATGGGCATGATCTATCAGGACCAGAGGCACTATGAGAAGGCGGGGCGCTGGCTGCAGAGGTATGAGTACATGCTCACGGCTGAGGGCATGAAGTACGCAGAGAGCGTGGCGGTATCATACAAAAGGGAGGCGGAGTGGCTGGCAGGCCATCTGCGGCGGGAGAGGCACACCATTCCCTATGACCTGGTGAGCCTGTCGCTGCCCAGGTACAGGGGGGAGAGAGGGTGAACCTGAGGCTGATATGGAGATGAAGGGCATCGTAGCCCCTTGAATTCTCATCAAAATCTTTTAATCTTCTCTCGGTGGTAGCTGAATATGTGGACGCTCCCCAATCAAACCGCCCAAATGTGTGGTTTCGCTACAATAGCAAGAACTCCTACAGCATCGCCGCCCTCCTGCCCCTCATCGAGGAAGAGCCAGGTTTCGCCGAAGGGCCGAAGGACGGGATCATGCTCTACAGCTTTGCCACAGCCCAGGCGGAGGAGGTCTACGCAGAGGTGGACCGGGCCCGGGCAGGCGGGGCGGCTTCTGCCCTCTACATCGCAGGCGGCCCACATGCCTCGGCCCTGCCTGAGGAGGCCCTGCAGCACTTCGACTTTGTGGTCATCGGCGAGGGGGAGGAGACGCTCCCGGAGCTTCTCAAGGCCATCGAGAATGGCAGCGATCCCGCTGCAGTTCGGGGCATAGCCTTCAGGATGCAGGGGCAGTTTGTGATCACTGAGAAGAGGCCGCCAGTGGACCTGGACAGGTTTCCCCCCTTCAGCCGCATACTGGCTCCCCTGGAGATCTCACGCGGCTGCCCCTGGGGCTGCCTCTACTGCGCCACCCCCCGCCTCTTCGGAAGCTGCATGCGCCACCGGTCCATCCCGGTGATCGAGAGGTATTCCCGCCGCCACATGGACATCCGCTTCACCTCTCCAAACGCCCTGGCCTACGGCTCTGACGGCAGCAGGCCCCGGCTGGAGAAGGTGGAGGCGCTGCTCAGAGCACTCTCCTCACAGAAGAAGCCTATATACTTCGGCACATTCCCCTCAGAGGTGCGGCCGGATTTCGTGACTGAGGAGGCCCTGGAGATCATCACCAAATACTGCGCCAACAGGAGCCTCAGCCTGGGCGGCCAGTCTGGAAGCCCCGCGGTTCTGAGCGCCATAGGCCGGGGGCACGGCCGGGAGGAGATCGAAGCTGCCTGCGATCTATGCCGCGATTTCGGCCTGGTAGCTCAGGTCGACCTCATCTTCGGCCTGCCGATGGAGTCTGAGGAGGACCAGCTTCAGAGCCTGGACCTCGCGCGCTGGATCGCGGGGAGGGGCGGCAGGGTGCGGGCGCACATCTTCACACCACTTCCGGCAACCCCCCTCGCGGAGACGCTGCCGGCTCCACTCTCGGATCGGGTGCAGGCGTGCCTCGGAAGCCTGGCGCTGCAGGGCAGGCTGACAGGCTCCTGGCGGAGGGAGGGACCGCAATAGAATGTGATTAATCGCCGGAAAACGGGCCTGTTTCACATGTAAAACTGCTTGAACGGCTTTCTATATTCATCCTGAAGCTCGTATTTTATTGCTATCTTCTCTGGCAGGACCTCGATCTCTTTGACCGCCTGGGAGAACAGGAACCATATGAAGCCCCTATCCGGCAGCCTATACCTGTCCGGCAGGCTGGCTGTGAACTCCGAAGTAGCCAGGATGTAGGTTCTGAGAAGCTCGCTCCCTGAGGCGAAGAGGAATGGAAAGCTTACCTTCTCGACCTCCCGCTGGCAGGAGCCCTGCAGGCGGAGGCGCTCGGACAGAAACTGCAGGTAGTCGTCCTTGGTTATAACCAGCTCTTTGTATTCGCTCATGTGATCATCCTCGCTGCAAACTGATAGCAGAGGAGATGATAAAAGTATTGGATAATATCGGGCCTTCAAACCACCAGCTCTATGCCGTTCTGATCTCCGGCGAGAGCGATGTCTGGAAGCTGAGATCCGAAGTCGTTGATCATTTCGATAAGGCCTGAGAAGGCCTCGATCTCCATATCCAGCACCTCCACAGCCGCCAGGTAGATGCTTCTCTCAGAGACGACGGTCAGCTCATCCGGGCCCCGGAATACCAGCCTCCGTCTCCCGTCCCGGCGCAAAGCCCTGTAAATCTCTCTATCATGTGCCAGAACCATTCCCGGAATTATCACCCTGTCTTTGATATTGGCCAGTTTCAGGGCCTCAAAGTCCTCAATGGTGATCAGACTGCCGATCTCCTTCTTAGCCGCCACCACGTTCACATCGCCGCCCAGCTCCTGAAATATCGATGATAATAGGGGATAAGCGACGGAGCTCGTGATGATGGTCGCACTTCTTTCAATGGCAGGAAGCCTCGTCAGATGCCCTTTACGATGGGCCAGGGCAAATGGCGCTTTTGTTACCGGATCCCAGAGCGGCGTTCCTATGACCCTCATGCTGAAGTTCTCGGAGACCTCTGTTGCGATGCGGCGGATCTCCTGCACATCATACGGCACTATGCCCGGCATAACCGGGCCATTGCCGAAGATCAGGCCCTGCTCCCGGGAGTTGGCAAAAGACATGAGCATCAAGCCCTTGGCCCCCATCTCCTCAATGTCCCTGCAGGTCTTCTCCAGCTCGGCACCATCATTTATGCCCGGTATGAGGACGACCATGGCATAGACTTCGCACCTTTCGCATAAGACTTTGAAATTCCTGAGGACTGTCTCAGGATGGGCGTCATTTACGTAGCGGCGGCGCAGGATGGGATTGGTGGAGAATATGGAGAAGCTTATCCTGCTCACACCGGCATCGACGAGACGGTCTGCGTCATCATCTCCTGTAAAGCCCTTGCCGCTGGTATAGTCCAGGAAGACGGGAATACTGCCACCGCTCACCCTCTCGACCAACTCGGGAAGATTGGGATAGCAGCTCACGTCTCCGTTTCCCTTGATTATGATCATATCAGGTCTGCCGGAGGCGCTATTCTGCGATACTTCGAAGAGAAGCTGCTCCACGGGCTTGTATCCGGGTTCAATCTCCACAACCTGTCTGGTGCAGTAGTCGCAGCCCTTCTGGTAGGTTTTGCAGTGCCTGCACCCGGACGGCTCAATATTCTTTACGCCCTTAAAATAGCAGAACTCGCAAAAACCCATGCAGTCCAGACCGGGTCTCCCGCCAACATCCACAGTCATGTGCATAATTACTGATTTAAGATAGTAGTTATTAAGACTTATCTGAAGTAAAATTAATACAAATATTAATATCTTTAGAATATTTCTCTGGCCAGGCAAAGCTCATGCAGGCTCATCTGACCGGGGGCCGTCCTATCTGTGATGTAGCCGTAGGTCAGAGCCGATCCGTATAGGGGGGCTACTGCGCGAAGATGCCTGCCTGTGATCCCCATGGCGATCATGCAGAGGGGCATATCAGCATCCAGCAAGAACTGAAGAATTCTTAGATTGTCATGAAGGTTTTGTGGCGTCACGGCGATCTTGGCGATGGCCGCTCCAGCCCTTTTCATTCTGGAGAAGATCTCCTCCAGCATCTCCCGCTCAGGCATGCCCTGAAAGTCGTGATAGGATATTATTGCCGGCCTTTTTGCCCCGGCCAGAAAACAATCTCTTCCCGGAGCGAAAAGCTCGATGTCCACATAATCGCAGTATGGCTCCGCCCGGCGCAGAAGCTCTATCCTTTTTTCCTCGCTTCCATCATAGCCGCCCCCCTCTGACTTGATCCGGGCGGTGGCTATGATGGGCTGGGCGGGGCAGGACTCTCGAACCGACTGCAAAGCCCGGATTGGATCGCCCTCCTCGATCAAATCCAGGCGCAGCTCTATCATATCCGCCTCCTTGCCTGCCGCTGAAACGTCTTTATCCCAGTGCCTTCCAAGGACGGCGACGATCTGCGATCTGAAGCAAGTCATATCTTTATTCTATCTCTCAACAATGCTCTCCTCAATCTTCATTCCGAAGTGTCTGGCGCTCTTTTCCAGGTTTACCAGCACCTCATCTCCGGGCTTGAGGTCAGTTACAGGGCGGGGCTGGCCGTCAGCGCCGACGAGCTTGATAGTTTCGGCGTTCTGCAGCAGGGTGCTGATGTGCTGCCCATCCGCCTCGGCCTCGACCAGCATCATGGGCCTCTTTTCGATCTTTGACCTGCCAACTATGGCGCTTCGTGCCGTGCCGTCCTTGCCCACTATGGTGACCTCGTCCCCCGACTTCAGCTCTGATAGATAGCGGGTCTTATCACCGACCTTGATGTAGGCATGCACCGCCCCGGCGTTGACGCGGAAGGGGCGGGCTGCCACATATGGGCTGTCCTCTGACTCACTGTGCACCAGGAATAGCCCCCTCGCCTGCGAGCCGACCAGCATCCCCTCACCAAATGTCATCATGCTGGCAGTGTCCACGCAGACCCTGTCGCCCATGCCCACCGGCTTTACGGCTGTGACCCTCGCAGAAACAAGCTCTATCCTGCCCTTTTCGGCCTGGTCCACAGCCTCCATGAGCCTCTTGATCTCGGACGGGTCGGAGCTGTCCAGCAGCACACCGTCAGCCCCCTTCTCCAGAGTGGATATGGCAAGGCTGGCCTCCTCAGCAGTCCTGACGCCGCTGATGATCTTGACAGCCGCGCCCTGCAGCCCGGCGATCATATTCTCCAGTGGGATGACCTTCCAGTCAGTGCCTGTGACCAGAAGGTACTGCACAGCTCTGCCCATCTCCACTGCGAACTGCTCGTACTTTTTGCCGGCTATGATCACGTACGCAGCAGTGCTGCCTGAGATGCCCTCAGCCAGAGCCCTATCCTTGCTGGCTTCGCCTGAACCGGGTAAGGGAAGGGTGCCGTCCCCTTCGCCCCCCCTGCCGATGACCGTGATGTCCTCACTGCCCCTCTCGCTGCCGAAGCAGGCCACGGCGATCTTTCCCAGCTCCCGCACCCGGTCGATGTTCTCCCTGTCCACCAGCACGCAGTCGAAGCCGGACTCAAGTGCGGTGGTGATACTGGGCTTGACCTGCTCCCACGCTCCCTGTGCCATGAGCCACTTCTCTTTCATGAGCTAGCATTTGACATAATATTACAAATCTCTTTTGCCGTGAAGCTGCCGCCTAAATAAATTTATAACGGATGCAGGACAATGCCGTATCATGGACAATCGCCTGGTCTATAGCCCGCTAAGCATGCTTCTCATGCTCGTATTCGGATTTCTGCTTCTGGCAGTGATCGGACTTCTCTTTCTGGATCTGGCCAGAACAGCCTTCATCAGGATCGGCTTTTCATGGGGCCAGGCGCTATTTGTGCTGCTGGCATCTCTTCTCGGAAGCAATATCAACATCCCTGTAAAAAACCTCCAGTGCACAGTGCCCATCGTGCAGGATAGGTATGTGCGGGCCTTCGGCATAGCCTACAGGATACCTGTGCTGCGCAATGTGAGCTGCAGCACGCTTCTGGCCGTCAATGTGGGGGGAGCAGTGATTCCCACCATCATCTCCCTGGCCCTCATCTACCGCTTTCCCGTCTCCCTGCCCTATGTCCTGGCAGCTGTGGCCTTTGTGGCTCTTATAACCCACATGGTGGCAAGACCCGTGCGCGGCCTGGGCATAGTCACGCCCGCCCTGCTGCCGCCTGTGAGCGCTGCAATCGCCGCCCTGATTCTGGTCTACATATTCTCCGCCCCCCATGATGTCATCTTTCTGCTGGCATATGCCGGCGGGACTCTGGGCACACTGATCGGAGCAGATATCCTGAACCTGAACAGGATCAAAAACCTGGGAGCGCCTGTGGCCAGCATCGGTGGGGCGGGGACATTTGACGGCGTCTTTCTCTCCGGGCTGATTGCCGTGCTTCTGCTTTGAGCCAGTGCTCCTGCACTGAGCTTTATCTCAGGGGAAAAGGCCATTAACCATAGAATGCGCACTCTCCTGAGGAGACAGAGGATATGAGCTTGCGGGATTTTCTGGAGGATCTGGACGGCGCTGGAATGCTGAAGAAGGTGCATGACCCTGTATCGCCCATACTGGATGTCACTGCCCGCTCCTGGGGAACGGGCCCCATCCTCTTTTCCAGTGTGGCTGGCAGGAGGTGCTGCCTGAACATCCTGAGCTCCCGCATTCTGCTGGCCAGGGCTTTGGGGATAGAGCCCTCCGCTCTGGTGCGCCACCTCGCAGGGATGGACTACGAGGGGCCTGTGCGCGAAGTTGACTCCTCGCCCTTCATGGAGTGCGTATCCGCTCCGGACCTCTCCCGGCTGCCCATCCTCACCTACTTTGCAGGCGACGGCGGACCATACATCACATCCGCAGTGGTCACAAGCAGCTTTCACGGCAGGATCAATGCCTGCGTGCACAGGCTCATGGTTCTGGGCAAGGACCGGCTTGCTGCGCGGCTGGTTCCGGGCAGGCACACCCATCAGCTCTACGAGGCTGCCATCGCAAGGGGAGAGGAGCTGCCCGTCAGCATCGCCATAGGCGTCGACCCTCTGCTGCTCATGGCCGCCTCCACCCGCGTCCCTCCTGAGAAGGAGTTTTCATATGCAGCCGCCCTGCGTGGCGGGCCGGTGGAGCTTGTGATGCTGGACAATGGCGCCCCCGCCCCCCATGCCGAGATCGTGCTGGAGGGCTACATCACAGCCGAGCGGGCGGCTGAGGGGCCTTTTGTGGACATCACAGGCACCCGCGACCTGGTGCGACAGGAGCCGGTCATCCGGCTGACCGGGATGATGACCAGAGAAGATCCGATCTACCAAGGCCTCCTGCCAGCCAGCGGTGAGCACAAGATGCTCATGGGCGTGCCCTACGAGCCTCTCATCTACAGGGCGGTATCAAAGGTGGCGAGGGTCAAGGATGTGATGCTGACCGAAGGCGGGTGCTGCTACTTCCATGCAGTGGTGCAGATAGACAAGCATAGCGAAGAGGAGCCGCTGCAGGCAATCGATGCAGCATTCCAGGCGCACGGCTCTCTCAAGCACGTGGTGGTGGTGGACCCGGACATAGATATCTACGACCCGCGCGACCTGGAGTTCGCCATAGCCACACGCATGAGGGGAGACGAGGACCTGATCATCCGCCCAAATGTGAGGGGCAGCACCCTCGATCCGCGCAGCGTCGAGGGCATGACTGCCAAGGTTGGGGTAAACGCCACCGCCAAGCTGGACAGGCCGTGGAAGTTTTCCAGGGTGACGCCGCCTGGGATGGGATAGGTCCAGTTCATCCTTCTTTTGAGCGGTAAACCGGCTGGCTGATGGCTCTGTGAAAAAAAAACTCTTAAATATGTAATTTTACAATTAAATAAGCTATATGGATAGCTGAATAGCGAGGTGTTGTCATGGAGGTAATGGAAGCCATCAGGTCAAGGAGGAGCATTCGCAGGTATCAGGACCGTCCCGTTGAGCCGGACAGGCTCATGCGGGTGCTGGAGGCAGGGAGGATCGCCCCCTCAGCCAAGAACCTCCAGGACTGGAAGTTCATAGTGGTGAGGGACGGAGAAAAGCGCCGCAGGCTGTCTGAGGCTGCCATGGGCCAGCCCCAGGTGGCGGCCGCGCCCGTGGTCATAGTCGCATGCGCCACAAAGCCGGAGAACATATTGCCCTGCGGCCAGCACTGCTACCCCATCGACCTGTCTATCGCCCTGGACCACATGAGCCTGGCTGCAGTGGCTGAGGGGCTGGGCACGTGCTGGATCGGTGCCTTTTACGAGGACAGGGTGAAGGAGGTTCTGGGCATTCCCGCCGGGGTGCGGGTGACATCCCTGCTCACCCTGGGCTACCCTGCGGAGTCGCCCTCAGCCAGGCCGAGAAAGAGGCTGGAGGAGATTGTGGCATATGACGGCTGGCAACAGTAATTGCAGCGCATACTTGGCCCGCCTGGGACGTGGACAGGTCGTGGCCAGCTATGGTGCCGTCTGCACTGAGGTGAGGGAGAGGCTGGAGAGATGCCTGAAGGGCGAAGGGGCAGCTATAAAACGATCATAATTAGTGGCTCTTCGCTATTTCCTGTGGGTAACCTCATGATATCTATTTTGGTATCATGATGCAACTTCACTTATTACTCCGACTTGAGAGGCGGTTGGCATTGATATTATGATGATTGGCGGTCTCCCGGCAATTTAGCTATAACTTGGATTGTGTCTCGGGATTCCAGCTTACCCACACAAAACAGCGAGGAGCCTAATTAGTAAAGACCATCTAAAAAATCAAGTTTCTTTTTGGTCAAGAAATATATAAAAATATTTTTTAACTTTACATAGATGATAGTATTTCTGCCTTTTTCGTATCGTATTCCTCTTGAGTTATCAGCCCAGCATCAAACATATTCTTTAGCTTTGTCAGTTTTGCCATGGGATCATCAGATGTTGGAGATATTGGTGCTCCTGAGCCTACGCTTCCCACTACAATATGTCCGGCTTTGGCAGAGTCCTCTTGCATTTGGCGCTGTCTTCTGTTCTCTGCAGCCTCTTGCTCTTTTTCCTGTGTGATTGAATAAGCCTTTCTCGCTTCAGCTTTTGGAAGCTTATCAATCGCTACTTTCTGATTCTTTGCTTCAAATGAGAGCTTTGCTCCCATAATGCCTTCGTTTAATTTTACATTTATAAGATCGCGCCAAAGAAAATCATCAAATTTGCAGCCTAATATGCCAGGATGGTAAAGGATAAAACGTTTATTGGTTAATACCACTGTATCCGGTTTTAGCCCAGCAATAGGCATCTGAGAAACCGAAAAGATAACTGTTTCGTCGGATGTTAATATCTCTTTTACTCTTGACATGCATGCATCCGATTGAGCCTCTTGCGACATTATTTTCCCTCAAACGTAAATTATTGTCTAAATAGCTTAAATCTGACGCCTGGATAAAATAAATTAGGCTCTTCGCTATTTCCTGTGGGTAACCTCATGATATCTATTTTGGTATCATGA
>ENA-UPSM01002630-UPSM01002630.1-activated-sludge-metagenome-genome-assembly--contig:-NODE-2630-length-21594-cov-5.222712_pt1 | contig 21594 bp, 21 predicted proteins | sample MGYA00238181_ERZ773283 | MGnify/ENA primary metagenome ERZ773283 (study PRJEB29023, sample SAMN05720199) | activated sludge metagenome | isolation source: Anaerobic digester | place: Japan...
GTGGTTCGATAGTATTTGGGTCATTTTATATATTGCGGGACGTGGATTCGAACCAAGTCGCCACATTAAGCGACTTAAGTCAAATGGTAGCCACCTACCATTTGCATTCCAATAGGAACGAATCGTGGTTCGATAGTATTTGGGTCATTTTATATATTGCGGGACGTGGATTCGAACCACGATTAGACGATCCAGAGTCGTCCGTCCTACCATTAGACGATCCCGCACTTTGATTTTCCGCACCATTCTATCCACCGTTTTTAGCAAACGGAGGGATAGTCCACCTTCTTGCATGCCATTACCGTGCCTGACGGCAGGCAGGGGCACGGTGGTGGAAGACAATTCCGCATTATTTTAAACTAACTAACGAATAAGCTAATAAGCGAAAAACAATGAATATAGTTTGTTTTATATTTAACACTGTTCGAATTATATCACGTTTATCTAAAAGTGATTAGTTTTTTCACTTTTTAACCTCGTAAAGTCTTAAATACGACATTTTCGATGTTCCCATTATTTTTTCAACAGGGATCTTGTTTATTAGTTTGATCTTTGGATCAAAAGGTATCTCAAACATGTTTGAAAATATAATTGTTCCAGGCTTTAATTCTTTTTTGAATTTTGGTAATAATTCATCTTTTATAAATTTTTCGGTCATAAAGATGTATATAACTGAAAATTCATTTATTGGGTAATTTTTTATGTCTTCACAAATAATCGTTGTGCTATTTTTTACTGAGTTATTAAATAAAAGATTAAGTTGGGCTAGTAGATATACTATTTTTTTCTTTTCAAGTCCAACGCATTTTTGAGGATTACATTTTTTTGCGATATTAATTAAAACTGAACCAGTACCACAACCTATTTCACAGATACGTGATTTTTCATTTATTAAATTACTTTTCACTAAAGTGTTTATAACCTTTCTACTGCTAGGAACAAAGGGAACATTTTGATTATCTCGTAAATTCCTTAGTAAATAAAAGATATATATAATCAGAATAACGGCAATAATCAATAAAAGTATTTGTGTTCCAAAAGCCAAGATATAGATTATAATTTGTAAATTTCTGTCCATGTTTTACTTTTAAAAATAATATGCTATTATACCAGAGGGTTAGTATAAAAACTAAGCTGAACAAATATTTGCAATTTGTTAGGCAGTATGATATCATACTCAAGCTATTGAAAGTATGAAAAATTTGCAGTATAATTGTCTCGTTCTTTGAAAATTGAATAGTGGTGGGAACCACGTCACACATTATAGATGTGACATTTTCTTGAGTATAATGAGGTTAAACTCACTTATAACAAGTATCGCGTAAGCGATTATGTTATGAGAGTTTGATCCCGGCTCAGGGTGAACGCTGGCGGCGTGCCTTAGGTATGCAAGTCGAACGGTTTCAATATTACTGATTCACAATTTCCTCGGAAAAAGTGTTGAAGTGCCTTTGAAATAGTGGCAGACGGGTGAGTAATGCACAGGAAGTTGCCTTTAGATTTGGAATAGCTCATCGAAAGATGTGGTAATACCGAATAGTCTTCTCTTCTTGAGAAGTAAAGGCCTAATTTATTAGGTCGTCTAGAGAGATGCCTGTGTCCTATCAGCTTGTTGGTGAGGTAATGGCTCACCAAGGCTATGACGGGTAACTGGTCTTAGCGGATGATCAGTCACACTAGCACTGAGATATGGGCTAGACTCCTACGGGAGGCAGCAATTAGGAATTTTGCACAATGGGGGAAACCCTGATGCAGCGACGCCGCGTGGAGGATGAATGCCTTTGGGTTGTAAACTCCTTTTATGTTGGAACAAATACCGACTTGTCGGAAATGAGTGTACAACATGAATAAGCACCAACAAACTGCGTGCCAGAAGTTTCGGTTATGCGTAGGGTGCAAGCGTTACCCGGTTTTACTGGGCGTAAAGAGAAGCGTAGGCTTTCAGATAAGTTCTTTGTTAAATAATATTGCTTAACAATATGAGTGCATGGGAAACTATCTGAATGGAGAAATAGAGGGGGAAGTGGAATTTGTGGAGTAGCGGTAAAATGCGTTGATACCACAAGGAACACCAGGGGCGAAGGCGACTTCCTGGCTATTTTCTGACGCTAAGGCTCGAAAGCGTGGGTAGCAAAACGGATTAGATACCCGTGTAGTCCACGCTGTAAACAATCTCTGTTAGGTGTTCGTTACTGATTTTTCCGTCTGTAAAGATTGAGAAATCAGAATGGGTGCCGTAGCTAACGCATTAAACAGAGCGCCTGGGGAGTACGGTCGCAAGGCTAAAACTCAAAGGAATTGACGGGTACCCGCACAAGCGGTGGAGCGTGTGGCTTAATTCGATGCCGAGCGAAGAACCTTACCAAGATTTGACATGGCAATTATCCCCTTTGGTAATTCTTTGGGGTCATGTTGTCACAGGTCCTGCATGGCTGTCGTCAGCTCGTGTCGTGAGGTGTACGGTTAAGTCCGGTAACGAGCGCAACCCACATCCCATGTTACAAGTGTCTTGGGAAACTGCCTCGGTAAAACGGGGAGGAAGGAGTGGATGACGTCTGGTCAGCATTAGCCTTATGTCTTGGGCTGCACACGCGCTACAATGGTTAGTACAATAGGAAGCAATGCGGTAACGCGGAGCAAATCCTTAAAACTAGCCTTAGTTCGGATTGAGGGCTGCAACTCGCCCTCATGAAGTTGGAATCGCTAGTAATCGTGGGTCAGCATACCACGGTGAATACGTTCTCGGGTATTGTACACACCGCCCGGCACGTCCTGAAAATTGGAGGGACCTAAAGATCTTGTAATAATGACAAGATTTAGGGTAAATTTAGTAATTGGGATGAAGCCGTAACAAGGTAGCCGTAGGGGAATCTGCGGCTGGATTACCTCCTTTCTAGGGGGTATAAAATTGTTCCCGCCACTATTCAGTTTTTAAGATATTACGAATTTCCATTATTGTTTAAATAGATCATTTTCCTCTTGCAGTGCTTTTAGGATGGAATTTTAATATTTTTCTAATTGGGTTACAAAGGATTCGTTGTTTTCTGATTCAAATGGTGACATGTACTTATTTGAATCGTCACCAACTTTTCCAACGTTTTTGTATTTAGTTTGAAAGATATCTTCGTTATTTTTTTCAGTATTTTCTTTAGGAGTAAGAGTATAGAAAGTAGATCTTCCATGTCCATATTGAAATATCAACTTTCTTTTCACTAGTTCATTCAAATCCCTGTAGGAACTCATAAACGAAATACCCATTATTTCAGTGTATTTTTTCCTAGTAATTTGTGAATATTTCTTAAGATAGTTAATTGCCTGTAGTTGTCGTGAGTTTAGTCCAAGAAATAACTTCTTTTTTTGTTGAACTTTTTCTTGTTCAATTCTAAAAATCTGTTCCCTAACTTGTTGGGTATCATTATCTACACCTTTTACAAAAAGCTCAATCCACATAGTTATATCACAAGATTCAATACATGCTGTAAGTGCCTTGATGTATTGTTCTTCATTGGTGTAAAAATGTCTATTTATTGGTAAAAGACTTTTTTCCCAGATTCCAAATTCGGAATATAACATTTCGGTCAGGCCAAGGATAGTAAGTTGATTACCCGTAAAAAAGGGGTAACAAGAAAATATTTCGTATACTGCAACGGCAATTTTTATTAATGGATGTACCTGAAATCTAGTTTCTTTTACCCAATCCAGAACCTCAGTAATGTACTGTTGGTTAAAATCTTTTAAACTTTTACCGTTTCTAATATGTGACCACCTATCATATTCATCATTATATTTTTCCTCCTTACTTCTAAATCTACCGCTATTCCATGAGTCAGTCCAATTACTTGTTAAGATTTTATTAAGATGAAGTAAAGTTCCTGGCGCAAGATTTAAATATTTGTCTTTGCTCATTTGGGAGATGAATTCAAGAGCATTTCTGTAGTTAATTAGTAAGACTTTTGGTTTTTCTAATACATTAATTTCTTTACCAGTAAATATTTTTTCAGCATCTTTCATGGATATATCAACACCAATAAGTTTTGCAATGTGATAAAGATTCTCATTTTTTACTGAAGAATAAAAATCTCTTTTTTCTTTTATAGGAAGTGGTAAATTTTGAATATCCTTGTAAGCAAGCTCGAATTGGACAATATGGTGCAGTATTTTATTGGTAATGTAATAGTTTGGAGAATACACTTTATTTAATTAACAATTTATGCCAGAGGCATATCAACCGTTGGTTAAAACAATTAACAATTAATAATGAAATTCTGTTACGATATAACTGTTAATTATTCTTTGTTCTTTATTAATTGTCGGTAGGATTGTAACATTGTAGTTCCTAAAGAGCAAGTTTTTGGATTATATGGTAAAATCTTTCAAGTGAAAAGTGAAAAATGAATAGTGAAAAGCTTTTAAAATCTCTGTAATTCTACTTTGTTCATTTTACACTTTTAGCCTTTAATTTGGAGGGTCGACGTGGTGGAATTGTTCCAACCCTGTAGCAACGAAGTTGCTGACATGGTTGTGAATCTGCCGAAATATAGTGTAGGCAGAGTAGACACCTTGATGTATCACCACAAAGAGACAGTCCTTAAAAATTAAATGAAGTTTGTCGACGTGGTGGAATTGGTAGACACGCTGGACTTAGAATCCAGTCCCTATTGCAGGGGTGAGAGTTCAAATCTCTCCGTCGGCAGTTTATAGATGATAAGTGATACATGAGACATGATACAACGAAATTTAGAATTTTCATCCGTTTAACCCTGCTTAATGTGCAGGCATAATTTGAAATTACTTGTGTGAGGAAGTATTTTCCCCTGATTAGTGGGCAATTACAAATTTTTTCTGAATATCGTTGGGAATTTATTATAATCCCATATATCGATCAGTACAGCTGTTGATTTATTTTACTTTTTGGAGACTCACAACAGACGGAGACGTAGAACAGAGTAAAAGTTTGTTTTTGTACTTTTTTCTTATGTTTTTAATATTTCAGTCTTTTCATTCGGGAAAATCAGCAAAAAATATATCACAAACCATAAGTAATGGTGAGATTAACCAACTCCTGATAAGGCCAATAAATTTCGTTTGGGTCAAAATTATTGAAAGTCTGGCACCAATTATATCTCGAGTGATGTTTGCTTTTATTCTTTTGTTTTTGGGTATAATATTTTTTCCAAGTGTATTTATGCCTTATTCTTGGGGAGCATTCGCATTATTTTTCTTATTTACTATTGTATCTGTAATTTTATGGAATTTATTTAATGTTTTGATAGGTTTAACCTCTTTTGGGATACTTGAAGTTGAATCACTTTCAACAGTTTGGGATTTAATATTGAATTTATTTAAAGGAGCTTGGATTCTATTTTATTTATTTCCAGATTGGATAAAGAATATATTAAATTTAACACCCATTCCTTATATTGCTGCATGGCCAATAGAATTTATCAAAATGGGATTAATGTAGACAGAACTTTTAATGTCTTAATTGTATGTTCAGTGTGGATTCTTTTTTGTTTGATAATTGCAAAAATTTTGTATAAAAGAGGTTTAGTTCATTATGAGGGATATGGTGGATAATTTAGTACGATACATTAAAATTTATCATCTTTATGTCAAACAATCTTTTATGCCTTTTATGGCTCATAGATTTAACTTATTTATGAGTGCTATCGCAAATTTTGCATGGACTATGGGTCAATTAGTTTCTATTCGGTTTTTATTCTCTAAGTTACCAAGTGTGTAGGGATGGACTTTTAATGATTTAGTATTATTATTAGCTTTTGGACAATGTGCGTTTTATACGGCTTTTGTGCTTTTTGAATCAAATCTGGCTAAAATTGGGAATAAGATAATAAGAGGAGAACTTGATATTAAGCTTGTGAAACCTGTATCAATATTATTTCAACTATCTTTTGAAGATGTGATGGTGGCACAAATTATACCAATGTTTACTACTGTTACTCCATTATTAATCTATGGTTTTTCTGGTGCAACAAAAATGAGTGCGATTAATATTTTTTTGGGGGGGGGCAGTAGTTTTGATACTTGGAATAATAGTTAAATATTTTTCTGATGTTATCGTTTGCGGAGTCTTCTTTTTTATTAATAGAACTCATATTTATACTATTTACTCTGAGTTTAGGGAAATTAATAGGCTTCCACCATCTTTGTTTCCTAAATGGGTTGAGAATGTATTTACTTTTGTAATACCTGTTTTGTTTGTTTCATATTATCCTTTAATGATGTCAAAAGGTGAATTTAATATTATGAAGGTAATACTCATTGAAATTTGTCTTTTACTGTTTATGATGCTATCCTCCTTTATTGTTTGGAGAAAAGGTTTGAGGGAATATAGTGGGGTAGGATAAATTAATTAATAGTTAATAATGAATAATGATGTGATTATAAATGTAAAAAATTTGAGTAGATATTTTAGGCAATTCAAGAAAGCTGAAGGGATGAAAGGCTCAATAAAGAATATCTTTAAAAGAGATTATTACCTAGTCAAATCTGTTGATAAAATAAGCTTTTCTGTAAATAAGGGAGAATTAGTAGGTTTTATTGGGCCAAATGGAGCTGGTAAAACTACTACTTTGAAGATGCTCTCTGGGGTTTTACATCCAACATCTGGTGAAGTATCAGTAATGGGATATTATCCAGCTGATCGTAAAAAGGAATATCTGAAACAGATTGGCTTTGTAATGGGACAAAAATCTCAGCTTTTATGGGAACTTCCACCTATTGATACTTTTAAACTTAACAAGGGAATATATGGAATTTCAAATAAAGATTTTACAAAAACTTTAGATGAACTAGTATCCATAGTTAAAATTGAAGATATTTTGAATGTTCCTGTAAGGAGATTATCACTTGGGCAGCGAATGAAATGTGAGTTAGTAGCATCGTTAATTCACAGGCCTAAGATATTGTATCTTGATGAACCTACAATTGGTTTGGACATTATTTCTCAGAAGGGTATTAGAAATTTTATTAAAAAAATTAATAAGAATGAGCAAACAACCGTGATATTAACTAGTCATTATATGGAAGATGTTCAGGAAATTTGTGAGAGATTAATTGTTATTAATAATGGAAAATTGGTATATGATGGAAAGGTTAATGACTTAATTAAAAAACATGCCCAATATAAATATATAAAATGTATTTTTAACGTAAGCGTAGGTAGAAGTGAAATTGAAAAATATGGTGAGATCTTGTCATATGAATCTGAAGGTTCTGTTGTTTCATTAAAAGTTGATAGAAATGAAAATACTAGGATACTTAATGAGTTATTTAAGAGTTTTGATATAGCAGATGTTGATATTTCTGAAATGAAATTGGAAGAAATTGTTGAAAAGATATACATGAATTAGTGAATAATACAATAATGAAGAATACAAGAGGTTTAGTATCCATTTGTTGTTGTATTATTGTATTATTATTTTTTTCATTATAACGTGATTTATCCGACTCACGAACGAGAAAAAATTTTATTTGAAGACTCGAGTATTAAGCTTGTTGGTGGGATTGATGAAGCTGGAAGAGGTCCTATTGCTGGTCCTGTTGTAGTTGGAATAGCTGTTATTAGCAGAGAGCATAAAGAGATTGAAGGTATAAGAGACTCAAAAACTCTAAGTGAAAAACAAAGAGAAAAACTATTTGAAATTATTACAAATAGCGATGTGAACTGGGCATTTGGTTATGGTTCTCACAAGCTAATAGATGAAAAAGGAATTATGTTTGCTGTTAGACAAGCAACTTCCAGGGCTTATGAAAAATTGTCCCCCCACCCGGACATTTGTTTAAATGATGGGAGCTTAACTGGTTTTAAATTTAAATATCAATGTTTTGATAAAGGAGACCGTGATATTTATATTATTTCAATGGCATCAATTATTGCAAAAGTAGTTAGAGATAGGGCAATGAGAGAGTATGATAAACGCTTTCCTCAATATGGTTTTGCTAAGCATAAAGGGTATGGAACCAAGGCTCATTATGAAAGGATCAAAGAGTTCGGAATGTGTGAGATTCATAGGAGAAGCTATATACAAGTAATAAGTAACAAGTAATAAATGGAATGATTGATTTTTCTTGGGTAAATCTGTGTGTCAAGATAAACGAAATAGTTAAAAGTGAACGAATGAATAAGTGATTTTAAGTGATAAGTGAAAAATAAATAGATTAAATGATATAAATAATGTTAGTGGGTTGTAAGATTTGAAGTCTTGATATTTTTTCTAAATCAGCGTTGAGTTGTGGTTCAAGTCCTTGTGTGTATTTTTTTATTATTTGTGGGGTTGCGAGTCTTAATGCTTCTAATATTTTTATTTTGTACCATGGATCTGTCACTAATTCCATTATTGCTAAAGCGAATTGAAGTCGTTGATGAGTTGCGAATTGTTGCATTTTGGGAGAATTCAAAATATCAACTGTTTCCCGAACGCTGGTTTCTGTATCTGGAGGAAGGCCAATATTGTTTTTATAGCCTAATAATGCAAGCCCAGGATTTCCTAAAATCATCTGTTGAATCGTATCTTGGTCGGCATTGGGTGGTCCAGTTAAAATTATAAGTTCGGTGGCAAGTGCTATAACTGCTTTGGGGGTGATTTCCCTAAATTTCAAGTTGAATCCTCCTGTGTCTGATAGAACTATTTTAGCTTCAAGTGGGTCAAGAGAACTAAGGGTTTCTTTAATTGCACCCAAACTGGTCTTTTCCTTTTCTTGTTTTCTAGAACCCCTAATATGTTGATACTTTTTATCTCCACTTTGTTTTGCAATGACTCTTGCAGCGAGAGTTTTTGCAGGATCAAGATCAACCACCTTAATTAATTTTAAGCCAAGGTTCTGTACTGCTTGGACAAATGTAGTTTTTCCGCTTTGGGCTATTCCAGCAACAGCTACATTTATTTTATATGTTTCTGGTATTGTAGAGCTCTCCGAAATTACAGACACTCGTGAATTAAAAATCCTATCTACTAGAGTAATAATTGGTGCATTGCAAAAAAGGAGTGCCATTGCAAGATTATACAAAAGTAACTCTCTTTTTTTAACAGATAATATTGGGTTTTCTGGATTGAAAAAGGGGAGATTTTCCTTTAGGGCTATGGCATCTTTATTTTCAACCGGTTGTAAAGAAAGTGGTAAAAAAACAGCTTCTTTCGTTTCGGGATCTTGATAGTAGACAATTCCATATACCTCCCCTGTATCTGTTTGTATAGCACACTCAACGGTTGCTCTCGAAAACTTAGGAATTGACTCAGGGGAAATAATTGGACGTTCTACAATAGGTGGTTTGTTAATTCCTGGGGCAGATTGTGTATCCACTTTTGTATAATGGTTTAATAATATATTTTTCCAATTTCGAATTTAGTCTTGTTATTGTTTTATTTATTGCCCAATATGAAAATTTTTGGTCCTCGTCTTTTCCCCACTTAATTTCACTTATATCATCTCTAGAAATAGTCGTTTTTTGAATTAGTAATAGTAGGATTTCTTTTTCAGTAACAGTCAGATTTGTCTTTGAGGGAGTATCGTTTTCAAGAAAAGATAAGTCCTTATTTATTGTAATATTAATGTTTTTATTATTTAGGTCTTTGATCAAATAATCTACTATTTTGCTTTTCCAACCTTCTGCATTTATAAGGTTCATTAGTTTTAATTCATTATTATCGGTGATTTTTATGGAATCAATTGTTGTTTGTATGAGTGCATTTAAAGTCTGGTTGGCGCAAATTGTCTCTATTGGATTTCCTAATAATTCCTTGTTGAAGCACAAGAATTTTATTAATCTTGGTATTCCTCCAGATAGTTCATACACTTCATTGATTTGACTTTGTGTAAAATTAATATTTAATTCATTGATATAGAATTTTGTTTCTTCTAAATTTTTAGCTCTCATCCAGAATATTTGATATATATGTCTTTGAAACTCTGCTTGATTTTCTTCTTTAAATAAAGTTGGGTTATTAATAATAAAGGAACAGTTACGATTGGAGATCTTGTTTTGTGAGTTAACCAAGATTTGGTTATATAGTTTTATATTATCTTGACTCAGCAAGTCTAGATTTACAATATTTGCTTCTGATATTTTATATTGCAAATTATTTATATAGTTTATTTTTTTTAGGTTTGAATACAGTTGTCCCATGTATCCACCGCCCAAACCGGGTATTGTATATATTGCAGAGTTAAATTTATTTTTAAAAGCATCATCCCAAAATTGGAATATTTCTTCTTGTATGGTCATTTTACTCTGATGTTAATTATCTGTATTACTAAAATTCTATCATAGTTATTCATTTAAAAAAATAGATTCAAAAAATTTGTTCACTTGTTCGTTCTTTCACTTGTCAGTTTGAATTGTCCAACCTGTCCCAAAAATGTCCTGAATTTGTCACCACTATTTTTGTGTTGTGTCGTATAATGTGGGTAAGCTTTATTTAAAATTTTATATTATTGAAATGAAAAAAAATTATAGAGAATGGGCTGTACTAAGACATGTGCCAAGAATTGAAAGGGGAATTGATCCAATGGATGAAAATTATATCAATGTAAAAAGTGTTCTAGTTTATGTTGCTAATCACACTGCAGATGGAATCGAGAAAGAACAATTAGAAGAAGATCCGATTGTTTATATGGGTATTTGGGGGGATGAAACTGATAAATCTGATCCAGAGAAAATTAAAAAAGAATACCGTTTTGTGGCTGGATATCTTGAAGCTTTAGGAAATGGCCATCCTTTGTCACTTTCACTTCGGAAATATAGAACCATTATGCGTGAGTATAGAGGGCTTTGTTTTCATAAGGATAGATATAGTGGAAGATATGAAGGTGAAGATGGGAAGGGAAGATTGAGGGCTAAGTATCCAGATGTTAAAGGTCCCTCTTTAGTATTTGATGTTTGTAAAGGGTATGATTTATCTGTTCAAGAAATGCAGAAACAGGTATTGAGTATTGCAAATCAAGTTCGTAAAGAAAATGCTATTTATAGGAAACTCGGTTGAAGTATCCTATGGTTGAAAAATATTGTAAAGCGTTAAATAATTTAATAAACTTTAATATGAAAAAGATATTTAGACCGGCTGTAGGGAATGAAGAACCTGTGTATCACGACGAAGAATATTATAAAGTTAGAGATATTCTTGTTGCAGAAGCGGAATCGATGATTGAATCTATTGATTGTGGTCAAGCTTACGTAGGTAATAATCCGGGCAGACATAGAAAAGAATATCAAGCTATTGTAGATTGTTTTAAGGTTCTTGGTCAGGGTGGCCAGTGGGATTCATTTTCATTGGGACATTATTTATTAGTGATGAATTTTTTAATGGATCAATACAAATTGATGCCATATTATGTGGCTTTAAATAGTGGTAATTATTCTCAGGATCAATTGAATTCTATGTACCCAATAAGTAGGAGGGTGGGCAGTGGGGTGTACAATGCATGTGAAATGGCTGGTATCCCTATTAAAACAGCCCAAAGACAGATACTAGGTATGGCAACAGAGGTTCGTAAGTCTAATTGGCTTTATAGTATTTTGGCAAAAAAATAAAGTAAGATGTGTGAATGGACACCTGGCTAGACTGGGTGTCCATTTGTAAAATTTCAAGCATTATTGATATTAATCGATTGAAATATTTGTTTCAGTATTGGGTCTTTAGAAGAAATTAAATGTGGTGAAATTATTTTGTTATAATCGTATACCCAGTATCTTTAAATATACTCTCCAAAATTTTCCCAGTATCATCTTGGGCTGAAGTAAAAATTTCTGTATTTTCTCCAACAGCCACTCTTGCCTGACTTTTAAGAGTATCCATTGCAAGATTATAATCCTTATTATTATCGGAGTAAAATAACTTTTCTAATATACCTTTTTCAGTTACAACAGTGATTTCGCTATCTAAAGAAATGTTAATTATTTCAGCATCTGGGAGCTCAATTGTAATAGTTTTATTATCGTTATCAACAGTAATGTCAGATTCTTCTATTTTTTTAAGATCAACACCAACATCTGTTCGTACTAGTGCTTCTGCAGAAATTGTTTGTCCCCACCAAAACTTATTCCATGCTGTATCAGTGTCAATTTCAATAACTGTTCTTTCAGTACTGTATACTGATTTTGTTGTTATTTTACCAGTATCTGTGATTTTATTTACTATTGTTCTTGACGTAATTTCAGTAGGAGCTTGGTTATTTTCAAAGATTTTCTTATATATCATTATTGATCCGAATGCTGTTGTCACAACAATGATTAGTATTATAGTAACGTATGTTCCAATTTTAGCTAGTAGTTTTTCCATGAATATTTTATTAAATTATTGGTTAAATTATACATTATGAGAGCTACTGACGCAATCTATTTGCTTATTTAATGACTTTAAGATAGAATACCGATGTAATTGATCCTTAAAGTAATTATTGGTGTATAGTCGGAGAATAGTCCCGATTAGCAATGCTAGGGCATTAGCTACATTGAGGATCCCGTTACTTTTTGAATATAAAATGGTACGGGATTCAGTTTGTAGTATAGTGTCTAGTGTTAACCAGGGTGGTTTAGAATGTTCAGTTTGCTAGAGCACAAGAGGAAACATACAAATTCGAAATATACAAAAGGTAGGTAAGTGGAAGATTATGTATTTTGAGGAGTATGAGGATCTGAATAAAGCAAGGATGGTAGAGTTGCAAATAAAGAAAAGTAGATTTAAAAGAGATCAATTTTATAAGAAAGCGGAGAGTAGTTCAGTTGGCTAGAATGCACGGTTTGGGACCGTGAGGTCGCAGGTTCAAGTCCTGTCTCTCCGATTTGAGCTTTTTTGTCGAATGAAATGAGAACAAAAATGCCAAAATAGGCAGATCTGCCTTTGGCACGGTCTCTCCGATTGTTAAACGTCTAGATATATCTAACATCGCAGGTTTCCCGACAAGTCGGGATTTCGTTCTTCGCTAGAGATCTACAGGAACTCCACAAGTCCTGCGTGTCTGCCTTTGGCACGGTATCTCTGACCAATTAAGACGAGATCCTCTAATAGTATTGATACATAGGTGTTATCAATGTGATACACACCATTTCTCAAAATTATCCAAATTCAACAAATTAGTGAAAAAAGTCTATATATGAGTACTATTTCCGTTCGAGTCTTGTCAGGTCTTATTTGATATTATTTTTACAGTTTTGATATAATACTTGTATTAAAGATTTCGTTTTGCAAATATGAATAGTAGGAATCAAGTCGATAAAAGTATTGAATTATTAAATAACGCTTATCCAAAAGATAAAGTAATAATAAGTGATATTAAGTTTTCACGAGTATTAGAGAACGACTTCGTTATTGATTTAATGGTCTTTCCCCTGTTTTTCTCCCTCATGTTTGGAATCTTTTCTATATTGGGATTTTTAGTGGTTGATTTGAGCACTCTCTCTGTTGGTTTATTGATAAGCTTGATATTTCTTGGATTTAGTTTATTGATTTTGAGCGATATCATAAAAAAGGCACTAGTCAAACCCCAATTGATACTAACATCAAAGTTATTGTATATTGTTAAGGCGTCGAAAATTGAAAGGTATCGGTTTAAAGCAATACTAAAAGACGCCTTCGTAAACGATTCATATATTTTATTAAAATATAGACCTTCCTTTACAAAATTATCTCCAATCGTCATAAACACAAAGGGAACTAATAATGAAGAAATTTGGAATTCTATTAACAAAATAATTTGGGGAAATACTTTCAGTGTCTTACATAAGCCTAGATATCAGATAGTATCTAAATTTAATCAACCAATAGTATCTATTGTAATGATTTCTTTAATTGGTTTATCATGGATAATGGTTGGATCATTGTTTACTTATGGTGGTTATAGTTGTCGCTACAGCTCTTCTTGTAGTGAGTATGTGGCAAATAGCATGCTCTTTGTTGGCTTTTTAGGGTTATGTTTCACGATCATAGGTTTATACATTGAATTAAAGTTCGGAATAGGTAAAATAATTAAAGGTTTCTATCAATATGATTTTTATGATAATTCAATGGTCATTACAACTAAAAGGTCTAAGAGGGTTGTCTCATATGATATAGTTAAAAGCGTTTCAAAAATTACAAATAGGTTCGGATACCTAAATTTAAGAATAACAGCTTCTTATCGTAGATATCGAAGAACGGGAATAGGACCAGATCACTTATTTATCTACTCCCGAAAACGAAAAGGTCTTGATGAAATAAGGAGATTTGTGATAGAAAAGAAAAAGATTTGTACTCAAATTCCTTAACATATGAGATATTCGTATCAATAAGAGGGAGTATCCGTTCGTACATAGTACGATCTCTCCGATTTGAGTGTTTTTATCGAACAAAGTGAAGATAAAAATACCAAAATAGGTAGATCTGCCTTTGGCACGGTCTCTCCGATTTGAGTTTATTATTTCTTTTTTGATTTCAGCATTTGGGCTAAGCTAGGCATATCTTCCCACAATTTTGAACGTAAATGTTTTTGGGCTCTATCTAGAACTTCTTGATAATCATATGTCCATGCTGTGGTAGTTTGGGGTAGGTCTGTTGTGAAAATTTCTGATCTTCGTGATCCTAAGTATTTCTTGATTATCTTGCGTTCAGAAAGGCTTCCATAAATTATTTCAAATGGATCAATGAGATCCTCATATTCCTTTGGTATTTGTATTTGATTTAGAATCATTTGGGCTGAGTCGAGGGGATTGGAAATAGCTTCAACAGAAGCCTTATTATTACTGCGAACCCTACATTTTTTATCAAAATATTCAACAGTGATATTTGGTGTAGATACTTTAATTATTTCTAGTTGTATTATTTTAGATGTATCCATGCCCTCTGTATTTATTGGATTTGAAGTGATTACAGATTCAATTCTAGTTCCATCGGATAGGTAAATTTTTACTGTTCGTCTTCGACTTTTGTCTTGTCTATTGTCAATTTCCTCTAAATCGGAAACGTCAAAGGAAGCATATGTTTCTGTTTGTGGGTTGTAGGTTACTGCTTTGTATCCCATTGCTTTGGGTAAACCAAAACTAATTTCTTCAACATTTTTCATTATCAGATTTGCAATTGCTGTAGCCTGATTGTGATCAGGTTGCTAATAACGCTCAAATAATCCATCTTCAGTTTGTGTAATTTTACCTATTGAATCCATTTCTTTGGTTTCTGGTATCGTATCGCTCATAAAATTGAATCATAAAATTATATTTTTATTTTATCATAAATATTATAAATTATTAAATAACTATAGTATAAAGTCTTGTTTTTTAAACATAGATGTTTTTTCCATAATTGACTTTTAAATATATTTTACTGTATAAATCGTTAGCTTCCTCCCGTGTTAGTGTTTTGTCAAGATGACGTAAGGTAATTCGAACTAGAATATTTTTCATTGTTGGTTTACATCCTAATTTTTCTCTTACTTCTGGTGGTAACTCGTTGCTTAAGGTTTCATTTATAATTTCAATGCTTTCTATTATTTCGTAATCGCTTCCAATTGAATCTCGAATTTCCTGGTGAATATCTTCCTCTACGTATTCTTGAGGTACACAGTAGGAGATATCTCTTACAATTGCAGGCATGAGTGATACCTCAACGTATTTGGACAAATCAGTCATTTGTCTTTGGATTTTGGGGTTTGTAGATCTTAAATAACGGATATCAGGAATTTCTTTTAATGTCATAACTAATCGATCTAATCCTGCTCCCATGGCCCATCCGGAATATTTATTAGGATCTAATCCAGCATTTTCTAATATTTGGGGTTTGATAACTCCTCCTTCAAGAATTTCAATGTCACTGTTGTTTTTTACAAGATTAACCTCTATTCCTTCTATGGTATAGGGATGTACTTTATCGACATTTCTCTTTTTCCAGCCTGGAGCACATATCTCACTTAATCCGTTGATAACATGAATTAAGTCTTGTCTAACAATTTTTCTGTAATATGAATTCTTTGTAACTCGCCACATTTCTAAGTGTTGAATGACTCCAAGATGTTTTTTATCTGTTACATCTCTTCTATATACAAGTCCTGGAAGTATAATTACGACATCATTCCAATTGTTTTTTGTATTTGCAAGTTCTTTAAGTATTAGTGGAATTTGGGCAGAGGTATGAGTTCGTAATACTCTTTTTGTATCTACATAATGTGTATAGGTTGAAGAGCGTGAAATATTATCTTTATCAATCAGAAGATTGTCGTAATTATCTTCTACATTTACAATCGGATTGAGTCGATATTCTTTTATCTCACTTTGGGGATGGGAGCACGTCATGTATTCTTTAATTCCTTCATATAAATATCGTATGGCGTGATTATTGCCTGGAGCTGTTAAATCGGGGATAGCCAGATATTTATTTAGCTCACTTTTTTTATAGGTTTAATATACATTTTCATTTAATAAAAAATTATATGGTTTTTTGCTGGCTTATATTTATAATTCAGCAAAAGTTACTTATTTTGAGGTTGAAAAATTGTATTTGAAAAAAATATTGCTGCTTACGCAGCAAAAAAGAAAGAGACACCCAAAGTATTGGCTTTAATTTGGTTTAAAATTGTGGTTTGCTTGGTGTGTTTCATAGCTAGTATTATACCATTTTTTGATAATAATCTCAATTGCTAAAATAACATTTTGTTATTTGATTAATTAATAGGTAAAAAGTATAATAGATATATAATTTCAATAAAATTGCTATGTTAAAACAACTTGTAGATCTGACTAAAACGGCATTAATGGTAATTTTATAAACACAGAAAGATATAACTAGTATGTTTGAATGTGAAATTAGATATAAAATAGATGATGTCGATACTATAAAGGCTAAATTCAATAAATTAGGCGGTAAATTGATATATCCCTACCATGAAACGGATTGTTATTATATTCCCAAACTTGGAAAATGGGATCCTTTAGTTCAAAACTTAAGAATTCGTAAGTGGAAGGATGCCTCTAAGAAATCTGTTATTTACTTTTCGAAGGTAGAGATAATTAAATCTGGACAGTTTTTATTTAAAAAGTCGGTTTATCAAGGAGGAAAATTAGAGCTGTATAGGGGTGAATTTAAAGTATGTAAATCTTTACTTTCAGATATGGGCTTCAAGCCTTGGCTTTCAATTACAAAAGAGGCTGAATATTGGGGTTTTGAAAAACTAAAATTTAAGACTGCTTTTGAGAAAATAAAAGGATTGGGAATATATGGAGAGCTGGAAGTAATGGGTTCAAATATTGAAAAAATAAAAAATGAATTTAATAGATTAGTCAGTATTTTAGAAATAAAGAAATCTGATATAAGTTGTTATCCAATTTCTGTTATAAGTTTTTCCAAGTCTTTTTCTAAAAGATAAGTATAACTTATTAACTTATCTTTATAAATAATACCAAATGTACCATATGGAGAAGGGGATTTAGTTCTTACTTCCTCGGCAGTATTTAATAATATTGTTTGGAACGGTATGTTTTTCTTTTGTGCGAACTTCTTAACTATTTCAACAGCATCATCTATATAAGGACACTGGTGAGTATAGAAAACTGTAAACCCTTTGTTTCCGACTTTGGCTTTTTTCTCGTAATCTTTACAAAATGAAGGATCTTTTGCCTTATCATCAAATTTTAGGGTCATGATATTAAAGATTTTATCTTCAGTTTTTGTTACAGATTTAAATCCCAAATGCTCAAAGAACGATTTTTTAATTAGCCATGTTTTTTCACTAGTTAATATTGCTATTCCGTCTAGTTTTTGTTTCTTTGCGTCCTCTATACATTGTTCAACTAATTTCTTAGCAAACCCTTGCTTTTGACTTTTTCCAACTACCCAAAGACAGTGTATTACTAAATAATTTTCTGCATTTATAGCTCTAAAGGCATATTTCCCTGGTATGTATTCAATATATCCGCGTCCACCTTCTTTTATGTCAAGCAATTGCATTGTTAATCCTTCTTTAAATCTTTCTTTGAGCCATTTCATCTTATTCTGGTTTCCCTGAGTTTCTGATTTACTCATTCTACAGAAAAACCCATCTTTCTCAATATTTGAAGCATCAACTTTAATTATATTCATAACTATAATTTTAAATTAATACTACAATAATAACACGGAATAATTTATTAATATACAGTTAAAAAATGCTTAAGTTATTTGTTTCCTTAAAATTCATTCACTTGTTCATTTCAACCACCGTGCCTGACGGCAGGCAGGGTGGTTGATCAGCCTTACCTTTTAAGAATACAGGAGGGCTGGCGTTCACTCGTTCGCTTGTTCATTCGTTAGTTTGTTCGTTTGTTATATCACTTATCACTCCCGCCTGCCTGTCCTTGTCTACATGGTCGGGCGGGCAGGTATCATGTATCTTTTAAATTCGCTCATTCACTTGTTCATTTGTTAGTTTGTTCGTTTAATATATTGACTATTTATTAATCATAATATAAAATATCTTCTGTATTTTGTATCAAAAAAATAACCAAGATAATTTAAGATTCAGAATTTCTGATTTCGGAACGGGGTCGTAGCTTAATTGGTTAGAGCACCTCATTTGCAATGAGGAGGTTACGGGTTCGATTCCCGTCGACTCCAGATTTTGATAAAGGCGTTTGAGAGTTATATTTTATTAGTATTTGATTGTAACCTCTGTTTGTGTGAGGAGGTTACGCCAGCCTGCCAGAACATTTGGCTAAGGACAGGCAGGGGTTCCCTCGCTTCTGGATAGATTCAGTTGAAGCGAGACAGTCCCGTCACGATTGAAGTATGAAGTGAGACGGGGGATTCCCATCGACTCCAGTTTTCTTAAATTTATTCTTCGCACCAGTTTATACATTTGCCAATTTGATCTCTATAACTTATTGCCCTTTGTATTATCCAATTATAACTGGCGTATTCAGAATTCTCTAAGTATGTTATGAAATCATTTAAGTAATAAACAAAGAATAAATTATTGCATTGGGAATATTATGTCTTTGTGCTAAATTTAAGAAAGTTTCAGCTAGTAATCCGAAGCCCTCTCGATTTGCTCCAGGTAAATATATAAAAGATGCATCTGTTTGATATAGATCTGTAAGTGCTTTCTCTTCTTTTCTTATTTTACAATAAATATGTTCACCTTTTATTATAGCTTTTGCTAAGGTAAATCCATGAGGATAACCCAAATCATCGCAAATAACTTCATCTAATATGATCTTAACAAGGTATCTAAAAAGTTCTGAATTATGACGTGCAATAAGTTTCATTACGTATGGAATATTTTGATCACGAATAAGTTTAAAACATATGGAATAGTTTAAAAAATTTGCAACTCCAAATTCTAAACGCTGTAAATCTCGGTCTTTACTGTGTTGGATAGCTTTTTCAAGTGCGAATAAACATAAACGCAATCGTTCGTCTTGAACCCCATCTTCAAATCTTAATGACTCTGGGCATTCTAATAGGATACATAAATATGGAAATAAATACTCTTCATCCATTGGGGCATTTTCAGGTCGTTCGTGCAAACTAGGAAAATATCTTTTCTGATGCATTGCTAAAAGATAAGCAGGGATTCCAGTTCTTTTTGATGCTTCTTCTCTTGCTTCGGTTAGTGTCTCTGTGATTTGTATGAAGTTTTCATCTTCTCCAATAAAGGGATTTAAAATTCCAATAACCTCAGGACTCAATTCATTTTCGAATGTTTTTCTTCTGGTTTCGATGTATTCCAGTGTACCCATATATGTATTCATATTATGTATTTCCTGTTGAATCAACTCAATGTGTTCTGGTGGAAATACAACTGCTATAGCGTTACTACCTGCTAAACCTACTAAATTAAAATATCTTGGGAAAAATCTATTATTTTCTATTAACCTATACCATTCAGTCACGAAAGGTTTAATTTGTTCAAAGTCAGGTAAAAGATTTACGGATCCTAGTAAATCATCAATGACTGGTGGTGAAGATGGTGTTATTAAAGTTGTTTGAACACAAGTTCTCGGAAAAATATTGGCTTTCCAATAAGAAAAATATCAAATTTCTGGCAGTTTCGTAATCGTCATCTTCGTTGGTTATTCCATCAAGTGACGGTTTGAAGAAGTAAAAATCAGCTTTTGAAAATATAACATCAATTATTGTATCTGCAAGTGCTCTTGCAAGTAAGTAATATTCATCTGCTGTTGGCACTTTATTTAAGTCGACATCTTCTGGTATTGTAATTTCTTCACGAGGTGGCAAAAGTTTGTATTCGGGTGCCAATACGTATCTTTCATTTCCAAATGGATCATCAAATGCTTCTTGATTCAACTCGTTCCATTGCTCTTGAAGTTTTGCTGTATCAATTTTAAATAGCCTTATTAATGATTGTGCCTCACTATCTTCAGCAAGTGGCTCGTTTCCAAATAATGACAATATTTGCCTTAAATATTCAACACTACGCCATGGAGCCGTTTCTAATTGATTAAATAATTCGGGATCTCCTCCCAAATATAATTGGGTTGATCCTAGACTCTCTGGAATATATAAAGGAATTGACATTTGTTTATTAGACAATTAATCGGCAGGTGATAGGATGCTACCACATATATGTATTTCTGTCACATTTTATGTATAATACGTATTGCAAGTTACAAGTAAAAAGTGATAAGTAGTACGTGCTTGCCCAACTACTCAAATGAGTCCAAGCAGGGGCCAGGAATAGGTTATTAATAAACAATAACGAGTATTGTAAAATAGTGAGTGCTGTTGAAAGTGCAGATTTGTTGATATTTGAAGCTACCGTTCCTAGTTTTAGTACAGGGCATTTGTTGACGCTTGCGATACAAAACAAAAAGCCTTCTCTTTTCCTATGGTTGGAATCAAGTGATTGGGCTAAAAGAAAAGGATTTATATATAGTATTGAGTCAGAATATATAGATATCTTGCCATATAACCAGAAAAACTATAAAAACATTATTTCAGGTTTTATTAATAAGTACTCAGACTATAATGATAGTTGCAGATTCAACCTATTTTTGAATAAAGCGGAGAGACAATATTTGGACTGGAAAAGTTACATGACTTTAAAAACCAGATCGGAGTTAATAAGGAGAATGATTCGAGAGAATTTGAAAAGTGATTTTGAATATACCGAGTATCTTCAACGAGATAAAAAGCCAAATTAGGATTTTGCAAATAGGTATCTTTAATAATTCTAATATTTTTAATAGTTGACTTTCTTTTTATAGATATGTTAAAATACTCCTACATCGTTCGGGATGTTGACAATCTTTCAAATAATACCTATAATCGAACTCGGAAAATATCTTTATGTGCAGGAATTTAGTTTCCTGTCTATATGAAATGCTCTTTAACAATTGAATAGCGAGTAAAAAAATGTAAAAACTCTCATAGTTTAATTGTGAGAGGAGGAAAATTAATAATGTATACAGTGGATGCCTTGGTATAAAGAGCCGATGAAGGACGTTGTAGCTTGCGATAAGCTGTAAGAAGCCAGCAACAGGCGTTATTACTTACAGATTTCCGAATGGGGTAACCCTGTCTGTAGCAATACAGATGACCTACACCTTTATGGTGTATGGGGGGAACGCAGGGAAGTGAACCATCTCAGTACCTGCAGGAGAAGAAAACGTAT
>ENA-UPSM01002638-UPSM01002638.1-activated-sludge-metagenome-genome-assembly--contig:-NODE-2638-length-21565-cov-8.032868_pt1 | contig 21565 bp, 23 predicted proteins | sample MGYA00238181_ERZ773283 | MGnify/ENA primary metagenome ERZ773283 (study PRJEB29023, sample SAMN05720199) | activated sludge metagenome | isolation source: Anaerobic digester | place: Japan...
GGCGGCGCCCACGGGCGGCGTCCTGCCGTGGCCGGCCCTCCGCGCCGCCCTGAGCGCCGCCGCCTGGGACCTTGCCGGCAAGCAGGCCGGCGAGCCGGTGTGGCGCATGCTCGGCCTCGTCAGGCCGTCCGTGCGTACGTCGTACACGATCGCCATCGGGGCTCGCGACGAGATGCTCGCGCAGGCGCGCGCCGCGCACGGCTTCCAGACGCTCAAGGTCAAGCTCGGGTTCGAGGGCGACCTCGAGCTGGCGCGCGCTGTTGCCCGCGAGCTGCCGGGGACCACGTTCCGTTTCGACGCCAACGAAGGCTGGGACCGCGAGCGGGCGGCGCGCGCCCTGGAGGAGCTGGCTGGGCTGGGAGCCGAGCTGGTCGAGCAGCCGCTGCCGGCGGCTGCGGCGGACGACCAGCTCTGGTTGCACGAGCGTTCGCCTGTCCCCCTGTTCGCCGACGAGGCCGTGCTGACGCTCGCCGACCTCGAGACCGTGGGCGAGCTCTACGACGGAGTGGTCGTCAAGCTTGGCAAGGCAGGTGGCATCGCACACGCGTTCTCACTGGTCTCGGCCTGCCGCGGCCGCGGTCTTCAGGTGCTCCTCGGCTGCATGGTCGAGTCGAGCTTGGGCATCGCCGCGGCGCTGCAGATCGCCGGCCTTGCCGACCACGTCGACCTTGACGGCGCCCTGTTGTTGGCCGCCGACCCGTATGTCGGCATCCGGATCCGGGCCGATCGCCTGACGGCGTCGGACGAACCGGGCCTGGGCGTGCGGTTGCGCGAGGAGTAAGAGACCCAGCCCCGGCCGCCTGGGGCGCGGCCCCCCGGCCGCCTGGGGCGCGGCCCCCCGGTCGCCTGCGGCGCGGCCCCCCGGTCGCCTGCGGCGCGGCCTCGGTGGTCGCCGGTGAATGCGGTCGGTGCGGCGCGCCTGCGCCGTCGCCCCTACGGGTGGTGTCGATCCCTTGGCGCAGGCGGCACGTCCGTGCCGCCGGTCAACGTGGCGACCAGCGCCGCGCCGAGGCGCGAGACCGCCTCGTAGCCCTCCCGGCCGTCGCTGAGGACGGCGAGGGCCAGGGTCCGCCCGCCGCGGCGCACGAGACAGCAATCGTGGGCGTAGCGGCCGTCGGGCATGTCGTCGCCGAGCTTGCCCGCATAGACCGCGTCCGGCGGCAAGTATCGGGCGACGCCGTCGCGGTGCTCGGTCTTCTCCAGCGCGGCGAGGATGGGCGCGCGCACGGCCGGGCCGAGATGCGGCCCCTGCGCGAGCTCCGTGAGCAGGTCGGCCATGTCGCGGGCGCTCGTCGTGTTGTCACGGCCGGCCGTGCGCGCGTCCGCGTCCATCATCGCGCGGCGCATGCGCGTGGCCGCCAGTCCCAACTCGTCGGCAAGGGCGTTCACCCGGTCCAGGCCCACGAAGCTCAGCACGATGTTGGTGGCGTCGTTGTCGCTGACCGCGAGGGAAAGGTGCGTGAGGTCGGCGAGCGTGATCTTCGCGGCGTGGCGGAACCCGTATAGCACGCCTGAGCCTCCGACCGCCTGCCAGGGCTGAAAGGCGTACGGCCGGGCCTCGTGAAGGTCTCCGGCCTCGACGGCGCGCCAGAACGCCGCCGCGAGCAACACCTTGATGGTGCTCCACGACGGCATGACCACGTCACCGTGCGCTGTGAGCTCGCGGCCCGAAGCGAGGTCCCTGGCGCAGTAGGCGATCACGGCATGTCCGAGCTCACGTCACCGCGTGGGCGCCGGCGTCGACATGAAACACCTCTCCGGTGACGGGCCGCGCCAGGTCGCTGAGCAGGAAGACGACGGCGGCGGCCTCGGCGGCGCTCACGTTACGGCGCAGCGGCGTGTAGCTCTCGAGCGGCTCGAGCATGCTACTGAAGTCCTTGATGGTGCGCGCGGCGACGGTGGCGACAGGGCCGGCCGAGACCGCGTTCACGCGGATGCCGGCCGGCCCGAGGTCGGCGGTGAGGTGGCGCACCGAGCTCTCGAGGCTCGCCTTGGCAGGGCCCATGACGTTGTAGTTCGGGACGACCCGCCGCGCGCCGGCGTAGGTCATGGTCACGATCGCCCCGCCCGCGGTCATGAGCCGCTGCGTCTCACGGGCGAGGGCGATCAGCGAGTACGAGCTGATGTCGTGGGCGGCGGCAAAGCCGTCCCTCGACGTCTCGACGAACCTGACGTGGAGGTCCTCGGCCGGCGCCCAGGCGATGCTGTGGACGACGCCGTGGAGGACAGGTATCCGGGCGACGAAGATGTTCTTGCCGGCAAGAAGAGCTGGCACCGCCTCCTCCTCTGTCGTGCGCTTGCCGCGCCTTCGTCGCGCCTGCCGCGTCCCTCGCGAGCTGCTCCGCGGCAAGTGTACTCGCGGACACGGGCAGAGCGAACGGTCCGCGCCCGGAACGCTCAGGGCAGCTTCACCGCATCAGGGTCGGTCCCGGGAGGCAGCCGGAGTGCGAAAGCGCTCTGGCCGCGGTACTCATAAGCGACGACCGCCGCCTCGGTCCCCGCGGCCATCGGCGCCGGCACTGGCGACAGCGGCGCGCTGCGGGAAGGTGATGGCGTCGACCTGGGGTCCAGGTAGAGCACGACCAGCCGGTCGGCGGCGATCGCGCGGTCGACGACGACGAGCTTCAGTCCATCGCCGACCGCCAAGTCGCCGCCGGCGTCGCGCAGGACGCGGACGACCGTGAAGCGCTGGCTCAGGTCCGCCGGCGAAGCGGCGCGGGCGACGACCACCGCGGCGTATCCGGACGGGTCGGGGGCGCCGAGGAGGAGGGGTTCCCGCGATGCGCCTTCGCCGCCCGTCGCGGCACCGCCCGGGACGCCGTCCTGGGCGGAGCGGGTCTGGTCGCTGAAGCTCTCCACAGGCTGCTCGGCGGCGCTCCGGACATGCGTCGTCGCGCCGCCGCTCAAGTGCTGAAGGCCGACGACGCCGGCGACGAGCACGGCGGCGACCGCCGCCGCCGGGACGAGGACGCGTACCCACAGGGGGCGCCGGCGCGCCGTCGCCGGCGTCGTCATGTGCTCGCGCAGCCGCTTCCAGCGCTCGTCGGCGAGGTCGGTGTAGCCGTCGGGTGGCGCCGGCACGATGCGGTCGAGGCCGGCGCCGATCGCGTCGACGTCGGCGCGCGTCGTCTCGATCCGGGCACGCAGCCCGGCGTCTCCGGCGGCCGCCGCCCGCAGCTCGGGGTCGTCGTCCGGTCCGAGCGCGAACGCCAGGACGCGTTCGTCGGTGAAGGCGCTCTCATCTTGGGGCCGGCGCTCGTCCGGCGGTCTTTCTTCTTCCTGGACGCTGTCCTCGCTCCGCACGGCGCTCCCGCCCGGCGTCCCGTAACCGCCCGGGACGTCGCTCTGTCCCGGGCCACTGGGCACGCCGTCGGGGCCACTGGGCACGCCATCTGCTATGTCGTCACGCTCGTTCATGATCACGCTCGGTCGTCGTCACGCTCGGTCGTCGTCGCACTCACACTCACGCTCGGTGGTCGTCACGCTCGGTCGTCGTCACACTCGCGCGCTCGTATCCCGCCTCGGCGAGCGCCCGTCGTAGCCGCGCCAACGCCGTGTGCAGGCGTGACTTGACGGTGCCCAAGGGCACCTGCTGCGCGCTCGCGATGTCCTCCAGGGACAGGTCGGCGAAGAAGCGCAGGGCGACCGCCTCACGAGACTCTGGCGCGAGTCCATCCAGGGCGACCCGTAGGGCAGGGTCGACCGCCGCGAGCTGCATAGCCGGGTCCGGAGCCACCCCCTCGTCTTCAGTGCGCTGTGCTGTCACTGCCAGTCGTTCCAGCCGTTCGACCAGACCGCGGCGGGTCTTGCGCCGGCGGCCCTGGTCGCGTCCGGTGTTGAGGATGAGCTGGTAGAACCAGGCGAGGAAGCGTCGCTCGTCCGGCAGGTCGGCGCGGAAGACCTTGATGAACACCTCCTGCACGGCGTCGTCGACCTCGTCACAGAGGCCCTGCAGGAAGAGGATGCGGCGGGCCTGGGGCGCGTAGCGGCGGAAGAACTCGGCCCGCGCCTCGGGCTGCGCTCGGCGCATTCGGTCTACGAGGCCGGACGGCAGCTCGTCGATCTCTCTTCCTCCAGCGGAAGTGACGCCTGACTGGCGGCGCAGGTTCGCCGCGATGGCCAGGAGTATAGTCGCGGCGCCGGCGGCCGGCGGGAGAGGGGCGGCCCGTCGGGTCAAGGGACGCGCTCTCCCCGGGTGGCGGCGCGTCGGGTCAAGGGCGCACTCTCCCCGAGACGGCGCCGGCCCGGTCCCGGTCGTCAGGGCGCGGCGAGCAGGCCGGCGGGGATGTCCTTGCCGGGCGGCTCGACGCCGAGAAGGCGGACCTCCTCTTCGAGGCGGTAGCCGCTTTGTTCGAAGACGCGCCGCTTGACCTCGGCGGCAAGGGCGAGGATGTCGGCCGCCGTCGCGCCTTCGAGGGCGACGAGGAAGTTGGCGTGCATGGCGCTGACCTGCGCCCGGCCGATGGTGAGGCCCTTCAGTCCGGCGTCCTCGATGAGACGGGCGGCAGGCAGCTCGCGCGAAGGGTTCTTGAAGAAACTCCCGCAGGATGCGCAGCCCAACGGGTGCTTGCGGCGCCGCCGCTCGGCGTCGTGAGCGATCTCGGCGCGCAACGCCGCCGCGTCGCTGTGTGACAGGGCGAACGTGGCTGCCAGCACGACGAGGTCGGGTCGCGACTTGAAGATGCTGGTGCGGTAGCCGAAGCCGAGCGAGGCCGGCGTGGCGCGGCGCTCGACGCGCCCGTCGAGGAACTGGACCTCGAGGAGGGCGTCGCTGACCGCGCGTCCGTAGGCGCCGGCGTTGCCGACGATGGCGCCGCCGACCGAGCCGGGGATGTTGCCCGCGAACTCGAGGCCGGCGAGGCCCTGCCCGGCAAGATCGGCGACCAGTCCGGGCAGCTCGGCGCCGGCCTCGACGCGCAGCACGTCGTCGTCGAGCGTGCGGCGCTCGCCGCGTGCCAGGACCACGAGCCCCGGCAGGCCTTCATCGCCGACAAGCACGTTGGTGCCGCGCCCCAGTACGGTGAGCGGGAGTTCGAGTTGGCGGGCCAGGCGGACGGCGAAAGCGAGCGCGTTGGTGTCGCGCGCCACATAAAGCAACTCCGCCGGGCCGCCGACGCCGTAGGCGCAGAGCGGCGCGAGAGGCACGGCCTCTTCGAGGCCGGGCAGCTCGCGCCGCAAGATCTCGCGCACGTCGTCCACGATGGTCGCATCGTAGCATCGCGCCCCCTCCGGCGCTGCCGGCCGCCGTCCTTGTGCGGGCGCGCCCGCTGCGAGCTCGGCTGTCGTGTCGCCCATGCCGGTGACGTTGGCCTTGATCGGGCGCGCCCGCCGCGATCCCGGCCGTCGTTCGTGCGGGCGCGCCCGCTGCGGTCGCGGCCGTCCGCGGACTAGCCCGCGCGGGCGTATGCTTCGTGGGTCACGTCCACAGGAGCAGCCATGACGGAAGACAGCCAGAACGCCGCGCCGCAGGGTTTCGCGACCCTCGCCCTTCACGCCGGCCAGGAACCCGATCCCGCGACGGGATCGCGCGCCCTGCCCATCTACCAGACGACGGCCTACGTGTTCCGCAGCGCCGAGCACGCGGCCCGGCTCTTCAACCTGGAGGAACCCGGCAACATCTACACGCGGATGATGAACCCGACGACGGACGTGCTCGAGAAGCGCGTCGCCGCCCTGGAGGGCGGCGCCGCGGCCGTGGCCTTCTCGTCCGGGCAGTCGGCGATCACGTTCGCGGTCCTGAACATCGCCGGGTCGGGCGACCACATCGTCTCGGCGGCGAGCCTCTACGGCGGGACGCACACCCTCTTCATGCATACGTTCGCGAAGCTCGGCATCGGCGTCACGATGGCGCCCACGGACGACCTCGACGCCGTGCGCGCCGCCATCCGTCCCGAGACGAAGGCCGTGTACGTCGAGACCGTCGGCAACCCGCGTCTCGACAGCGCCGACCTCGAGGGCTACGCGGCGGTCGCCCACGATGCCGGGCTACCGCTCATCGTCGACAACACGATGCCGACGCCGTATCTGGTGCGACCGCTCGACCACGGGGCTGACATCGTCGTCCACTCGCTCACCAAGTTCATGGCCGGCCACGGGACGTCCATCGGCGGCGCCGTCGTCGATGCGGGCCGCTTCGACTGGGCGTCGAGCGGCCGCTTTCCCGGCCTCGTCGAACCCGACTCCAGTTACCATGGCCTGCGTTACGTCGAGACCTTCGGCCCGCTCGCCTACGCCGTGAAGCTCCGGGTGACGCTGCTGCGCGACGTCGGCGCCGCGCTGTCGCCCTTCAACGCCTTCCTCATCACGCAGGGGATAGAGACCTTGCCCCTGCGCATGGAGCGCCACTCGACGAACGCCCAGGCGGTGGCCGCGTTCCTCGAGGGCCACGGCAAGGTCGACTGGGTGGCGTATCCGGGCCTGTCGTCGTGTCCCTCGCACGACCTCGCGGCGAAGTACCACTACCGGGGGCTCTACGGGGCGATGATCGGTTTCGGCATCCGCGGCGGGCGCGAAGCAGGGCGGCGCTTCGTCGAAGGCACGGAGCTGCTCTCGCATCTGGCCAACCTCGGTGACGCCAAATCGTTGTGCGTCCATCCCGCGACGACGACGCATGCGCAGCTCACGCCGGACGAGCGTCTCGCCGCCGGCGTGACCGACGACTTCGTCCGCCTCTCGATCGGCGTCGAGACGCTCGACGACATCATCGCCGACATCGACCAGGCTCTGGCGAAGGCTTGAGGCGGCGCCGCGGAAGCCAGACTCCCGTCCAGGGCGTCGCCGGTCGCGCCCCCAAGCTACAATCGTCGGCCATGGGTGACGCAGCGCACACGACGCGACTGGAGATAGGGGACGTCCCCGTCGGCCTCGACCCCGACGCCGGCTCGGCCGGCATCGTGAGGACGAAGCGCGTCACGTTCGACGAGCCGGGCCGGACGCTCGAGCTCGAGGGCGGCGGCCGCCTCTGGCCGGTCACCATCGCCTACGAGACCTACGGCACGCTGAACGAGGCGCGCGACAACGCCGTCATGGTGTTCCACGCCCTGTCGGGCGACGCCCATGTCGCCGGCCGACACAGCGCCAACGAGCGGCGCGCCGGGTGGTGGGACATGTTGATCGGCCCGGGCAAGGCCTTGGACACGGACAAGTATTTCGTCGTATGTGCCAACGTGATCGGCGGGTGCGGCGGTTCGACCGGCCCCTCGTCGATCGATCCGGCCAGCGGCCGGCCGTACGGCACCGACTTCCCGATGATCACCATCCACGACATGGTCGAGGCCCACCTACTGCTGCTCGACCACCTGGGCATCGAGAAGCTGCTCGCCGCCGTCGGCGGCTCGATGGGCGGCATGCAGGTGCTCGATCTCGCGGTGTCGCACCCGGAGCGCGTGCACCTCGCCGTCCCGATGGCGACCGCCGCCCGGCAGCCCACGCAGGCGATCGCCTTCAACGAAGTCGGCCGGCAGGCGATCATGGCCGATCCGGATTGGCGCGGCGGGCACTACTACGGCGGCAAGCCGCCGATCAAGGGGCTCGCCGTCGCCCGCATGATCGGCCACATTACCTACCTGAGCGACGAGGCCATGGAAGAGAAGTTCGGCCGCCGGCTCCAGGACATCCATGACTACACGTTCACCTTCAACCCGGACTTCGAGGTGGAGAGCTACCTGCACCATCAGGGCCTCGCGTTCACGAACCGCTTCGACGCCAACACGTACCTCTACATCACGCGGGCGCTCGACTACTTCGATCTCTCCCGTCGTCAAGGCAGCCTGGTGTCCGCGTTCCGCGACGTGCGGGCGCGCTTCCTCGTCCTCTCGTTCTCGAGCGACTGGCTGCACCCGCCGTACCAGCTCAAGGAGATCGTCGGCGCGCTGCGCGCGACGCACAAACACGTCAGCTACTACGAAGTGACGACGCGCTTCGGTCACGATGCGTTTCTCCTTGAGCGCGACAAGATGGAGGGCGTCATCTCGGCCTTCCTCACGAGCGGCGCGCGCTCGTACGCGCGGTCCGTCTGAGCGTGCGCGCGTCGTAAGATAGTCGCCGTGTCGCGTATCGACTACAAGCTGATCAAGGACCTCGTCCCCGAGGGGGCGGCGGTGCTCGATCTCGCCTGTGGCGACGGCGAGCTGCTCGCCGAGCTGGTCCGCGAGAAGCACGTCCGGGGGAGCGGCGTCGACATCTCCCAAGCCGCCGTCGAGGCGTGCGTCGCCAAGGGCCTCTCTGTGTTCCACGGCGACCTCGACGAGGGCCTCGCCGATTTCGGCGACGACTCGCATGACGTGGTCATCCTGAGCCTCAGCCTGCAGCAGCTCCGACGGCCGCGGATGATCGTCCGCGAGATGGTGCGCGTCGGCCGGCTGGCCGTGGTGAGCTTCCCCAACTTCGGGCACTGGAGCGTCCGCGGGCGGCTCTTCTTCCTCGGCCGCATGCCGGTGTCGAAGGATCTGCCGTACCCGTGGTGGGAGACGCCGAACATCCACCTCTGCACGATCCGCGATTTTCGCGCCCTCTGCCGTGAGGAGGGGCTCTGCATCGAGCACGAGCTCTACCTGCGTTCGGTCGACGCGCCCCCGCCGGCCCGCCCGCTGGCGCCCAATCTGACGGCGCGCATCGCGATCTTCGCCGTGTCGCGCTGCTGAGCCGGGTCGTGTCGCCGCAAGACGGGCGCGACACGCGCCGCTGACGGCGTCGGGTCGCACAGTGGGCGGCCGACGGGTATAAACCCCCGTACACACAAGGGGAGCGCGCCCCGTGGCCCGAGCGCCGTCGAGGTCCCGCTTCGCAGAACAGCAGGAGGAAGCAGTGCCTCAAGGCAAAGTCAAGTGGTTCTCGACCGACAAGGCCTACGGGTTCATCGCGCAGGACAACGACAACGACATCTTCGTCCACATCACGGGTCTCGCCGCGGGTGTGACGACGCTCGAGACCGACCAGCTTGTCGAGTTCGAGGTCACGCAGGGCCGCAAGGGGAACCAGGCCGTCAATGTACGGCCGGTGTCCGCGTCCGCGCCGGCGACTGAGGCCGCCGAAGGTGAGGCGCCGGCGAGCGCCGAGTAAGAGCGCGCGTCGGCGAAGGGTACGGCGGGGCGCCCGCCGGACCGGGCTCGGCCGGTCCGGCGGGCGCCCCGCCGTACCCTGGCCCTCCTTTGCCTCCATCCCCCATGACTCCGTCGCGAGCGCTTCGGGTACGATGCTCGTGGCACGCGGAGAAGGAGGGGCACATGCTCGAGCACGTCCACTGGCTGGGTCACGACACGTTCCGCATCGACGGCAGCAGCGTCGTCTACGTCGATCCCTGGAAACTCCCTCCACGGCAGCCGCAGGCCGACGTGATCCTCGTGACGCACGACCACTACGACCACTTCAGTCTGCCCGATATCGACAAGGTCGCCGGCCCCGGTACGATCGTCGTCGGCCCGTCCTGCGTGACGGACCAGCTTCCCGGCAGGGCGGTCTCGCCCATCCGTCCCGGGCAGACGATCACCGCCGCGACGGCGACGGTGACGGCGGTCGCGGCCTACAACGTCGACAAGTTCAAGTCGCCCGGCGTCCCCTTTCATCCCCGCTCCGCCGGCTACGTCGGTTACATCATCGACATGGACGGAATGCGCATCTACCATGCCGGGGACACCGACCCCATCCCCGAGATGGACGACATCGACGTCGACGTCGCTCTGCTGCCGGTGGGAGGGACGTTCACCTGTACCGCCCAGGAAGCCGCGTCGGTGTGCGCGCGTCTCAAGGCCAAGGTCGCCGTGCCCATGCACTTCGGCGACATCGTCGGGTCGGAGCGTGACGCGCGCCGCTTCCAGGAACTGTGTTCCATCCCGGTGACGATCCTGCGGGCCGAGCGCGGCTGACCGCCTCCACGCCGTCGCGGTCGGGCGCCCCGGCGCAGCGTACGAAGCAACGCGAGGAGGAGTTCATGGACATCGTTCACGTGGCGCCGACCGAGAGCGTCTCCGAGAAGCTGAGCGTCCGGCATCTCACCGACAGGCTCGGCCTGACGCAGATGCGCGCCAACGTGTTCACCCTCGGCGAAGGTTCGATGACACGGCACGCGCATCGCGAGCAGGAAGAGCTGTACGTGGTCCTCGACGGGACGGCGATGATGGACGTCGACGAGGCGCGATACAAGCTCGGCGAGCGCGACGCGCTCGCCGTGCCCCCTCGCGCCTGGCACCGTCTCACGAACGTCGGCGTGGGACCGCTCACGTTCCTCGTCGTGGCGGCGCCGCCGACGGTCGGCGACGCGGAGATGGACGCCGGCTGAGCGTAGTGCCGGTCCACGTGTCAGGTCGGCTGGACGGTACGCCCGTGCGGCGACGTCGGGCCGACGTGAGGACGAAAGGAGACGCGATGCTCAAGGAGGGCGACAAGGCCCCGGCCGTGACCGGGGTCGCCTACGACGGCGCCACGTTCGATCTCGGGGCGCCGGGCAGGCGCACCGTCCTGTTCTTCTACCCCAAGGCCGACACCGGCGGCTGAACGACCGAAGCCGTTGAGTTCAACGGCTTGGTGGATGAGTTCGACAAGCTCGGCGCACAGGTCGTCGGCGCGAGCGTCGACAGGCCTGAGGCCAACGCGAAGTGGGCGGCCAAGTACGGGTTGCGCATGCCGCTGATCAGCGACCCCGGCGAGCACGCAGTGGCCGCCGCGTTCGGGGTCGCGCGGCCCATGGTCGGCGTGGCGAAGCGCACGACGTGGCTCATCGACCCAGACGGCACCTTGCGCAAGGTCTATCCGAAGGTCACGCCGAAGGGGCACGCGGCCGAGGTCCTGGCGGCGGCGCGGGAGATCTGGGGCTAGCGCAGGCCCGCCGTCTCAGACGTCGTCGGTGAACGGCAGGCGACCGTCGTCGTCCGGCTCGGGGCCGGGCGCGTCGACGTCCACGTCTGACGGGACGTCGTCTGCGGCCCAGGCGGCGGCCGCGTCTGCCGGCGCCTTGGCGCCGGCCTGCGGCCGCCGCCCGTCGCCGAGGTAGACGAAGGCGTCGAGCATGCGGCTGAAGCTCGACCAGCGCTCGCCGGCGCCGGCCGCGCGCTCGGCGTCGTCGGCCGCCGCGACGCGGGCCGTCATGTCGTCGCAGAAGTGCACGACGATGGCCTCGCGTGTCATGGGGACGACGGGGCTTCCCTTCTCACGCTCGCCGTGGTGCGAGACGATGATGTGACGCAGGCGCGACGAGAGCTCGGGCGGGAAGCCCTCGACCTCGGCGACGAGGCCCTGGACGATGTCGTGACCGATGACGATCTCGCCCTGCAAGCGTCCGGCGTCGGTGAACCCCGGCGCGAGAGGGTCACTGGAGTAGCTCGCGACCTTGCCGATGTCGTGCAACAGGGCGCCGGCGACGACGAGGTCGCGGTCCACGGTCGGCAGACGGTCGGCGACGGCCGCCGCCACCTCGGCGACGACCACCGAGTGCTCGAGCAGGCCGTGGCGGTACGCGTGATGGTTGCGCACCGCGGCCGGGACGACGGCGAAGGTCTTGCCCGGCTCGCGGTCTGGGTCGACGGCGCGCGCAAGGAGCTGCGCGATGTGCGGCTCGCGGACGCCGGAGACCAGCGCCGCGAGCCGCTCGCGCAGCTCGTCCAGAGGAACGGGAGAGACGGGGACCAGTGTCGCCGGGTCGTACTCTCCTTCGCCCATCACGCGTAGCCGCTCGACCACGAGCTGGGGGCCCCACTTCGGGTCGATGCGGTAGCGGCCCCGGACCTTGACGACGGTCCCGGGCACGAGTGTGGCGAGCACCTCGTCCGACGGGTCGAAGTGCACCGCTTTCACCTGCCCCGTGGCGTCGAGCAACGTCAGGTTGATCATGACGCCGCCGTTGCGGGTCGTCTTGACGTCGCGCTCGGGGCAGACGAAGTAGCTCGTCACGGTCTGACCGTCGGCGAGGTCGGCGATGAAGGTCTTTTCGGCGGGGGCCTCTGCGTCCGCCCCGCCGACCGTCTCCGGCCACGCGTCGCTCAGCTTCATCCAGCCTCCATGGTCGCCGCCAAGACTAGCAGACCTTCGGCGGCGACCCGAGCTTCACAGGGGTGACGTTCGGCGGGCGCCGCGGATCAGCCCTCGGCCTTGATCCTGGCGATCTCTTCCTCTTTGTCCGCGACGAGCTTCTTGGCGTCGCGGACCCCGGCGACGGCCGCCTCAAGGCCAGGGTGCGAGAGTTCGCCCTTCTCGACGAGTGCGAACGCCTCCTCGCCGAGCCGCGCGAGTGCGTCTCTCACGTCGCCCTGCAGGGACTTCAGCTTCACCTGCGCGGCGCCGAGCTTGCCGGCCCGTTCGGCGTCGCTCGCCAGGTCGCCGGCCTTGTCCTTGATGGTGTCGAAGATGCCCATATGCCCTCCTTGCTTCCCGGAGGCGCGCTGCATCACGCGCCCTGCCAGGAGGCGCGCTGCATCAACGCGCCCTGGGGATGTCCCGTGCGTCCCCTACGTACCCGCTTTCCGTGCACTTCGGTCACGGTGTCCGCGGAGCGCGCCGAGCGCGACGAGCAGAACGGCGCTCACCACCACGACGAACACGAACGGCAGGCTTGAGCCAAGCCCGAAGAGGACTCCCCCGAGCAGCGCGCCGCCGGCCATCGGCACGCCCATGCTGGTGTCGAAAAGGGCGAAGCCCCATGCGAGGGGGATCTCGCCGAACGAGCGTGCGACGATTCCGGCGGCAAGAAAGCGGAACGTGTCGTAGCCGCCGCAGAAGAACATCGCCGCGCCCCAAGCGAGAGGCGAGGCTCCGGTGATCAGGAGGAGCGTGCCGGTGCAGATGATGACGAGCACGAGGGTGGTCCCGGCGCGCGGGCCATGCAGGTCGGCGACGCGTCCGCTGAGCGGAGTGAGCAGGGCCGCGCCGAGCGCAGCCAGCGCCGCGAAGACGCCGAGGGCGGCATAGCCCTGGCCGTGCGCGACCGAGAGGTACGGCATCAGGAACGGCTGGCCGACGTACACGGCAAGGTATCCGACGAGGAAGAAGGCGACGTACCGGTGGAAGCTGCGGTTGTGACTCACGGCGGTCGCGGTGAACGACTCCTGCTCGACGTGATAAGGGACGTCTCTGATGACCGTCGCCGTGACCGAGGAGACGACATAGAACGCGGCGCTCACCCAGAACACGGTGCGCATCCCGTAGGCGTCGGCGATGGCGCCGCCGAAAAGCGGTGCGACGACGAGTCCCGCCGGGTACGTCCCGATCACGAGCGTCATGTTCCGCGCCGTGCGCGCAGGTTCTGACTTGAGCGCGATGTAGGTCTTGAAGGCGGGATTGTTCGCCATGTAGAGGCCGGAGAGCACCATGCCGGGGATGAGCCACGGCCAGGACGGCGCCAGGGCGAAGCAGACCGCCGTCGGCACGGTCAACCACCAGACGGCGATGATGACCGCCCTGAGGGGGAACCGGTGGGAGGCCCATGCTCCGGGGATGTTCCCGGCGGCGATGCAGGCCAGCATGATGGCGTTGAGCAGACCGATCGTGAAGCGCGAGGCGCCGAGGTCGAGGGCGTACACGGGCAGGAGCTGCAAGTACATCCCGACGCCGAGGGCGAAGAGCAGGTTGGCCGTCGCCAGTAGCTTGAGGTCGCGGTCGAGTCTGGACACGTGTCTCCGTCGTACGTCCTGGGTCGTCTCGATTCTACGCCTCCGCCTTTTCCCGCTCCGGGGCCTTCTCTTGCCGAGGGCTTTCCTCATCGTTCAGGCTGGTGCATACTTGGCCCCTTCAGCCCTCAACGGGACGAGGATCATCACATAGCTGGAGCGTGCCGTCATGGAACTTCGTCGCATAGACCGGTTGCCGCCGTACGTGTTCACTGCGGTCGACGAGATGAAGATCGCGGCGCGACGGCACGGTGAGGACATCATCGACCTGGGGATGGGCAACCCGGACCTGCCGACCCCTTCCCCGATCGTCGACAAGTTGGTCGAGGCGGCGCGGCACGGGCGCAATCATCGCTACTCGGCCTCGCGGGGCATCACGAAACTCCGACTGGCCTTGAGCGACTGGTACCGACGCCGGTTCGGCGTTGAGATCGACCCGGAATGCGAGGCCGTGGTGACGATCGGCGCCAAGGAGGGTCTCGCCCACCTCATGTGGGTGCTGGTCCGTTCGGGTGACACGGCGCTCGTCCCCGAGCCGACCTATCCCATCCACCAGTTCAGTGCCGTCTTCGCCGGCGCGGAGGTCAACAGCGTGCCCCTCACGCCTGACACGACCGACTTCTTCGCCGATCTGCAAGAGGCGTACGACCGTACGTGGCCACGCCCGCGAGTGATCCTTGTCAGCTTCCCACACAACCCTACGGGGCACTGTGTCGACCTCGGCTTCTTCGAGCGGCTCGTGCGCTTCGCACGCGAGAACGACGTGTTCATCGTGCACGACTTCGCCTACGCCGAGATCGTCTTTGACGGTTACGAGCCGCCGAGCATCCTCCAGGTGCCGGGAGCCAAGGACGTCGCCGTCGAGTTCATCTCACTCTCAAAGAGTCACAGCATGCCGGGCTGGCGCATCGGTTTCGCGGCCGGCAACGCAGAGGTCATCGCCGGCCTGCAACGCCTCAAGAGTTACCTCGACTACGGCGTCTTCCAGCCGATCCAGATCGCCGCCATCATCGCCCTCAACGAGTGCGACACCGTGTCCCGGCAGGTGGCGCAGGTCTACCAGCGTCGCCGCGACGTCCTGTGCGACGGGCTGACGCGTGTGGGTTGGCCGGTGGAGCGACCCAAGGGGACGATGTTCGTGTGGGCACCGATCCCTGGCGACTATCGCGAGTTGGGCTCCCTGGAGTTCAGCAAACTATTGCTTACGGAGGCTCGAGTCGCGGTCTCGCCGGGCGTCGGTTTCGGACGCTCGGGCGACGGCTTCGTGCGCTTCGCCTTAGTGGAGAATGAGGAGCGGATCCGTCAAGGTGTCCAGGGGATCAAGCGGGCGATAGAGTGTGCAGATGGCCGACGGTCGAGGCGTTGAGACTGCCGAGAAGGCGGAGACCAGGGACGAGAGGGGCATGCAACTCGGCGGCATGGCGCTGCGCCACGGGGTGCTGTTCCAGGGGCCACGGTTCTGGGCCGCGGCCGTGCGTGGTGACGACGGCGGCATCACGGTGGCGTCGGGTCGTAAGCCGCGCATCCCGGGTCGCGAGGCGCTGAACGCCGTGCCGCTGGCGCGCGGTCTCGTGCGTCTCACCGAGTCGCTCGCCGTGCTGCCGTCCGTGCGGCGCGCGACCGGCGCGCCGGTCCTGCCCCAGGAGGATCCGCGCCTGCTCGCGGCCACGGTCGGCAGCGCGGCGGCGACGGTCGCTCTGCGGTATGCCGGACGGCGCGCGCCGTTGGCGCGCGAGCTCGCGATCGCCGGCGTCTCGTTGGCGCCGGTCTTTCTCGCCATGCGCGACACGCCGCTCGCGCGCTACCACGGCGCCGAACACAAGAGCGTCGCCGCGTTCGAGCACAGGGGTGAGGGCGGCGAGGCAGCCGTCGCCAAAGACGCCGCCCGCGAGCACGTCCGTTGCGGGACGAACCTGGTCGCCCCCCTCGTGGTGATGAACATCGCCTCGGGGATGCTGCTGCGTGCGGCAGGCAAGGAACGTCGACCGCTGGCGACGTTCGTCGCCGGCCTCGTCTCGCTGGCCGGCGCCATGGAGGTCTTCTCGTGGATGGCCCGTCACCAGGAGCACCCTCTGGCCGGGGCGCTGGGTCGGCCCGGGATCGAGTTGCAGCGTCTATTCACGACCAGCGAGCCGACAGACGAGCAGCTCGACGTGGCGCACGCTGCGCTGCAGGAACTCGTGCGACTGGAAGGCCGGCCCGCGGCGACGTAACGCTGCGCTGACGGGCGGACGCGACTGGGCGCCGCCTGGGTGCTCAGTCAGCCGGCGTGCGCTCGGCGAGGCGCTTTTCGCGCCTTCGCCTCGCTTCGTCGAACCACTGCTTCTGCTGTGCGGAGCGCGGCTTGAGCTCCGGGACCTTGACGGGGACGCCGTTGTCGCCAAGCGCGACGAGCACCAGGTATGCAGACGCGCAGTGCGTGATCACGCCCGTGGCGAGGTCCTCAGCTTCGACGCGAACCCCGACCTCCAGGGAAGTCCTTCCCGTGTAGTTGACGTTCGCTTTGAGGGTGATGAGGTTGCCGACCTGCACCGGATAGTGGAAGTCGATGCGGTCGATGGCGGCGGTCACCACGCGCGTGCGGCAGAACTGGAACGCGCACGTCCCCGCCGCCTCGTCGATGAGCTTCATGATGACGCCGCCGTGGATGTTCCCCATGAAGTTGGCGTCGGCGGGCATCATCAGCGCCGACAGGACGACGCTGGTCTGTGATCCTCGGCGGCGGCGTGGGGGCATGGGCTCGGCGTTGTCGTCAGGCGAGCGCGTGACGTCCTGCCGCGGGAGCGGGCGTGTACGGGAGAAGGACGGTCACGCGTTCAGACATCGAAGTCTCCGGGCAGGCGCCGCCGTCGCCGGTCGCGGGTCTGGCGCCCGCCGCCGTGCGACCGGTCCCTGCGCCGTTCGCCCTGGCGGCGGTCCATGATGACCTTCACGTTCGGATTGTCCCTGTAGTGCTCGACGAGGCGCTGGAACGCCTCTTCACCGAGTTCGGGCGGGACCACGCAGTAGATCATGTGAGGGTGCCCTCCACGTCGCACCCACTCTAGCAAATCTTGCCGCCGGCTCGCCAGAGTGCGTCGGACGACGTGGGGCTTCGCGTGGAGGGGCGTTCCGGTTGGCGGCGGCCTGACGCCGGGTGGCGGTGGACCTTTAACACGCGGTCCCAGGAAGGGGAAGGGCGGGACCCGTCCGCGGAAGCCTGCCGAGCGGGCTTCCGCGGACGGGTCCCGCCCTCTGAAGGGGGTGCTGACGTGTTCATCGGCTCCCACGCGAAGACCTTTAGCGATCCCGCAAAGTCTGCCGAATCCGACAAGCGCGACGCTTTGCTAAGCTCTCACCGGAGCGGATGTACCGTGCAACTACCAACGCGCGGTACGTCTGCGGCCGACGCGTACCAAGGCCGACCGAAGAGGGTGTCCGGGTGTACCCACGTCACGATGAGATCATCGCCGCCGTGCCGGCGTACGAGCGCTTCCTCACCCTTGACGAGGTGGAGGCGTCGACTGACCGCCTCCTCGCGGCGCACCCCGAGGTCAGCGTGTGGACTCCGGGGACCTCGCGCGGCGGACATGGACTGCGCTGTCTGGAGCTCGGCCGCGGCCCACTGCGCGCGGCGCTGGTCGGCGTGCCGCATCCCGAGGAGCAGGTCGGCAGCCTCGTCCTCGACCATCTCCTGCGCCTGCTCGTCGAGACAGACCTTGCCGAGCGTCTGGGCTTTCGCTTCTCCATCATCAGGGCGATCGACCCGGACGGGATGCGGCTCAACGAGTGCTGGTTCGACGAGCCCCTCGATGTCGCCGGCTTCCTCCTGCGCCAGTACCGCCCGGCGGCGAACGAGCAGTTCGAGTGGACCTTCCCGATCGAGTACAAGAACTACGCCTTCACGAAGCCGCTGCCCGAGGCGCGCGCGGTCATGGCGGTCATCGACCGCGCGCCCCTCGACTTCTACATGTGCCTCCACAATGCTCACGCCAGCGGGGCCTACTTCTACGTCACGCACGACGTCCCGTCCCTCAACGACGACCTTGCCGCCATCGTCGCCGCCGCCGGCCTGCCCGTGCACCGCGGCGAACCGGAGATGCCGTATTTGAACGCCTTCGGTGACGGGGTCTTCGAGGAGTTCGGCCTGACCGACGACTATGAGTACTTCGCGCGCTACGGCGTCGAGCCCGCCGCAGCTCTGCAGGGCGGCACGTCGAGCACGTCGTACGCGCAGGCCGCGTGGGACTGCTTCACGCTCGTGGCCGAGGTCCCGTACTTCACGAGCCCCAAGGCCGGCGACTCGTCCCCGGCCGGCATCAGTCGCGGCGAAGCGGTGCGTCGCGGCATCGAGCTCGAGCATGAGTATGCTTCGTGGCTGCTTGCGCGCTACGTCGAGGCCGCCGCGGAGCTGAGCGGCGAGTCGCCCTGGCAACGCGCCCTGTACGCCTACCTCTTGGGGGTCAACGACGATCTGCGCGCGCAGACGCAGATGGTCGCGCGCGAGGCATGCTTCGCGGAAGAGGCGACCGTCGCCCAGGTCTTCAGCTCGACCTTTCTGCGCGAGCTCGACGTGCTCTCCCGTGTCGGGCACCTTGCGAGCATGGCGGCCGCCGGACCGCGGCAGAACGACGTCCTGGCCGCGGTGCGGGCGGCCGCCGAGGACAGGGTGCACACCCGTGTGCCCCAGCTCCTCGTGGCCGGGGCGATCGCGCCCGTGCCGCTCCGCACGCTCGTGCGGGCGCAGCTTGCGGCGCTCCTCTGCGCCCTGGACGCGGTCCGCGAGCACTACCGGCCGACGCATCCTCGCCCCCCAGCGCCGCGCGCCCGGGCGCAGTCCCGAGCAAGATAAGGCGGTCAGGCCGCGTCGTGGTCGGGCGGGGCGCTCGTCTCCGCTTCTCGTCACTTCCCGTCTAGACGTATAGGCAGGCGTCGGCACTTGAGGGCACGCTTGCCTGTGCCGATACGTGTGCGAGTACGGCCAGGAGCGTACCGTTGCGAGTGACGCACACGACCAGGAGTTGTCACGAGATCGCCTGCAAGGTGGGCGCGGTCCTCATCTCGAGTCTTGCCCCGGGAGAGGGCGAGTCCGCCCCCGAGCGCCTGATCGACGAGGCGGACAGGGAGCTTCACGTCGCCAAGCGCCGCCGCATGAACCTGACGGAGGTGTACGAGCCGTGAGCGGCGAGAGAGGGTGTCGGAGTTGACTCGCGTGCGCGACAGCGAGGAGCGACTCAGCCTTGCGCTCGAGGTTGGCGCCGCACTTTCCTTGAGCCTCGACTTGGAGGAAGTCCTGTCGACCATCGCGCAGCGTCTGGCCGAGCTGTTCGACGTCTGGGAATGTGACGTCTATGAATACCGGCCGCACGAGGGCCGCCTGGTCGCGACCGCGATCTGGTCACGCGAGATCACCGCCGCCGACCGTGCCTGGGTCGGCACGGTGATCGACCTCTCCGAGCGACCCACGTACCGCACGCTCATCGAGGCCGGCGGCGTGGTCGAGATGCAGGGCGACGATCCCGAGGTCGACGCCGCCCACGTGCGCGAGATGCGGGAGTGGGCGGAGCTCACGAACGTGTCGACGCCGCTCGCCTTCGGCGACGAGGTCATCGGTCTGCTCACGCTGGTCGAGAAGCGGTCGCCGCGATACTTCAGCGATGACGAGAAGCGTCTGCTCTCCCAGCTCGCCACACCGGCCGCCGTGGCGATCCACAACGCGCGCGTGTTCCGCCGGGAGGCGCGGCAGAACCGGCGGCTGCGGGCGCTGGTCGACGCCACCCGTGCGATCTCCTCCACCCTTGACCTCGACGAGCTTCTCGACACCGTCGCCCGTGCCGCGGGCGAAGCGCTGGGGACGGCCGAGTGCGCCATCGACACGTACGACGCCGTCGCCGAGACGATCACCGTCGTCGCGTTCTACGCACGGGAGCCGAAGGTGGACCGCGACGCGTGGATCGGGCGCACCTTCTCGCTGCTCGATTTTCCCACCGATCGGGCGGCGCTGCACGGCGGTCGGGTCCGCGAAGAGCACGTCTCCGACCCGACCCTCGACGAGGCCAACCGCCGCTCGATGTTGGAGAACGGCGAGAAGACGATCCTGAGCGTCCCGCTCAAGGATGACGGGCGGCCGATCGGCATGCTCGTGTTCGTCGAGACGGAGAGAGAGCGGCACTTCACCGCTGATGAGCGGGAGATCGCCGACTCTCTCGCCGCGGAGGCGGCGATCGCCATGCGCAACGCGCATGTGCTTCGCCGCCTCGAGGAGCAGAACCGCCGCCTCGATTCCCTGTTGGAATCCACGAAGGCGATCACCTCGAGCGTGGACCTGGATGAGGTTCTCGACACCGTAGCGCGCACGGCGGCGGAGGCTCTGGATTGCCAGCAATGCCAGATCCAGGAGTTCGATCCCATCGCCGACACGGTCACCGTGGCCGCGGTCTATGCGGTCGACGACGACCCTTCCGCCTACGAATCCTTGCACAAGGTGTTCCCGCTTGCCGACGAGTCCGAGGAACGGGCGATCATCGAGGACAAGGCGCCTGTCGTGCAGGTCGCCTCCGACCCGGACGTCACACCCGGAGCGAGGGAGTCCTTCGAGAGATTCGGCGACAAGGCATACCTGAACGTCCCGCTCGTGTTCAACGGCCAGCCGTACGGCCTGCTGGTGCTCATCGAGACCGAGCGCGAGCGCCGCTTCACTCCCGCCGAGATCGACCTCGCCCAAGCGCTCGCTGAACAGGCGGCGGTGGCCATCGAGCATGCCCGCCTCTACCGGCTCAGCGAGCGACGCGCCATCACCGATGGCCTCACGGGTCTCTACAACTATCGGTACTTCTACGAACGTCTCGGTCAGGAGATCGCCCGTGCGCGACGGTACGGCGCTCCTGTCTCGCTGCTCATGATCGACATCGACGACTTCAAGGCGTTCAACGACCGTCATGGTCACGTCGCCGGGGACGAGGTCCTGCAGCGCGTCGCCACGATCCTCACTTCGGCTTTGCGGCGCGACGTGGACATCGTCGCCCGCTACGGCGGCGAGGAGTTCGCCGTCATCCTGCCCAACACGGCGATGACGGGGGGCGTCGGCCCGCAGCTCAGTATCCCGATGACCGTGGCCGAGGGCGGCGACGAGGGTGAGGTGCTGCTTGCTCCCCCGCCGGACAATCGCGACGGCGCCGAGGCGGTCGCCGAACGCGTACGTCAGTGCATCGAGCGCGGCGCCTTGATGCGCAGTGACGGGCGGTTTGGGACGCCTCTGACGGTGAGCATCGGCGTCGCGTCGTTCCCCGGCCAGAGCGACGGTCTCGAAGATCTCGTGCGGAACGCCGACGCCGCTCTGTACAAGGCGAAGCGCGCGGGCAAGAACCGGGTCGAGACGTTCGGGTAGGCCGGGACGCCGCCGGCCGGCGAGCGTAGTGGGGCCGGCGGACGTAGTCGCGCCGGCCCGGATGGCGCCCGGCAGCGGCGGTGGGTGGCGGCGTCAGTCGCCGGCGAGAGCGGCCAGTTCGTCGAGCCGGCCGGGGTCGCCGCCGAGCACCGCCGCTGCCGCGCCTTCCACGCGGCCCTCCATCGCGGCGACGAAATGTCGCGCCACGAGCAGCTTGCGCGCGTCGGTCTGCGCGTCGCGCAGGACGAGGTAGCCGCAGATCACGTCGATCGCCATGTCCACCAGGCGTCGGCTCTGGAAGTCCCGATAGCGGGTGTCGTCGAGCTTGCGCACGCGGTCGACGGTGGCCTGAAGGCGCGCGCGGGCGTGCCGCACGCGCGCCAGCAGCTCCGGTGTGCGCGCGTAGCCGCCGGCGTCGTACTCGTCGAGACGGTCGCCGAGCGTGCCCGACAGCACGCCGCCGATGGCGGCCACGACCTGGAGCTGCGTCGTCCCTTCGTAGATGGTGGTGATGCGCGCGTCGCGGACGTGACGCTCGACAGGGAAGTCGCGCATGTAGCCCGAACCGCCGTGGACCTGGAGCGCGTCGTAGGCCACCCGGTTG
>ENA-UPSM01002642-UPSM01002642.1-activated-sludge-metagenome-genome-assembly--contig:-NODE-2642-length-21540-cov-9.610612_pt1 | contig 21540 bp, 18 predicted proteins | sample MGYA00238181_ERZ773283 | MGnify/ENA primary metagenome ERZ773283 (study PRJEB29023, sample SAMN05720199) | activated sludge metagenome | isolation source: Anaerobic digester | place: Japan...
TCTAGTTGGTTTTTATCGTAAAAAATGATAAAATACCGATATCCGAAATTATTATTAACTCCATGTAGTATTGAAAATATGCTTATTGCTGTTATAATAATTAGTGGTATAATACAATGTTTTTGAACATAGTAGCTCTTTAGGTAAAACAAATCATTGAGAAATCGTATATATCTCAATATGATTTAGTATTTTATATTTATGCCGAGGTGGTGAAATTGGCAGACACGCTACCTTGAGGTGGTAGTGGGAGTTAAATCCCTTGCAGGTTCAACTCCTGTCCTCGGCATTTTGGGTTTGTTTCTTAAGCTAAACCCATGGGCGATTGGCTCAGCTGGCTAGAGCACTTCATTTACACTGAAGGGGTCATAGGTTCGAATCCTATATCGCCCACCATTTTTCTTAATTAGATTAATATCATTCTCGAATAAGCAAAACATATTTCAAAATCACATAATTGCTTAGTATTTACATTTCCCGGTATAATTGTTTATGGAATTATTTAATAATACTCTTCTTCCAATTTCAGAAGACGAATTCATATCTTTGTTCCTTAAAGGTGAAATATTATCTAATAGATTTTCGAATCAAATCCTAAAAGCGATTAAGAAATTTAACACAAGTAAGGAAATAATAATTAATCCTAAACTTACTAATTTACGTGAGAATAATTTGAGAAAAGCTATTCTTGAGGAATCAAGAAAATATCTTTCGAGAAAGGGACTATTTGAAGGGTTCCCGAACGATATTAAATGGTATAGATCTAGATTTCCATCATCTTTTTTGGTCAACAATGTAAAGTATATTGATTATGATTATTGGCTTGAAATTACAGGTGGATCACGATTTCCAAAGGATGCAATAGAGAAAATTAATAAAAATGAAAAAGTATTTGATGTGTCCTACGATAATTTTATCGAAGCCTCAAACTGTTTTAAAAAAGGTAATATCTTTGAAGAGATAATAATAGTTTCTGACAGTAAGGATTATGTTGTCTTAGAAGGCCATTTACGATTGACGGTATATACATTAAATAAAGATATCTTACCTAAATTTATATCGGTCATAATTGGTTTCTCAGATCACATGAAGGAATGGGGTAATTTCTAAGATAGGATGTTTAGTAGCGATTTCTAAAAGATTCTAAAACTCCTTCGTTTATACTCAGTTAATTAGCTTTTAAAACGTTACACTTCGGCTTAGGTTTTCTTTTCATGGAGCACATTATTTACAATTGAATAGTGTTGATCATAATGATAGCATTGATAATATAATAATTTTGAGAACAAGTAAAAATATGGAAAAACGAAAAATAGTAGTAGGCGGAGTGTATCAGCACTACAGGGGAGATTATTACAAAGTCCTAAGTCTTGCTTTGGATAATGAAACACTTACCCAATTAGTTGTATATGTGGCTCAATATTATAAATTTGAAAAAGAAGATAGGGTATGGGTTAGGCCTCTTGAAGTATTTATGGGAACAAAGGAGCTTGAGGATGGAAAGATCGTAAATAGGTATGAGTTTGTCTCTGAATAATAGATTGTTCTGGAAGATTTCATATTTCAATTTGTCATGTACTGACTTGATTTTTAGCTTCGATAATTTTTATACTATACTGGAGTATAGCATAGAAAAGACAGAAAACATGTTTTTAAATTTTAACATTTATTTTGCATAGACTTAATAATTTTCTCTGGAACCCGAAACAAAAAAAGTAGATTTTAAGAATTTCTGAATTTCGTTTACGCATTTATAAGCATATTTATTTGAATAGAGAAATTCTACTCGTCATTCAGTAAATACTGACGGACTAAAGAAAACTCAAGCATTACTTTTGGATGCACTTGTTTTAAGTCGTTTTGATATGTTAATATCAACATCAAATGATAAGTGAAAAAAATCGGAATAAAAAACAAAAGTTAGCTAATATACTTAAAAACCCATACATATTATTGGTCTTGGCAAATATTACTTGGGGACTATCACCTTCAATTATTAAACTCGGTATAGAATCTGTTGATTTTTGGAGCTTTGTCACATATAGATTGCTTGTTGTGACGGTTATTGTATTAGTAATATTTGTATTTCGTCGTAAATTAAAGGGACTGTTTAAGGTATTTACAAAACCAAGATACTTATTAACAATGGGACTTTTGATTCCTTGGTCAGCGATCTTTAATTTCTGGGGAATTTCTTTGACGAGTGCAATTATTGCTAGCACTGTTACCGCCTTAAATCCTTTGATCGCTGCAATTATGGGTATGATTATCCTCAAGGAGAAGATCAACAAAGGTGAGCTTGCTGGGACAATTTTAGCGTTTATCGGTGTTATAGGCGTATTGGTTGTACAATCGGTATCAAATGGGGGTGGAGGTGGTGAAGCTGAAATGATGTTAAATTCTACGGATGCGGTGAATCAAGGTTCAAGTCTTTTGCTAGGCAATCTAGCAGGTATTGGGCTTATTCTGGCAGGTTTCATTTTATGGTTGTTTGGTAATATTCTTTTCACCACGGTACCTTCCGAAGATCAAGATAACGTATCTTATGGTTCTTTTATTTTTGGTTTGGTAAATATTTTTATTTTAGCTCTGATTTTTTCAAAGGATAACCTATTTGTTTTTGATTTTACGAATACAAATCTAATAATAAGTATTTTGTATATGGCTCTGTTTGGTAGCTTGATAGGTGCTGTATTCCATAATGAAGGTATAAAGAAAGTAGAGGTTTCTGAAGCAAATTTCTTCACTTACTTACAACCTATTGTCGGAATACCTGCAGCGGTATTTATCTTAAATGAAAACTTCAACTATTATCTACTTATCCCAATTCTTGTTATAATAGTAGGGGTGTGGTTAAATCTAAAATCACAACCAAAAAATAGTAAACCTTTGGCGGATAATTAGGGTGGATAATTAGGGTGGATAATTAGGGCGGATAATTAGTTCATGCGTTTGTTGAATGAACAGAGTATTAACAACAGTTATGCGGATTTCTATCTACTTATTGTTCATTGAGAAATCGCGATATCGCTTAATAATTTGAAATCAAACAATTAAATTTTCAAGAAAATAGTATGGAAAGTAATATGATAATTGGTGCTGTGATAGGCGTTGTATTGGGTGCGATTATTGCAGTAATAATAATTGTTATTAATAAAAAGGCTCAAAGCAAAAATAACGAACAAGTAAAAACTGATGTTGTTCAGAATGTTGAGCTTAGAATAAGGGAAATGATGCCTGAGCTAATGCGCGAGGCTAGCAGTTCTCTTATCAGTATGGCCGACCAGAAATTAGGTGCAGAAAAAAATGAGATCAAAACAGATCTTGAGAATAAAAGGTTTGCTATAGAGACATTAGTTAAAAAAATAGAAGAAGAACTGAATAAGACAAACCAAAATCTTGATAAAGCTGAAAAAGAGAGGATCGGCTCTTACAATGAACTTAAAACAGAGATAGATTTACACAGAAAAGTTACGGATCAATTATCTATTACAACAGATCAATTGAAGCGAGTGCTTTCCAATAATCAAATGAGAGGTGCATTTGGTGAGACAATAGCTGAGGATTTATTGAAAATGTGTGGTTTTGTAAAAGGTGTTGATTTTGATTACAACAAAGTGCAAGGTGATATCGATACTCGACCAGATTTTACAGTATTCTTACCTGATAAAACGAGAATAAATGTGGATGTAAAATTTCCTTATGCTAGCTTGCAGAAATGGATTGAAGCTGAAAATGAAGGTCCGATAAAAGAGCAGTATAAAAAAGAGTTTGAACAGGCAGTTAAAAATAAAATAAAACAAGTAACCACAAGAGATTATATTAGTCCGGAAAATAATACGGTTGATTTTGTAATTATGTTTATCCCAAATGAGATGATTTTCTCATATATTTACGACAAAATGAACGATGTCTGGCAAGAGGCAATGGCAAAGAAAGTTGTTATGGCAGGTCCATTTAGCTTTACTGCTATTTTGCGAATGGTAAGGCAAGCTTATGACAATTTTAAATACGAAAAAAATATAAGACAGATTATTTCTCACGTTCAAGAATTTGAGAAAGAGTTCGATAGCTTTAATACTGAGTTTGTCAAAATTGGCGAGCGTATCGATAGTTTGCAGAAGCAATACAATGTCGTATCTACCACCAGGTCAAATCAGTTAGTCAAAAGGATGGATCGCATTAAGTTGGAGGGTAACAATCAGGATTCAATAGAAATTAAACAACCGAAGCTTATCGATTAGATTATAAATATTCTTTTTCTTTACAGTATGCAAAGGCATCTCGTTCGAGTTGTTGGCACTTGATAACCCAGTTAAGTTTGCCATCTCCTCGATTTACGATCTCTTGATACCAACCTGTACGACGTTTTATCTCCTCTAGTGAGGCTAGGGATACAACTTTATCATCTGTGATTGCAAATCCGGCGTAATTTATTCCCATATCAGTTGTGGAAAGATAATTCTTAATATGATTATCGTGGGAAACAAATTTATTTGCTAAATCTTTGAGGATATTAAATGATTCAAAATCACGATTATATGAGGTTGCTTCAATGCCGTAAGTATTTTTATGGTTTAAATCAGGTACATTAAAATCACCAATATCAGCTGTAGAGGCTTCATATGCCAGGTTGACTGGATGTTTTATACTAAGATTCCAGATCGGGAAAAGTTCATATTTTGCGTAACCACTTTGTACACCTTGTTCTTGATCCAAATAAATCTGTCCAAGTGCTGTTGACATCTTGCCACTATTTGAACCTGGGCTTGTCAGAAGTACTAATGGTTTAGTCACAGGAATATGCTTGTCTCCGCCAAAACCATTACCCGATAAAATTGTTGCAATATCCTTTGGATAATTGGGGATGTAATACCTTTTGTAAGTTTCATATCCAAGCTCGTGAAGCTTTACTATAAAATCTTCTACGATTGGATTATCAATTTTTCTACAACGATTAATAGCAATTTTTGTCGGTATGTTAAGGTTGTCTTTAAAACCTTGTAAACCTTCTATAACGGATGATTGGTAGCTTTGTTCAACATTTTTCATCTGTCGGTCGGAGATAATTGCGTCCCAGTCAACAGCATAGATTATTTCTGACATTTCATGTAGATCAGCAATGATCTTCTGTTTAATGTATGGATCAAAACCTGGAAGTACACGCGCTGCGTGCGGATCGTAAAGGAATTTACCGCCAATCTCTAAATATAGTCGCCCGCCTTTAAACTTTTCGAGCCTCTCGAGAATACCTTGCTTTTGGAGTTGATAATACTTTTGCGTATCAAAACCTAACTGTGCAAATGTCGGGACATCATTTGTATTCATATATATAATTTAACATTGTATGAATGTAAATACAAGTCTGAGCATAAATGTAAAAACAAGGCGTAATTTTCATAAAAATTGAAATATTAAATAGTATGATAAGTTTCTGAAAAAAATTTTTGGGTATGCCACCATGCTTTTTACATTGCACGCAGCACTTTCCATGACTACCCAAGCTCTAGTTTGCATGATTAGCTCTTGTACATATTCATAAGATAATAAATCAGAAAATCTTAAGACTACTTAATTTTATTGTTAAAAGTAGCACTAACACTAACACTAATATTTATCCATCAAAAATTATCCATCGATAATTTATAAAAAACAGCTCGTAAATATTATTTACTGCATTATTTTACTGAAAAGTATCTGAGAAATGTTTTACGGTGTCGTCATGGATAGTGATGGTAGCGGAGAGTCTGCTGTATAAAGTGTGGATATATAAATAGCAAAAGAAAAGATTGTTTTAGCGATTGATTGGAAGTAAAAAAACGGGCCCTTGCGGACCCGTCTGAAACTAGCATTGCTTATGACTTAAGCTGTTGTTGCTGGTTTTGATGGTTCACCCCATGCCATGTATCCTAAGAATACATAGTAAACAATAGGTATAAATATACCTAAACCACCGACTAAACCAACCCATGATTCAAATCCTCTTCTAAGGCCAATCTTGTAGGTTGTCAATATTATCATAACAATATTTGCAATAGGGACGAAAAATAGAAGGAATAACCATGGATTAAGTCCTGAGATTTTTGTCATATAATACATATTTAATACAGGTACCCATGCCATCCAAGTATTTTCTTCTTTAAGCTTTTTACCAATAGTCATATAAACAATTGATGAAAAAGCATAGAATACTAGACCAACACAAACTGAAGCTATTATGACAGGAAGAGATAGTGCAGTCATACCAAGTAATGCTGCAGCAGCATCCTCATCAGTATAATCATAAGTATAATCGTCGTAGGAATAGTCATCATAATAACTTTCCCAATCGTAATCTTCGTAGTCTGTTGTATAATAATCGTCAGTCTGTGCCATTGCTTTTTGTGGAGCAATGAAAGCTACTGCTGTGATTACAGACACAAATGCTACAAAAAGTGAAAGAAGCATTTTTGCTATCTTCATTTTTTTGTAAATAATAATTTATATGTTTAATTATTAAATAAATCTTGATACTAGTCAATAGAACTGATAGATTATATGTATGGAACAAATAAGGATTATCGATGGTACTGCACCTGTCCTATTTTCTGCACCGCATAATTTCCGTCATTTCCGCCCGAATCTAGATAATAAGATAAAAATGCTTGAGGAGAATACTACGAAATTAGTCGAAGATCTGTGTAGCAAAACTTCAGCTTGGGGTATTTTCTCAATTGATGATCTTGATTATGATCCAAATTATGATTCTGAAAAAAATAATCCCTATAAATCTGAAATTCGACAACTATACAATGCAGTAAAATTTAGCTATTTAATCGATATCCACGGAATACTTGATAATGATAGATATGATTTAAATATACTCTATAAGAGAGGTTTTCCTCGATCTGCTCAGCTTGCTTATGATGTAAAAAAGTCAATAGAAAGGCAGAATTTATTGGGTTGTAACATTGTGATAAATAATTTTATTTTTGATAACGGGGAGAGCATATCCGATTTTGTGTGTAATAAATTGCGTTTTCCGGCTATCCAATTGGAGATAAGTAAATCAATCAGAGATGACTCAGTTTTATATGATCAACTTATCAATAATCTTTCGCTGTTTGTAAAAAATAATGCTTGAAAATAAAGACATTTCGGCGACAACTGCTTCAAGCTTTTTATTGTGAGAAAATTGCACTAATGTGGTGTGATATTGATGTAATTCGGAGATACCTTCTATTAAGAATTATTTTCGTTTCTCTTTTCTTTTCTTCTTGCCTTGTGCTTTGTTTTTGGAAGCAGCTTGCTTTTCAACTTTTTCTTCTGCTTTTGAAACACCTATCATTTCGCTTTTCTTAAAAATAACTGCAAAGACGATATATATTACTAGCAAGATTATTAGCATTTGAATAAATGTATTAATGAATTGTCCGATTAATAATTCTGAAGCACCTACTTTTACTGTAATACTCTGTAAATCTGTATCCTTTAAAAAGAATTGAAGTATGAGAGAAATTAATGGTGTTATAATGCCTGTGACCAGAGAATCAACTACTTGTTTTGTCGTTTGACCTATAATAACACCTAGAGCTAATGGAATTATCGAGTTCTTTCCGAGAAATTCCTTGAAACCTGAAGTTTGATTCTTTAGGCCGCTTTTTAAACCTTCAGGTATTTTATTAATTATTGGTAAATTATTTGTGTTGATACCTGATATTTTTTTACTCATAGGTTTAATATAGTTTTAATTATTAATTAAGGATTTCTTTGACTTCACAACATGTCTCTGCTACACTCAAACGGAATGAGGTATGTTATTGGAGACATTGTTTTATATGTCAAAAATCTTACTCTTATATATCTAAATTCTTATAATTATACAATAAATGGCAAATATTAAGCAAGCGACCACAAAAGTTAGCGATAAAAAATCTGTTGAGAAAGTTGAGAAAACGATGACTGATAGTGGAGAGAAAGTACAAACTATAAGTAGCATTTCAGAGACCTTACAGAAACAAGACAATTCAGTAGCTCAAAATAACGCTGCTTCTGCACAGTCTTCTGCGAAGAATCAGGCAATCATGACTGCAATTGCTCAAATCGAAAAACAATTTGGTAAAGGCTCAATCATGAAGTTGGGTGGCTCAGAAAAACTAGATGTTGAGGTGATTTCAACGGGTGCTTTATCTCTCGATGTTGCTTTGGGTGTTGGTGGTATCCCAAAGGGAAGAATTATTGAAATATATGGTCCTGAATCATCAGGTAAAACTACATTGGCATTGCATATTTTAGCGGAGGCACAAAAGAAGGGTGAGACTGTTGCTTTTATTGATGCTGAGCACGCATTTGATCCTACTTATGCAAAATCAATAGGTATTAATATCGACGAATTATATATTGCTCAGCCTGATTTCGGTGAGCAAGCACTAGAAATACTTGAGATGTTGGTTAGATCCGCAGGTATCGGTGTTGTAGTCGTTGACTCAGTTGCAGCGCTTACTCCAAGAGCAGAAATAGAAGGATCTATGGGTGATAGTCATATGGGTTTGCAAGCAAGATTAATGTCTCAAGCTTTGCGTAAAATTACTTCAATCGCCTCTAAAACAGGTACAACGATTATTTTCTTAAATCAATTACGTATGAAGATCGGCATTATGTTTGGTAATCCTGAAACAACAACGGGTGGTAATGCTTTGAAATTCTATGCTTCTGTCCGTATGGATATCCGTCAGAAAGAAAAGATAGAAAAAGATGGGCAAGTGATAGGTCATGTCAGAACAGTCAAGGTAGTTAAAAATAAAGTTGCACCACCATTTAAAGAGGCTTCATTTAGCATTATCTATCCAAAAGGAATTGATAAAGAATCTAGCATAATTGATGCAGCAATCTCTAAAAATGTTATAGAAAAAGCTGGCTCATGGCTAAAATATGGTGAAAAGCAACTTGCACAAGGTAAAGAACAGGCAATCGAATTACTTCGAGAAGATGTTGCATTGCGAAATGAAATTGAAAGTAAGGTTCGAGCAACTTTAAAATAATAGATTAAAAAAATACTAAACGAATTTTTATTTGAAATTGCCGGATAAAAGTGTTTTTGGATCAGAATCATAGTTTTTTGGAAATGCTTAGATTAACGAGATAGAATGGTATTGTTACTCAGTAGGGTAAGAGCTTTCGTAAAATGAGATTTTGGGAATTATGGCTAAAATTACTGCAATAACTGTACAGAAAAAAGATAATGATAGGTTTAATCTTTTTGTAGATGGAGAATTCTTATTTGGAGTTGGAGTCTCAACAGTCGCAAAGAATAATCTTTACATTAACAAGGATATTTCTGAGGATGAGATAGAAAAAATCAGAATAGAAGATTTAGTTGATCGTGTTTATCTTCGAGTTTCTGATTATGCGATCAATAGCCATAAGACCTCTAAGGATATTATTAATTACTGTCGAGAATTGTTGTATAAAAAAGCAGATGATTGGTTCCCAAAAGACTTATTTAATGAATTGAAAGAGAGTCTACCTGAACAAATTTTGCAGAAGCTAATAGATAATGGTATCGTCAATGACAAGATTTATGCAGAAATGTTTGTTGAAGACAGATTAAAATATCGTCCTCGCAGCAAACGAATGATTATCTCTGAATTGATCAAAAAAGGAATTAATGTCGAACAAGCAAAAGAAACAGTAGAAAATATTGAAATTGATGAAAGAAAAATTATCCGAGAAATACTGATGAAGAAGTATCACACCGACAAAATTACAAGGCAAGATAATAAGAAGATTAGTTTTCTCGCTGGAAAAGGTTTTGATTGGGATACTATATCAGATGTTTTAGATGATGAATAGAAAAGGTCAATTGGTTTAATTGAAAAGTGGGATTATAGGATAATGACATATGAAAGTAGTAAAAAATGGCTGATGCCTAAAGAAGTTCCTCAGAAATTATTGAAAAGTGTCTATAAAGACATGGACAATATAACCTCAACTTTGCTTTTTAATAGAGATATCGATAGTAAAGAAAAAATATCAAATTATTTTGATGCTACTCTTGAAGATATTCCTCATTTTTCAAAACTGTATGATACTGCTCGAGCAGTAAATATTATTTCTGAAGCGATAAATAATGATAAGAAAATATTTATACATGGAGATTTTGATGTCGATGGGATCTGTGCTTGTGCAATAATCTGGGAGATTATTTACAAAAGAATAGCAAAGAAAATTGGTAAGAAAATTGATGTTGTTCCATATATTCCTGATAGGGTCGATGAAGGATATGGATTAACAGAAAAATCAGTTAATGCAATGATTTCACAAGGTGCACAGCTAATAATCTCTGTCGATTGTGGCATCAGAGATAAGCAGATCATTGAGAAATATCAGAAAGAAGGTGAACTCGATTTTGTTATTACGGATCATCATCAACTTCCTGATGATTTTGAACTAAGCGAAAAGTATGTGATCGTACATCCCGCTATTCCCGATCATGAATATCCTTTTACAAATATATGCGGTGCCTTTGTAGCCTTTTTACTAAGTATGGCGTTAGCTTATCATTACAATCTTACAGAAAAAACTTCGGGAGATGAAGCTAGCGATGAAATAGTTTATGAATCAAGAAATATCTCAGACGAAACCTCAAAGGAAGAAATCTCGTTAGATTCGAAATCTATATCTATTGAACAAACAGAAATATTATCTAAAGGTTCTCCAGATGAGATGACGGATAAGAAAACACATATTAAATCCTTAGAAATAAGTGTCGAAGAATCAATAATAATCTCAAATAACAAGGTTAATGCAGAATCCAATGAATTTGTCGGTTCGGAGTTACAAAATAATGAAAAAATAGATTTTAAAAGCATATCTGATGTGTCCAAATTTATTGATGGCCTAGATCTTGTAGCATTAGCTACGGTTACAGACATGATGCCTTTGACGGATATCAATAGAATAATAGTAAAGGAAGGATTGAAAATAATTAATTCCGGAAGTCGAATAGCATTTGTGGCTCTATCAGAAGTTGCTAGTGTAAAGATTGAAACAATTGATAGTTATCATCTAGGTTTTGTAATTGGGCCAAGATTAAACGCATCCGGTAGGATAGGTTCTGCGATGGATGCACTTAGATTGCTTGTTACGGAAAATTATCAGTATGCAATGAAAAACGCATTCGAGTTAAATACATTGAACATAAAAAGACAGAGCATGACAGAAGAAGCTCTACAACAAGCTAAACAACAACTTGATGAAAAGGGTTATTTATCTAAGGATAATAAATTACTTTTTGTAATAGGTGAAGGTTGGTCTGAAGGAATAGTTGGATTAGTTGCGGGGAAGCTAACAGAGTTCTTTTCAAAGCCATCTATTGTTGTAACAAGGAACAATAATGAATGTAGGGGTTCTGCACGAAGTATTGCCGGCTTCAATATTACTGAAGCTATTGAAGAATTTGCTCCTCGTCTAAGCCGATATGGAGGACATGCACAAGCAGCAGGTTTCTCTACGGACGGTGAAAATCTACCGATATTTGAAAAAGAAATAGTTGAATATGCAAATAAGAAACTAGAAAATATTGATTTGCAACCTGAATTACAGATCGACATAATTGTGAATAGCGATGATCTAAATCCCGGATTTCCTGACAATCTACAAAAATTTAAACCTTATGGATATGGTAATCGAAAACCAAATATTATGATAGCTAAAGCAGTTATTCTTGAAAAGAGAATTATGGGTAATATGCAGAATCATCTTAAATTGGTTCTGAAAGATAGTGGTTTTGAAACTGTCAATGCGGTAATGTTTGATTGTAAAGAGGATATTGAGAAATTGAATATTGATGATGTAATAAACATTGTCGGTTCTGTAGAGATCAACGCTTGGAATGGTAATGTGGATGTTCAATTTATGATAAAAGAATGGTCCCGTGCAGAAATCGATAAGTAATATTATGCTATTAACCACCTCTTTTTTTGAATTTCATTAAAATTTAATAATACTCAGGTAAAATAATCATAAAAAATCTCGTTGTAAGAGATTTTAAAGTGTGTTAAAATAGGCTATTAACTTATTATTAAGTAAGAAATTATGCTTTGGGCATTTTGCGGATTTATTATTTTATTTATCGGTATCGGGGTTGCATTTATTTATCTATCAACAAAAGGTAGTAAATCCGAGAATGATAATATTAAAAATTCATCTTCATTGACGACTAAAAGTGCTAATAAATCAACTGATTCAAATAAGAAAGTAGCTCAGCTTATAAACTCAAAGACTGCAATAAAAGATTCAAAAATTGAAAAGTCAGAACTAAGTAGCAAAAAATTATCAATAAAGAAAAATCCTAAGAATACTAAATCAACAATAAAAAGTAGTGCAAAATCTGACGCTAAAAAAAGAAACCAGAAAAATATTAAGAACACAAAATCATCTACGAAATAAGAGAAAAAGTAGTAAGTGAATAAGTTTGTTCAGCAAAATATCTGTCAGATTGAAATATTGTTAGCTGAAATAATTCTTTTGTAAATAATTTATTAATAAAAAAGTATGGATTTTATTTTTGTAATGTTGGGATGTATGGCCTTTATTTTTATAATAGGCTTATTTTCATCATTTAGGATTGTGCAACAGAATCGTGTGCAGTTAGTTGAAAGGCTTGGTAAATACAATCGAACCTTGGAATCTGGATTAAGGTTGATGATTCCTTTTATTGAAAGATCAGCTGCAAATATTAGTCTTGCTTTTCAGAATCAAGTATTTCAGGTTGATACTGTGACAAAAGATAAAGTTGTTGTTAGATTAAAAGCAAACCTTATCTATGCAGTATCTCGTGAGCAAGTTACACAATATTATTATCAATTATCAAACCCTCTTGAGACTTTATCTTCGTATGTTGAGAACTATGTGAGAAGTTATGTTTCTTCCCAAACTCACGAAGAATTACTTGAACGAAGAGAAGAGTTGTCTGAGTATTTGATCAAACATCTTGATGAAAAAATGAGTACTTGGGGAATAAAGATCAGCTCAATCCAAGTTATGGATATTGTATTTCCTTCAGAAATTACGGACGCGATGAGTAAGGTTGTTGCTTCTCAAAGATTGAAAGAAGCTGCTATGAACGAAGCAGAGTCAGAGAAGATAAAAGTTGTTAAAAAAGCAGAAGCTGAGAAGGAATCACGAATATTACTTGGTGAGGGTGTAGCCGGAGAACGAAGAGCAATTATTGATGGTCTTAAAGCATCTATTGATGATATGAAATCAATCAAGGATCTTGATACAGGTGAAGTTATGAAGCTAGTTGTAGTTTCCCAATATTTTGATACTGTGAGAGCAATCGGTGAGACTCCAAATAGTAAGGTTATGTTTATTAACCCAGCACCACAGGGAGCTGATGATCTTGTACAAAATCTTACAACCGCACTTGAGAGTACAAAATAATTGATACGATTATCAAGGTGTATTCGTAATAAAGTAACACAGAAAAAAAGATCAAAATAAAATGAATAAAATTAAGGTCGCAGAGAAATACATCTATGATAAGTTGGGTAAAACTGTTAAATTACCAATTTATTCTCCCGATGCAACGAGAGGTTATGTGCGAGGTCTTACTTCTGCTGATTTGGCGTATTGCGGTGTTGAAAGCATTGTTGTAAATACTTTTCATCTAATATATTTTCCGGGAGGTGATATACTAAAACGAGTCGGAGGTATTCAAGGGTATTATAATTGGCCTGGCCTGGTAATCTCAGATAGTGGCGGTTTTCAAATGCTTTCAATGATATATCAAGATAGCGGTTTTGGAACTATTAGTAATAGTGGTATTGTAATTAAGCGCAAAGTTGGTAAGAAAATTGATAATTTCAAGTTTACTCCTCAGAAATGCATTGAGATGCAATTTAAATTGGGTGCAGATATTATTTACTGTATCGATGATTGTCCTCGAGATGCCAATAACCGTGAGGATGTAAAAAATAGTGTAGATAGAACCATCAAATGGGCTAAATTGTGTAAAGAAACTTTTGATCGATTAGTTACACAAACCGGTCGTAAAGCACTGCTCTTTGCAGTGATACAAGGTGGAAGTTTCAAGAATGAACGTGTGCGATGTGCAGATAGTCTTAAAGAAATAGGTTTTGATGGGTATGGATTTGGAGGGTGGCCTTTGGACAAAGATAACAATCTTGATACAGAGATTTTCGGCTTGACTGCAGAATTGATGGAGGAGGGGAAACCTAAATTTGCTCTTGGTGTAGGTAATCCTCAAGCGATAGTTGAAGGGTATAAGATGGGGTATAATATGTTTGATTGTGTACTACCGACTCGTGATGGCCGACATGGCAAGCTTTTTATGATGAGAGAAGATTTGGATTCAACAAATATTCTGTTGAAAAGTAGTGTTGCTGATCAAATCTATATACGAGATGAATCTTTCACTCGTAATTTTAATGAAATGATAGATGGGTATTCTTTTGCATTCGTTAATCATTTATTTAGAAGAAGTGAACCTTTGGGCATGCGATTAGCATCAATGTATAATCTGAAACAGTACATGAAATTAATAGGGTTCTTAAGAGAATTAGCATAATGTGTTAATAGAAATGTTTTAATAGAGGAATATGTCTCACGAAATTGTTGAAGAACAACTAATACTAAAAATTGCCAATAAGATTATTTCATCAAAAAAGTATGCAGATATTGATGATGAGTTTATTATTTGCTTGGTAAAAAGTTTTAGCACTCGATATCCTACAAAACTTCTTGAAGATAAAGTACGAGGAAAGTTACATCAGATCAGGGGTGCATATTTTTCTGAATCATTATTTATAGAAAAAATACTTAACAAATTTCCTTACCTGGATAACATGACGGATGATAATAATCCTATTACGGTATTTGATTTTATTAACATGCTTGATTACATTATATTGCAACATTCTTCTACTAAAGAAAGAGCTGAGGAATCCGACAAATTCTGGAGTGATACCTTTGATATTTATGGCAAGCTCTATGATCAAAAAATCACAAAACTCGTAGATCTAGGATGTGGTGTTAATTTTTTGACATACATTAAATGGTTATTAATAAACTCTTCTAAAAGTAATAAAAATATATCATTAGGTGAGTTTCAAGACGATAATAATTCCACAAAAGAGAATAGACCGTCCTCGGATTTCCTATTATCTAAGGAAATACTTAAAGATTATCTGGTAGATTATTATGAAGGTTGGGATATAGGTAAAAGTGAATTGGAAATATCAGAATTTATTTCACGATATTTTCTTGAACATTATTCTGGGTCATTTGAAAAGCATACAGATCAGGGTATGAAAAAATCCTTTGCTGACAAGGATGCGTTTAATACATATTTATTTAGTGGTATAGCATCCGATGTAATGAAATATCCTGTCAGAAATAATCTGTTGACAAATATTGATATTGCTAACAATCGTTTTGATTGTGTCCTTTTGCTAAAAGTACTTCAAAATCTCGAACAAGTTGATAAAGGAAATGCAATCCAATTACTAAAAAAGATTGATACAAACCTGTTAGTTGTATCTTTCCCAACAAGATCTTTGGGTGGTAAAACAAAGGATATGGATACAAATTATTCATCATGGTTTGAGGGAATAATATCTGAAAGTGATTATCAGATATATGAACAAACTCAAATAGGGTCTGACATTATTTTTTATTGTGTCAAAAGGCAGAATCAATCTTAATCGATACTACATAAATTACCCTTAATATTTCGAAAAAGAGTTTAATTATTTGTGAAAATGTAGTATCATTATCCTTGATTTACAAGCATAATTTTTAACAATAATAAAATGAAAAGAGATTTAGCACTAAAAGCATCTGAAAAAATAGGAGAAAAAGTATTGGTATCTGGTTGGGCGAGTAATCTCAGAGATCACGGAAGTTTGATTTTTATTGATATGCGTGACTGGTCAGGGATAATCCAGTTGACTATTGATGAGAAATATAAAGATGCTTTTGAAACTGCTAAAAAAGTTGGTTTAGAGTTTGTTATCCAAGCTATCGGTAAAGTTGTAAACCGAGAGGAATCTGTTATTAATCCAAATATCCCTACAGGTAAAGTTGAAATAGTTGTTGAAGAACTTACAATACTTAATAAATGTAAAAATTTACCTTTCCCATTAGATGATGATGGTCGCAATATTGATGAAAATTTACGCTTGAAATATAGATACATTGATATTCGTCGTAAAAGGATAAGAGATTTGATTCAGCTAAGACATCAGTTCATCCAATATACTAGAAATTGGTTTGATCAGCATGGATTTACTCATGTAGATACACCACTTTTGACTGTTAGCTCGCCAGAAGGAGCAAGAGACTTTTTGGTCCCAAGCAGGATATACCCAGGTAAATTCTTTGCTTTACCACAAGCTCCACAGCAATATAAACAGCTATTGATGGTGGGTGGAGTCGATAAATATTTTCAGATAGCTCCTTGTATGAGAGATGAAGATCCTCGAGCTGATAGACATTCAGGAGCGTTTTATCAACTAGATGTTGAGTGTTCTTTTATTGATCAACAGAGCTTTTTCGAAGAAGTAGAACCATATTTCAAAGATGTCGTAAATGACATGACTAATAAAAAATTACTTGAATATCCATTTAGGCAGATACCGTATGAAGAATCTATGGATAGATATGGAAGTGATAAACCTGATATCAGATTTGGTATGGAGCTATTTGACTTGACTGAGGAGTTTAACAATTCGGGATTGGATATTTTTAAAACAGTAAACTGTGTAAAAGCAATTTTTGTCCCAAGAGAATTTAGTAGAAAAGAAATCGATGAATTAACAGAGAAAGTAAAACTCCAAGGTGCAAAAGGTTTGGCATGGTTGAAATATGACGAAGGAAAATTAGATAGCTCTTTGGTAAAATTTTTTGATGAAAAATTGCAGAAAGCTATTTCTGACAAGGTTGCGTCTAATACTCCTGATGCAAAGAACGGTATGATATTTGCGATTGCAGGTGAAAAAATCCATACTCAAAAACAGACTGGTTGGTTAAGGTTGCAGATGGGAGATCTTTTACAACTTCGTGATCCTAACTTACTTGCATTTTGTTGGATAGTAAACTTCCCGATTTATGAATTTGATGACAAAACAGGCAAATGGGATTTTGGTCATAATCCTTTTACAATGCCACAAGGAGGGATGGATTCTCTGAAGAACAAACCGATGGGAGAGATCTACGGTACGCAGTATGATATCGCATGCAATGGATATGAGATAGCAAGTGGGTCAATTAGAAATCACGATCCTGAAATACTTATTGAAGCTTTCCGTTTGATAGGTGTAGATGAAGAAGAAACTCGTAAAAGATACAATCACATTATTTCAGCATTTGAATTTGGTGCTCCACCCCATGGTGGTTTTGCACCTGGTATTGATAGATTAATGATGATTTTCTTTGATGAATCAAACATACGAGAAGTGTATGCATTTCCTCAAACTAATGGTCAAGAGCTTATGACAGGCGCTCCACGCGAGATTACTAATGAAGACTTAAAACTTTATGGCTTAAAACATGATGACATGGGTAATGAAATATGTGAGCAGATCAAAGCCATTTTGGATAGTAAAAAAATAACATATGAATTAACAGAGCATAAAGAGGCAAAAACTTCCGAGGAAGCTGCTAAAATAAGGGGTATTTCTTTAGATATGGGTGCAAAAACTGTTGTTATGAGGTCAAAAATATATCCAAGTAAAATGATAATGGCAGTTGTACCTGCAGATAAACACGTTGATATTGAAGCATTTCAAGAGAGTATCAACCATGAAGTAGAAGTAGCTCCAGCTGAATTAGTCGAAAAGCGAACGGGGCTCAAAGTCGGTGCTATTCCACCATTTGGTAGGCTACTTGGTATGGATGTATATTTTGATAAGGCTATTTATTCAAAGGATAAAATGGTTTTTAGCGCTGGTCGTAGAGATAAATCTATCCTTATTGATGCAAAGGACCTTATTGCTGCTTGCGAACCAGATATTATTTCAAGTGATCTCGATATCTCAAGGTAAGGTGACTTGATGGAGTAAAAAGGAAATAGACTCTAAAATACTAAATACTTTGCATAGCTATCTTCAAGTTTAATAACCATATTTTTTGTATTCAAATATCTCGCATATTAATGTATATTGTAATATGGTCAGTAAGAAGGAACGTCCAAATAGCCTGTTATCAAAAATTCATATTGAGAAGAAAAAAGAGAATGATCCCGATATCAGTGCAAAACCTGATTACTCTGATCCACAGCAAAATATTCCTGATTCAGAAAATACTTCCTCGAATGAAAAGGTTACTGGCAAAAAGAGGATAATGAATAAGTCATTTTTCTTTTCCAGACTACTACTAATATTCTCTTTAGTAATATTAATTGTGAGTCTCGTTTTACTAGGATACAAGATATGGTCTCGAACAATAGGATTTCCTCAATATCTCGAGCCAAATACTCAGATGTATAACTTAATTGATCCCATTGAAAAAAACCTTACACTGCGAGAAATATTCTATGATGAACATACTCAGTATGAGATTCAATCAACTAATAATGATGTATCATCAGATAATATAAATCCTCTTGCCGACACTCAAGGAACTATTGAAGAAAATGAAAATATTGCAGAAGATGTAAATGAACAATTACAGCCTGCATCGATTACTACGGACTCACTTGAAGATTATTATCGTATTGCACCGATACAAATACGCCAAGCAAATAGATTCTTAACCTTATCAGAATATCAATATCCTGATTTGTCACAGTACAGTGCGGTTTCAATAATAGCTGTAAATCTTGATACGGGAGAAATATTGTTTAGTAAAGAAGCAGATAAGGTATGGCCGATAGCTAGTATTACAAAAATGATGTCAGCATTAGTCATTCTTGACAAATGGAGTTTAGATGATGAGATTGTTGCAAGTGGAGATGATTATGTACAGATAGAAAGACATGTGGGTTTAAGAGATGGTGAGACATTTTCTGTAAAAGAAGGTTTGGAAATGATGATAATGTATTCTTATAATGATGTTCCTGTAGCCTTCGCACGTGCTTATGATGGCGGCTATCCGGCTTTTGTTAATGCTATGAATCAGAAAGCAAAGGAGTTAGGTATGGATAGCTCGCATTTTGAAGTAGTTGAAGGACTAAGTGGAGATAATGTTTCAACAGCGAATGATTTAATATCGCTTACAAGAGAATTTCTTGAGAATGATCTATGTCGAGAGATATCTTCCACAAAAAACCAATCGGTATCGTTGGTTGATAGCTCGGGTAATAGTAGAAATATTGAATTTGCTAATACAAATCAACTTATTTATTCAGTTCCGGAGAATGTTGGTATTAAAACGGGTTTTCTTTATGTATCAGGCGAGAACTTTGTTTCACTATTCAATTATGACAACTTAGGAGCGAAGAATGAAGTAGTTATTGTTGTGCTTGGATCTTCAGATAGGTTTGGCGAAACAAATTCTCTCTTTCAGAGTATTAAAAACTATTAAGTCATGTCGAATTAATTCGGTTACAAAGCTAATGAGTTGAGGAAAAATATTATCTCCAAATTTACCAAATGTTTTTACTATTCGACTACTTCTGTCTCTTAAACAGCTTTATCTTCAACCTGATCGTAGTTAATAGCCGGGACGAAATAATAAAACTTGCCAAGAACTCCATTATCAAATGATGCTTCACCTGTTATTACGTAGATCGGTTGTAAGTACTCTTGTTCTGTTGGAGCATCATAATATGCTATTGTTATGTCTAATACTCGGAATTTCTTTACTACTCTTGGCGAATAAGGGACAACTGTATCACCATTTTTCTCATTTAGGTAAACAAGACTGCCTTCTCCTGATTGTATCTTACTTATAGCTATCGAAGCGGGAAGCAATGAATAAGTTCCACAAGGTAACATTTCAAGATACCAGTTTGTATATGAAATATCATATATCTGAGCTGCTCCAGTAGAACCGGAAATCTTCTCATGTTTGGGACCGACATATAGCGAAATATTAGATTTCTGAGTATCCTGGCCAATAATTACAGTATTGAAATTAAATATTTCAACTCTTTCTCCGTCAACAGTTATTGAATCGGTCTCAGCAATAAAGCCTTTATCTTCTAATTGAGTTTTCATCTGATCTGCACCTTCCCAATCTGATCTGACAGTAATAATTGGTGTTTTTCTAATAAAATCAACTCTTATTAAATCAGCTTCGCCAACAGAATTTGCTTCTGAGTATGAGCCATCTGGCTCTATTGTAATATATTTTGTTAAGGGCTTTTGGTTAGCGTAATCATCAGTGAGTAAACCAGCATTACGCAAAAAATTGGACGCGATAGAAGAAGCTTGCGATTCAGTTGGGAGAGTTCCTTCGGGTAATTTGCCATTTGGTTTTGAGAAATCTGTTCTCATGGTGAGATTTAGGTTACGGGCTTGAACTCGCAACTCGCGAGCAGTAGTTGAATCATTCCAATAATACTCGTTTGTTGTTCGTGAAATCAGTTCTGGGTTGAAACCGAGGCTTTTCGCAATCTTTTTGGCTTCATCCTGTGAGTTGAGTAACTGACCGGGATTATCATATTTATATACATTCACGATTTGCGGGAGTTGATCAGCTTTACCGGTTTCTGTGTCTATTTCAAATATTTTTTCAGAACCTGAGGCTAGTTCGAGTGAAGGGATATTGAGCTTGTTTTGTAAAAATTCTTCAGCGGTATCGGTACATGCATAGCTTGGTTTAGCATATTCTGGTGGAGTGGTATCTTCCTTAACATTTGATATCACGAGAACTATGATAATGAGCATGCCAAACAGTGCTATGAGTATTACCCCTAATCTTCTTGTCCAATACGCTGCTTCTGTTAATGTCATATTAAGAATAGTAATTTACTTTACTTATCCTAAATATTACCATTTTTACATGGGGAGTGCTACTGGTGGGGGAAATGATTCCTTGTTAAGAATACTAATAAATTGACATCAGAATCTTACAAGCATTGATCTGTAAAAGTAGTTTGGCTGTCTATTGTAACTGCCAAAGTTAGCACCTTATGTGCAATTAAGAGAGTATTATCTTCTTGTTGTGGTAAATCTAAAGATATTAATTCAGGTAATCTCCTATAAAAACAAAAACGATTTGGATAGTCGAACTCAGACCTTTGTGTAGAAATGACTAATGAATGTATTTTTTCGGAAACTTTTCCTTCGAAAAGTTCTATATTTCTAAGAGATGTAACTAAAGCTGTCGCATATACGTCTGATGATAATGAAGGGTAAGGAAACATAAATAATCTCCTAATAGACTGGAGAAAATAGGAATCACTATAGTCATGAAGACGCATAATTCCACTCCTTGTGCTTACAGGAATAATAGCCCCGGCACCAACTTGAATTTCTCCAGTGTAAAATTTGTAAGGATCGTTTGGAGTAAACGATGAATTCATGTTATGAAATCTATCGATTGCGCTACGAAACAATTGATTAGAGTTATTGAAGTATTGGCGAAAAAAAA
>ENA-UPSM01002668-UPSM01002668.1-activated-sludge-metagenome-genome-assembly--contig:-NODE-2668-length-21377-cov-6.833552_pt1 | contig 21377 bp, 17 predicted proteins | sample MGYA00238181_ERZ773283 | MGnify/ENA primary metagenome ERZ773283 (study PRJEB29023, sample SAMN05720199) | activated sludge metagenome | isolation source: Anaerobic digester | place: Japan...
ATCGTTGGCCGAGCCGTATATCTGATAGGAGACCTGAAGTTATTAGGAATCCTCATACGATATATTGAAAATACCTGATTCAATTGTCGTGAAATTGATTGATCGATGATCAAGTGGTGGGCAATTGATTGCGAAAAAAATCTAAATATGAATAAGTCAAGATAATTTGATATATAAATCAAGCCTGGATATCAGCAGGTGCTCGGTTATGAAGCCTGCTTTAATTCTATTGCTTGCAATATTGATCCTATCCTCCGGCTGCATAGAGCGGCAGGAGGCCACGGTTGTGGAAGAAAAGGCCGCTACGGAGCAGTGGAAGGCCGATGGAATTGTCGGTGCGAATGAATACTCCCGCAGCATGCTTCTGCAGGCTCCGTCAAGGCAGGGGTACATGGGTGGCGATATGGAGGTCTCCTGGAAGAACGACAATGAATACCTCTACCTCGCCCTGAACGGCAGCACCGACGGCTGGCTGGCCATAGGATTTGATCCTCTGGAGTGGATGAAAAACTCGGATATAATCCTGGCCTCAATGAAAGCAGGCAGGGCTGTGGTGCTGGACGAGTACTGCACCGGCAACTACGGGCCGCATATAGAGGATACAATGCTTGGAGGCAGCAGCGACATCGCCGAGTCGGGCGGCAGCAGCGCCTCCGGCCGGACAGTCATAGAGCTCTCAAGAAAGCTGGACACGGGAGACAGGTTCGACAAGGCATTCTCCCCCGGACAGGCAGTCTCCATAATCTGGGCGCTGTCCGGCAATCCAGACATCAGCCTCAAGCATAACGTAGCCTGCGGAGAGGGCATCCTTACACTGACAGCCGGAGAGGCAGCCGCACCCGCGGCATCTGCTGCGGCAGTCGCAGCCCTAAGCCCCGTTGAGAGAGACGGACTTCTCTTCATATGGGAGGAGGAGAAGGCAGCCCGCGATCTTTACACATCCCTCCATGAGAAGAATAACCTCACCATCTTCCTGGATCTGATGAGATCGGAGCAGAGCCATATGGATCAGGCCAAAGCGGTTATAGACAGGTATAATCTTTCCATCCCGGAAAATGATGAGGGGGTATTCCAGAACCAGACCTTGCAGAAGATCTATGATGAGCTGCTGGCGGAGGGCCTGAAGTCAGATGAGGATGCCCTTAAGGCTGCCGCCACCTTCGAGGAGATAAGCATAATGGACCTGGAGAGGGAGCTGGCAGCAGCCAGGACGGCGGATATCAGAACCGCCTACCAGGGACTTCTGGCCGGCTCTCGAAAGCACCTGCGCTCCTATGTCAGCGACCTCAAGGATCAGGGAATTTCATACAGCCCTAGGTATCTTGAAAAGGGCGAGTTCGAGGATATTGTGAAGGCTGCATAATTTTGATAGCCCTTTTTGGGGAGCATGGTCTACCGATATCGTTTGCTTATTAGATGCATGTCAATTCATATTAATCATGCCCGGACTGAATCAGCATCTACCGACCTACTCTCAAGCACCTAAACACATACAAAAGAACAAAGTGAAGATATCTGCTCTTTTCCACCTCATGCTCTATCTCCGAAACACAGATACTATCGTAAAATACTTAACGAATTCCCTCGTTCAACCTATAAATGTTTTGGCTTTTGTCAGCGATAGCTCATCTCAAATTCACCACATCGGTTGATCGCGACACCTCTATCTCTTCTCTGCCCTGATACTCTCTCACTATGCCTTTTACAGCAATCAGGTCTCCTTTGCCGAGCCTGCCTGCCAGCTCCTCGGCGCCGCTTCTGGCAGGCACGAATACCGGAAGGGATGTGCTGTCCAGTTCGATCAAGAGGTGCCCGCCGCTCTGCGTCATCTTCAATTCAGTTATTCTGCCCTGCACCGAGAGGCTCTGGCCGCCATTTCTGGCGGAGGACGACGTGGCAGTAGAGACGCCCAATGCAGAAAATGGTGAAGAGGAGGAGGCTGAAGAGCCAGGGGCTGCGCCGCCTACATCCGGAGAAAAGGCCCAGAAGGCCACAGAGAGAGATCCCAGGGCCATGAGCAGCAGCACAAATACTACCATCTCCTCCTTCTGAAGCCTCATGATCCCGATCAAGCTCGGCTATTGCGCGAAGGCTTTTACTTCTTTGCCTGCTGCTGGGCACCGAAGCGCTCCTGCCAGCTCTTCTCCAGGTGCTCCAGGCAGATGTCGCACACGCCCTTGTAAGCGCCCTCAGGGTATGTCAGGTTGTGAACGGGGGCCTTTATGGGAAATAGCGTCGGTCTGGCACGGGTGCATAGTTCGCAATCAGCCATGTAAATTCATCTCCTACGCGGGTTAATTGTGCTTCCTATTGTTTAAGCTTTCTCTCGGAGTTCAGTCAGGCATGTACGCCTGCTGAATTCTCACCACCTCGGCCGAGCTTTTGGCTGCGGCATACTCCTGCAGAGGCTCCCTGTTCATCTCTAAAAAGACATGCCCCCATTTGAACTTGGATAAAAGCATCTCCGCCTGCGCCACCTCTCCCAGTATGAATAGCCCCGCAGCCAGGGCCTCCACAGTGGAGAGCTTGAAGGGCTTGCCGAAGTTGACAGGGTTGGCTGCCACAAGGTAGGGCAGAGCTCTCTCATCAAGCCGCATGCGGGCGAAGACCTCCTCTGCACGGGCCCAGCTGCAGTCAAGCGCCGCCAGCCCCCTCCTGCCCCTGTCCCGGGGTGAGAGGGCTTTCTTTGAAAAGGGGCTCAGGACCAGAAAGGGGCGCAGGGCACTCACCCGATCCGTCAGCCTCACCAGGTTGAATCTGGCGAGCTTCTTTCCCGAGCATTTTTTTGGGTCGCACTGATTGGCATGGTAGACCAGAAGCTGCATGACGGCATTCATCCACCGATAATCCTATTAACATTGTGTTCAACTGCTAAGCCGGCAGAAAAGCTGGGAGCGTTCTGATGAGCGAGGTCTCCAAAGAGTACAACTTCAAAAGTGTGGAAGAGAAATGGGTAAGAAGCTGGGACAATTCTATATATCACTTCGACTGGGAATCGAAGAAGCCTCAATACATCATCGACACACCTCCGCCCTACCCTACAGGCAATTTCCATATCGGAAACGCCCTCAACTGGTGCTATATCGATTACGTAGCCCGCTACAAGCGCATGAAGGGCTTCAATGTCATGTTCCCTCAGGGCTGGGACTGTCACGGCCTGCCAACTGAGGTCAAGGTGGAGGAGCTGCATCACATCACCAAAAATCAGGTTCCGAGAGAGGAGTTCCGCCGGCTGTGCGAGAAGCTCACATATGAGGCTATCGAGCGCTTCCATCAGTCCATGGGTAGGCTTGGCCTTTCCATAGACTGGTCCAATGAATATGTGACTATGAAGCCTGAGTACTATGTCAAGACCCAGAGATCCTTCGTGAGAATGTATGAAAAGGGTCTGATCTACAGGGATGACCATCCTGTGAACTGGTGCCCCAGATGCGGCACGGCCATCGCCTTTGCAGAAGTGGAGTACGACTCGCGTACGACCAGCCTCAATTACATGCGCTTTGCCTCAGAAGAGGGCGATATGCATATCGCCACCACGAGGCCTGAGCTTCTGCCCGCCTGTGTGGCAGTGGCAGTGCACCCGGAGGACGAGCGATACAGCCGGTTCATAGGCAAGAGCGTTACAGTTCCCCTCTTCAATTACGATGTGCCGGTGATATCCGATCCCGTTGTGGACAGGAGCTTCGGCACCGGGATAGTCATGATCTGCACCTTCGGAGACAAGCAGGACGTCAGATGGTGGATGGAGCATCACCTGCCACTGCGCCAGGCAATTGACAGAGATGGCAGGCTCACAGGCGTCGCCGGCCCCTACGCCGGCCTGGACGTAACAGCCGCCAGGGAGAGGATCCTCCAGGACATGAAGGCGCAGGGTATAGTCTTCAAGCAGGAGCCCCTAGCTCAGAACGTGGGCCTGTGCTGGAGGTGCAAGACTCCGATCGAGATCCTCTCCGAGAGGCAGTGGTTCGTCAGGATCGATCCTGAGGAGATCAAGAGGACTGCGGATGAGATAGAATGGGTGCCGCCCCACATGCAGGTTCGTCTCAAGAACTGGGCTGACTCTGTGGAGTGGGACTGGTGCATCTCCAGGCAGAGGGTCTTTGCGACACCGATACCCGTCTGGTACTGCAGGACCTGCGGAGAGACAATTGTGGCCAGGGAGGAGTGGCTGCCACTTGATCCCAATCAGACCTCCCCGCCGGTCAAGTGCAAGTGCGGCAGCAGCGACTTCATAGCCGAGCAGGATGTCCTGGATACATGGATGGACAGCTCCATCTCAGCCCTCGCAGTGGCAGGCTGGCCGGAGAGAAAGGATATGCGCATGCCCACCCAGCTGCGCCCGCAGGGGCATGACATCATCCGCACATGGGCCTTCTACACAATCCTGCGCACCAAATCCCTGGTGGGAATGAAGCCCTGGGAGACCATACTCATCAACGGCATGGCTTTAGGCGAGGACGGGCACAAGATGTCCAAGTCCCTCAACAACTTCATCAGGCCTGAGGAGGTGTTCGATACCAATGGAGCCGATGCCCTGCGCCAGTGGGCGGCTATGGGCGGCAGCCCAGGAAGCGACATCATGTTCCAGTGGAAGGAGATCACAGCCGCAAGCCGCTTTCAGCAAAAGCTGTGGTCCATATTCCGCTTCTCTCTGCCCCTCATCGCCGGTGCGGAGCCGCTGGCTGAGGTTCAGCCAGGCCAGGTGGACCGCTGGCTTTTGGCAGAGCTGGACGCCCTGATAAAAAAGGCCACAATTGCCATGGACGCATTCCAGTTCGATGAGACCATGAAGGCCATTCGCGGTTTTGCATGGGAGGCTTTCGCTGACAACTACATAGAGCTGGTCAAGGCCCGCCTCTACGGCTCAGACGGGCCGGAGAGGAGGGCTGCCAAAAGCACACTCTACAGGGCTATTGAGACCGTAAGCCTGCTCCTCGCACCCTTTACCCCCTTCATATCCGAGGAGATCTACCATACGCTCACTGACGGAGGGAGCGTGCATGCTCAGAGCTGGCCAGAGCCGCTTGGATTTGACGTAGATCCAGCGGGCCTGACCATCAGGGATATCGCCGCAGCCCTGCGCCGCTATAAGGCTGAGAGGGGCATGGCACTCAATGCGCCTCTGCCTGGAATCACAGTATACTCAGATATCGCTCTGGAGACTGTGGACCTCTCAGGCGTGGCCAACAGCCCTGTGGAGAGCCGCATGGGCAGCCCGGAGATAGAGACGAAGCCTGTGGCTGTCAGGCCGCAGATGAAGATCATAGGGCCGCTCTTCAGGGACAGGAGCGGCAAAATAATCAGGGCCCTGTCCGGCATGGACCCGGCTGCGGTTGCCTGCCAGAAGGCAGGAGGATCGATACGGATCGAAGTGGACGGCGAGGATTTCGACCTTCCCCCAGACGCTGCAGAGATTGCAGTTGAGACCCACTCAGCCGGCGCGGCAGTAGATGTCCTGCGCCTGGAAAGGGCAGTAGTGCTGATCAAGAGATAGTGGTGCCGATCAGGATATGATTGAAGTAGAGGTAAAGGCCCGGGCCAGGGAGGACACGGCTGAGAGGATTGCAGCTTTAGGAGCCGTGCCGATCGCAGTGGAGACGCACAGGGACATCTACTTTAGCTCCCCATTCCGCGACTTCAGGAAGAGCGACGAGGCTCTACGCATACGCATCAAGGAGGATGGAGCCCGCCTGACATACAAGGGCCCCAAGCTGGACGGCACAACCAAGTCCCGCAGGGAGATCACTGTTGGAATAGAAGGCCCGGAGCAGATGCAGGAGATCCTCGAGTCTCTGGGATTCGTCCCATCCGCAACCGTCTGCAAGCGCCGCAGCAAATACTCACTGGAGGGAGCCGTCCTGGCCCTGGATGAGGTTGAGGGTCTCGGCTGGTTTGTGGAGGTGGAGATGGCCGCATCCGGCGGTGACGGCTCCTATGAGGAGCAGAGGCTCAAGGTCATATCCATTCTGAAAAGGCTCGGCCTTGATGAATCCATTCGCAAATCCTATCCGCAGCTGCTGGATGAAGGGCGGCGATGAGCGAGAGAGCGAGGCTGCCTGTTGCAGTCATGCTGCTATTCATTGCAGCAGTGCAGATTCTGGCACTGGCCATCACCCCTGCCATATCCTCCAGCGGAGACCGGGTCTTTCAGGACCCGTCATCTACCCTCAACCCATTCATCTATGTGATCTTGATACTGGGCTTTACAGCCTTTCTCCTCCTGGCCATGAGGCTGAAGAAGGGCTGGATTGTGGGAGGATTCATACAGCTGTCCATAGCCGCAAGCATCTACTATGTGCTGGCCGCATTCCTCACGCCCCTGCTGGCGCTGCTCCCCACCCTGGCTGTGATGCTCCTCTTAAGATACTATCCTGAGTGGTATGTCATCGATGCCTTCGGCATTGTCGTCTGCGCGGCGATCAGTGCCCTGTTCGGAGTAAGCATGGACCCGCTCCCCACGGTGGTTTTGCTCGTCATCCTGGCGGTATACGATGCCATATCCGTCTACAAGACCCGGCATATGGTCAGCCTCGCTGAGGGGGTCATAAGGATGAAGGCCCCGCTGCTCTTCGTGGTGCCCAGGAGCCCTGGCTACAGCTTCAGGAAGGACGAGTTCTCAGGCTCGAGCTCAGCCGCAGCTTCTACAGAGAATTCAACCACGAATGAGAAAGGCCGCATGGGAGCCTACTTCCTGGGGCTCGGAGACGCCATCATCCCCACAATCCTGGTGATATCTGCATACGTCACGCTTCCTGGAGCCGGCATTTTGGGGATCGGCTATCCCGCGGCTGGAGCCATGCTGGGGACGTACATCGGCTTTCTCCTTCTCATGACCACATCAAGGGAGCGGCCCCAGGCGGGCCTGCCATTTCTCAACAGCGGTGTGATACTGGGATTTTTGGCCGGATGCATGGCGGCTGGCGTATTTGTATGTGTTTAGGTCCATGAATTCATCATCTATCGGCCCATTTCGTGCCATTCTCTGCTGCCTTTTCATTTAGAGCCTTTTTTGGTGGGCATAGTCTAACGATATCGTTTGCTTATTAGATGCATGTCGATTTATATTAAGCATGCTCGGACTGAATCAGCATCTGCCGACCTACTCTCAAGCACCTAAACACATACGCGTATTTTAACTTGTAGGATCGGAAAGGACGGAGCGGGAAGTCCCCATCCTTCAGGGTGTGGATGAGAGCGGAGTCCTTCCCTTAATTTCAGCCCACCAACAACCATTTAAGGAAAGAATGGTCTATGCTTATTTTGGTAAATCAAATGAAATACAAGCTCGATAGGTCTGCTCACTCCGTGTATTCACTTCACTACCACTTAGTGGTAGTTATCAAGTACCGGAGGAAAGCACTCTATGATGAAGCGATTCGCGAGAGGCTAAAGCAGATCATTTGGAGTTTGGCAGATGAACTTGGAATAGAAATACTAGCACAGGAACCTGCCGAAGATCATCATCATATACTGTTTACCGCGACACCAACAACCAACTTATCCAACATCGTGAATGTAATCAAAGGGGTCACTGCTAGGAGACTTCGACAAGAATTTCCACAGACTAAGAAGCTTCTTTGGGGTGATTCGTTTTGGTCCAATTCATACTTCATCGCGAGCACAGGGCAGGTATCTCTTGATGTTCTGATGCAATATGTAGAATCTCAAATGGAGAAAGTATGATTGTAAGCTACAAGTATCCCATCTTCCCGAACAAGATGACTCAATGGAAGTTAGCAGAGAATTTGGATGCTTGTAGGTGGCTTTATAATCGACTTCTCCAAGGCCTGAATGAAGCAAAAGAAAAAGGCTTCAATCTCAAGACCTATGACACCCAGAACATGATACCATCCCTGAAGCTTGAGAATCCGAAGCTGAATCTGGTCTATTCCAAAGTCCTCCAGATGGTGAATTACACTCTTTGGTCTAACATCAAAGGGCTCGCAGCGTCTAAGAAGAATGGTCGGAAGATCGGTCATATTCGCTTCAAAGGGTACGGTTGGTACAACACCCTGAATTACAACCAGTCAGGCTTCAAGATCGATCAAGATCATGGCATATTGCATCTATCCAAAATCGGAGACATGCGGATCAAGATCTATCGAAAGATCGAAGGTTGCATCAAAGCCGTCATAATCAAGAGAGAAGGCGAAAGATGGTTCGCCATAGTTCAGGCTGATAAGGAACCACAGCCGTTGCCAGAAACAGAGGAAGCGGTAGGTCTGGATGTAGGTTTGACTTCATTCGTGGTTGATTCTGAAGGCAATGAGATAGAGAATCCAAGATGTGCCGAGCAATCTGCTGATAAACTGGCAAGACTGCAACAAAAGCTGGCCAGAGCGGTGAAGGGATCAAACAATTATAGGAACCTTAAGGATAAAATTGCGAAGCTGCATAAGAGAATCAACTGTCAACGGGACGATTTCCTACATAAGTTATCTCGGAAATATGTCAATAACTTTGATATCATCTGTGTCGAAGATCTGGATATCAAGGGTCTGAAGGAGAAGGGCCATAACAAGGGGATGCATCGAAGCATTCACGACGCATCCTGGTCCAAGTTCATATTTATGCTTTCGTACAAGGCTCAAAGTGCTGGTCGAAAGCTAATCAAAGTAGATCCCAAGAACACAACTCAGAGGTGTTCCAATTGCGGAAGCATCGTGAAGAAAGAACTCTCAGATCGAGTGCATGAGTGTCCTTACTGTGGGTTCTTATGTGATCGAGACTACAATGCTTCCAGGAACATACTTATCACAGGGATGGAACAGCCCGTAGCGCCCATAGAGCCAAAACCTCTACGTCACGTATCAGTGATGCAAGTTTTGGCAATGAAGTGGGAAGCCGCGTCCTTCAGGACGCGGTAGTTCACAATCTCACGCTTATAATCCTGCCATCGAGGATATCCTTCTCGCTTACGTTTATGTTCTGTGTCTTTATGCCTTTCTCGTTGCCGGAGAATATCATATACGGGCCAAGGGCATGAGTATCATATTTGCTCTCGGTGGAATAAGGAACTCTTATCTCATACTCGCCATCTACCAGCGATCCCTCGTTGATATAGCTGAATTTTATGCCCTGATTTGAGGTCATGTTCAGCAGTGCGCCTACCCTTTGATCTGCAGATGTGCTGACCCTTATCAGTGCGCCGGGAACATATTCGAATATCTTTATCATGCTGTCAGGATTTCCGGTGCCTACGAGCGTAGGGGAGCCGTAGATCAGTCTGAAGTGTCCCATGCCTGCGCCATTGAAAAAGTACAGGCGTGCCATTGTCGTCTCCATGAGCTTCTCTGTTGGTACGGCCTCAAATGCCGAGCCGTAATCCTTGACCACCAGGTAGCTGGATGGATCCTCATTTGCCCAGGCAGCAATGCCGGGAAGCTTGCCGTAAAGCATATTATAGTCCACCAGAACATACTTCGCTCCCCTCGCATCAAGCAGCCCTGTTGAGGCAGACTCATCTCTCGCGAGATAGAATTTCACGCAGTCGTCCACGCCGGCCTGGAAGTTATTTGCTATCACAGGCCTCTTTGCGATGTATACCACCCAGTTTCCATAATCCCAGAAGTTCATGACGCTGTACTCAGGTGTCTTTTCAGGGTTATCATAAAAGCTCGTAGGGTTGCTGTTGCTCTTCAGCCACCTCAGGGAGTCGTCCCAGTCGCCTGCGATCTGGGGGAGATTGCCTGTGAAGCTCACGGTCTCGGTGGCTGTGGGCAGGATCAAAAGCAATAGCAATGCTACAGTCACGGCCCTTGAGGATCTCCACCGCCTGCCTGCTGCATCAGCTGCCCAGAAGAGAAGAGCGCCTATCAGAATCCCTGTTGCAACTGTGGATATGTAGAGGAATCTTATCTGTACGACTGTCAGCAGAAGAGCTCCTGCAGCCCATGTCAGTAGGAAGAGCAGGCCCTTTTCTCCCGCGCCTCTCCGTCTGACATATACGGCCAGGACGACAAGCCCGGCCAAAGAGAGGAGCAGGTTCAATATAAGGCTCCAGCCAAGGCTGGAGACGAGCGAGTATGAGAAGAGGCCTCCGGATTTGGATAAGAGGGGCTCCGCCTCTGAGATCCTTCCGCCCATACCAGTCGAGAGGAGATAGTCGCCACCGGATTGAACTAGAGCAATTATATCGATGCCAGCGAGCCTGAAGAGAGCGGCAATGGCGCCTGCGATGGCTAATAGGGCCAGAGGAAAGGCCGTCCAGCTAATATTCTTCTCGAGGCAAAAATCGGATACCGCGAGCATTAGCAAGACTGCCGCAACCGCCGCAGCCAGTCCTGCGAAGGATGGAAGCATCCAGGGAGCATTCCAGAAGGGCAGTGTGAATATCAATGCCACCCCAAATGCCAGCAACAGCGTGGCTGCAAACCCTTTCGATCGAATTCCGCTCTTCAGATCGTATGTCATCTGAATGCATACATAGGCCAGGATTATCCCGAGATATATATCTGCGCCAAGCCATGTATAGGCCAGAGCTGCCATCATCATGCCTGATGCTGCAGCAAATACGTATCTTTTTTCCGTCCGTTGAAGGGCCAAAATCAGAAATAGAGCAGAGCAGATGAAAAGAAGGACCTCCAGCCCATGGTGATCGATCGCACCTATTTGCGTCTTCGGTATATAGTAAGGGGATACTGCCGTCATGAAGGCTGAGAAGAGCGCAATATTGCTGTTGCCGCTGAAGGCTGCCTTCACCATATAATAGACCGCCACAACGGCAACAGTTCCGATAAATACAGGCAGAAAGGCCGCCACCATCTCAACTCCGGAAGGCGTATGCTGGCCCAGGGCGATAGATGCCAGTGCGGATATCTGATCGAAGAAGGGAGGCCATGTGAGGTTCAGGCCGTGGGGATAGTTGAGATATGAATCGAACCAGAGGGTATTTGGGAAGTGATCTGCAGTATACACAATTCTGCGCAGATGGTAATATTCATCGTATCCATCCGGCAGGATGCCGCTTTCCGTAAGGGCGTGCCTTCCCGAAAACAGCCTTAACAAAAGGCCCAGCAGAGCTACTGCAAGCACCTCCGCTGGCTCGTACCTCTTCTCCCTCCTCGCGCGGGTCATATGCTCTCTCGTAAGGCCGATCGAGATATATGAGGGCTTCGACTAAGCGCCTTCAGTGGCGCTCATCCACTAGCTGCTTTTCTTCGGTTATGGCATCAAGGCGCTTCATGCAACTCAATGGTGCTGATCCGCATCTGAAAGATCATACTACAAGGATGAACCTTAAATATAAATTGGTCTCTTCAAGGAACCTGCCCGGCTAAGGGGATTTCGAATGATCGAAAGCAAAAGAGCATGTTGATAATTCCTCTTGGATTTGGGCGATATCGGGTGTGATGCGATTTGGTCGAGAGGAGTACACTTGTCACAGGGGGAGCTGGTTTCATCGGTTCAAACCTCGTAGAGGAGCTTCTAGCGAAGGGCGAAGGCGTTGTTGTTCTAGATAATATGCATACAGGCAGCCTTGAAAACCTCAAGGGCCTCGAGGGTGAGCTGAATGTCGTCAGGGCCGACTGCAGGCAGATCCCGGAGCTCGATCTAAGTCCGGAGAGGATATACCATCTTGGCATTCCGTCGTCCTCGCCGATGTACAAGAAAGACCCGTTTCTTGTAGGCGAAGCGCTGAATGGGTTTTTAGCCGTCCTTGAGCTTGCCAGGAGCTGTGGGGCACGTGTCGTCTACGCCTCATCGTCGTCCCTGTATAGCGGCCTTAATCCACCACATCGCGAGGATATGGCCATTCAGGTCACAGATTACTATACAGAGGCGCGGCTTGCCATGGAGCGAATGGCGGAACTCTACAGGAAGCTCTTCGGTGTGAGCTCTGTTGGCCTGAGGTTCTTCTCGGTCTACGGGCCGAAGGAGAATTCGAAGGGGCAGTATGCAAATATAATCTCCCAGTTTCTATGGGATATACTGAAGAAGAAAACGCCTGTCATCTATGGCGATGGCTCGCAGACGAGGGACTTCGTTTACGTGAAGGATGTGGTGATGGCTCTCAGGATGTCGATGGAGTCAAACTACGACGGCATACTGAATGTGGGGACGGCAGCCGCCCATAGCTTCAATGATATCATAGAGATCCTGAGCAGAAGCCTGGAGCCCTCTATCAAGCCGAGATACATCGATAATCCCATAAAGAACTATGTCGGCCATACCCTTGCGGATACATCAAAGGCTGAAAGGGTGCTGGGCTTTCGGGCAAGATACAGCCTCGAAGAGGGCATAAAGGAGCTTATCGAGTACTACAAGGGTGATATTCTTTGAGCTTAAAGGATAAAAACGTGCTGATAACTGGCATAAGCGGGTTTGTCGGATCCAGGATGGCGAGAAGGCTGGTAGATGATGGGGCAAATGTCTACGGGCTCGTGCGCCGCAGGTCGGATGGCAGGATGCCAGCGAACATGAGACATCTTGGATTGGGAAGAGAGATCCACCTGATAGAGGGAGATCTTGAGAACATAGCCAGTATCGGGAAGGCCATCACAGCCAGCGAGCCAGATGTGATCTTCCATCTCGCAGCCCAGTCCTTTGTCCCCAGATCATTTGTGGATCCAAACGAGACCATGCTATCCAACTGCCTTGGGACTTCGAACCTTCTAGAGGCAATCAGGCTGAAGGATGCAAATCCTCGAGTGGTATTCGCCGGCAGCAGTGAGGAATACGGCCTTGTGATATCATCCAAGGAGCAGTACCTCAGAGCAGAGAAGAGATACGTTGCAGTCTTCCCACCAGCAGAACGAATACCTGAGCTGCCCATATCCGAGACGAATCCTCTTCGACCCATGTCGCCCTATGCAGTCAGCAAGGTCTATGGCGACTACTTGATGAGAAACTACTGGCACTCATATGGGATACCGACGGTTGTGTCAAGGGCATTCAACCATGAGGGTGCCGGCAGAGGCATCATGTTCGTGACATCTGTTATAACCAGCCAGGTGATGCAGCTGAAGCTTGGCGAGACCGATGCGATCAGGATTGGAAATGTCAATGCCTTCAGGGACTGGAGCCATGCAGATGACGTGATTGATGGATACATGCTCTTGGCAGAGAGGGGCAGAAGAGGAGATGTTTACAATCAGGGATCCATGAGGACGAACTGTGTCATGAGCTATATTCTTATGAGCCTGGAGGAGGCCGGCTATCCAGTAAGCAGAATCGAGACTGTCCGGGGCGGGAAGGTCGTAGAGGATCCAACTGAGCCTGAGGGATCGCCGATATTCGGACTGAACTTCGAGAAGACAAAGCTCGATGGGATGATGCTGAGAGGAGAACTGGAGTTCGCAGCAGAGGATGGGGGCGTTATAGCATATTCCGGAGAGAGGAAAATCCAGATAATCTTCGACGCTGAGAGATTCAGAGCTGCAGAGGTGCCGATACTGCTCTCTGACACAAAGAAGATAGAGACGCTTGGATTCAGCACGAAATATACCGTGCGGGATATCATAAAGGATCAGCTGGATTATTATCTCTCAGATAAGGAGCGCAAGGGATCCAATTGAAGGTTGCGATATTTTTAGACTACATCGGCGCTATCGGCGGTGGAGAGCGGGTCGCATTGATGCTGGGGCGCGCCCTCAAAGCTGACATCATAACCACAGATATAAACCGCGACGCTGTGAGAAGGCTGGGCTACGATGATGTAAATATAAGGAGCCTTGGAGGAACAGTTAAGGTTCCACCGTTAAAGCAGATCTCCGCGTCGCTTCTATTTCGTTTTTGCGATCTATCAGACGAGTACGATTTTTTTATATTCTCAGGAAACTGGTCTCATTATGCGGCTAGAAGGCATCATCCCAACTTATGGTATTGCTACACGCCTGTAAGGGCATTCTACGATCTCAAAGAGATCATGATCGCAAGACAGCCCGGTATGCTCAGAAAGGCTGCAGCGGAGTGCTGGATAAGGTCTCACAGCTGGTTTGACCGGAGATCCGTCCGGCATCTGGACAGGGTTATAGCAATCAGCGAGACTGTCAGAAGGCGTATAGAGCGGTTTTATAGCATCTCTGCTGATGTGATCTGCCCTCCTGTGGATACGAGCAGGTTCGGGTTCAAGGAATACGGAGACTTCTGGCTATCTGTCAGCCGCATATATCCTGAAAAGAGAATCGATCTGCAGTTTGACATCTTCAGAGCCCTGCCGCAGGAGAGGCTTTTGATAGTGGGCGGGTACGCTGAGGGGGATCACGCTGCCAGCTACTACAAAAAACTGATAAAAAACATACCGGCAAATGTAGAGATGCTTGGCTCCATCTCAGATGAGGAGCTTGTCGATCTTTATGCCAGATGCAAGGGGCTTATATGTACAGCCATGGATGAGGACTTCGGGCTGACGCCGATAGAGGCCATGGCGAGCGGAAAGCCCGTTGTTGCTGTGAATGAGGGCGGCTTTGCTGAGAGTGTGATCGACGGCAGGACAGGGCTACTCGTAAGCGCTGATAGAGATGAGCTGGTCAGGGCTGTGATGGCAGTATCTATGGATCCAGAGAGATACAGGGAGGCGTGCCTTGTGCGTGCGAGGGAGTTTGATGTCGAGCTATTTTTAAAGAGGATGCGAGAGGAGATCGATCTGGGTGGGGAGGTCTGAAGATGTTATCGCATCTTCATGAGCTGTGGCGCTACAGGGAGCTGATACTTCAGCTTGCCTGGAGCGACTTCAAGCTGCGGTATAAGAACTCGGCCCTAGGATTCTTCTGGTCGCTTCTCGAGCCGCTGCTGATGCTGCTGGTGCTCTACGTTGTATTCAGCAACCTCATGCGCATACAGGTGGAGCACTACCAGCTCTTTTTATTGCTGGGAATCATCCTCTGGAACTTCTTTGACAGGGGGACGTCGATGAGCATCTTCGGCATAATAGGAAAGCCAAGCCTGGTGCAGAAGGTCTACTTTCCAAGGGACATTCTGGTGATATCCACTTGCCTTACGGCATTGATGATGACTGCGCTCGAGTTCGTGGTGTTCGTAGTGTTCATGGCAGTATTCAATGTGGTGCCTGGATGGACTGCGGTCTACTTTCCGGTGCTTCTCGTACTTGAGTTTCTGATGATCATCGGCCTGTCTCTTGCGCTCTCGGCTTTGAATGTTTACTTTCGTGATATCCAGTTCATCTGGAGGGTGATTTTGCAGGTCGGGTTCTTTGCAACACCAGTTATATATCCCATAACCATATTTCCTGAGAAGGCACGATGGATAGTGATGCTGAACCCCATGGCACAGATAATCACAATGATGCGTGATGGCATTCTTTACAGGAGTGCACCAGGGCCAGAGGCTCTGGCATATCTAGCGGCTGCCGCATTTTTGGCATTGTTGATAGGCTACATGATATTCGAGCATCTCGAGCCCAGGTTCGCGGAGGCGATTTGATGGGCTGCGCTGTGAAGGTTGAGCATCTATGTAAGACCTTCAGGATACCTCATGAGCGGAGGACAACACTCTTCGAGAGCATTGCGGGATTTCTCCGGCCCAATAGATATGAGACCATCACAGTCCTGCAGGACATCGACTTCGAGGTAGAGAGTGGAGAGTGTATCGGGATCATCGGGGAGAATGGCTCTGGCAAGAGCACCCTTTTGAAGATCATAGCCAACATCCTCCGGCCGACAAGTGGATCTGTGGAGGTATCCGGCAAACTGACGCCATTCCTGGAGCTGGGAGTCGGGTTTCAGCCCGACCTGAGCGTGAGGGAGAATATCCGCATCTACGGTACGGTGATGGGGCTCCCACGGAGGATGATATCCGAGAGGATAGAGGATGTGATCGGATTCGCAGGGCTGGAGAGGTTCGAGGACACGAAGCTGAAGAACCTCTCCTCTGGGATGCAGGTGCGCCTTGCATTCTCGACTGCAATACAGACCGAACCGGATGTCCTTCTGGTCGATGAGGTTCTGGCCGTGGGAGATATGGAGTTCCAGAAGAGGTGCTTTGAGGTCTTCGACCACTACAGAAAAGAGGGTGTGACGATCTTTTTCGTCTCCCATGATCTGGGTGCAGTCAGGAGGTTCTGCAACAGGGCGCTGCTGCTGAATAAAGAAAAGATGGTGTGTCTTGATGAGACGAATAGGGTTATTGAAAAATATATATATAAGGCACCTGCTGAGTCGGCCGCCCCGAAGACAGAGGAGAATGGTGTGCGGAGGGGGAACAAAAGGATCGAGATACTGGGGGTGAAGCTCCTTGACAAGAATGGTAACGAGAGCAGCGATTTCATATCGTTGGACCCCCTTAAAGTGAGAATTTTATATAATGCTCATGAGAAGGTGTACGCCCCTGTATTTGGATTGGCATTTTACTGGAATGACCTCTACTGCTATGGAACGATCACGGAGTTCGAAAAATATGATATCAGCCCGTTCTTCGGCAAAGGGCATGTAGATTTTGCTATAGAACGGCTGCCAGTGCTTGAGGGAAAGATCGAGATCACAGCAGCGGTCGCAGGTCCGAACAATAAGGTCTTATACGATTGGCACGAGCGCCTTTACTCATTCGAAGTCCATAACCAAACCAGTGATCTTGGTATCTTCCACATAGATGGCAGGTGGAGCGCCGGGAGGTTTGTTTGAAAGCAGGATCTTCAGGCCAGAGAAGAGTTTGCGGGCGGCTTTACCAGCGGCTGGCCGGCTTTAGCCCATTTATCGAGCGCAAATAGCCTGGCATCATACCCCACCTTCTCCAGCGCGAACCACACCGCGGACGCCTTCACGCCTGTTGATGTGAAGACAACCACTGGCATGTCCCTTCTCAGGTCGCTGAATATCTCCTCGAGCTCTGCGTCATCTCGAAGCCGCCCTCCCAGGACGACACCGTCTGCAGGGATATTCACCGCCCCGGGTATGGTGGATACCTTGAACTCTGCGGCCGTTCTGGCATCCACCAGCTGGACCTGGTTCTCCTTGATGTAATCGGTGGTTGCCTGGAGGTTGTATGCCGGGCTGGGTGTGTAGACTGTTGGGGCTCTTTGAGACGGACTCTTTGATATGGGCCTGCCGGACTCTACCCAGCCATTGAGGCCGCCATCTAGAATCCAGACATTGCTGTGTCCCAGGGAGCGGAGGGCGAAGTAGGTCAGGGTTGAGGGATGGATGGTCACACCTGAACCGCCGCAGGGCTTGCATTCCCCGTAGATGACCACCGAGTCGGTCTCTGAGATGCCTGCAGACCCAAGGATCGCCGCTATCTCCTCAGGTGGTTTCAGGATGCTATCATTACATTGCAGATCCGTGTAGCCGATGTGAACGGCACCGGGTATGTATGATTCTGCACCCTCACTGACATCCAGCAGCACATCAGATCTCGTGATATCCTCCGGGCTCACGAGAGGTCCGGACCTCTCGTGTGTCATGCCCTCAAGGCCTATGTAGAGCAGAAGAGCCGCTGCGGCCATCAGAAGACAGAATGCCATCCTCTTCAAGAGTCCATCACCAAAATTTAGTGTGCCTGGTAGTACCATCCTTCGGTACTTGACCAGGCGAACATGGGATCTGTTTTTGTGTCTATCTCAAAGGGCTTGGCAAGGGCTGCCGTGCCACCCGGTATTGTGGATAGCTTGACGTTCTTGGCGAAGTTGATGATATCGCCCCGGACCTCCTCAGAGCTGACGTATGAGTAATGGTTGATGAGCATCTCGGAGTCGCCGATGTAGCTCGCATAGTTGTGCATGAAGCCGTCATCGGTCCACATATCTCCGCTGCCATTGCCATATGCTGTCGCGCCAGCCACAGCCCTCTTCGTCCCCGAGACCTCTGTCGATGTGGCAAGCGTTATGTTCCCTGAGGAGCTTATGGCCCCGCCGCGATTCAGGAGATCTGTGGTCATCTGTATCTTGGCAAATGAGATCGCATATCCTCCGCTTTCTCGTGCTATGGCACCTGAGCCTGTCGTCTCCACGCTGCCCCATTCGAGCGCACTCCTTCCCGGCTCCCTGGCAGCAGATCCCCAGAGAGGATCATCGATGACCGCCTGGGCATATGTCTCTGCAGAGCTGGAGGACTGGGATGACGATGCATAGCTCGACGGCCCGCCTGAGACATACAGCCCTGTCTGAAGGCCGGTATAGAGCGCTGAGTTGCGTGTTGCAGTTGATTCGACTACGGCAGATATATCCGCTGCATCACCTGATCCGGGGGAGATGGCAGTTCCCTTAAGCGTGGCTGACGCAGAGGAGGCCACGTTCTCATTTCCGAGCTTGGCCTTGGGGGCGGTCGACGTTGGATCCCAGCCGCCGCTCATGGCCTGGCCCGAGACGTTGACCTCGGCTGTGGCGCTGTTTATCGCAGATCCGTATGCAGACAGCATGCTCGTAGATATGTCGGATACCTCGCCCCTGCGGTTGAACAGTACGCGAGAGTCTGCATGTATGCCGTTCTCCTTGCCGGCAGTGCTTGCAAGTGACTCTGATGATGAGCCTGTCAGAGATGTGCTGCTGGAGCCGTCGACCCCACCCCAGACATCTGATGGTGTGCCCAGACGGCTGGCAGCGTAGCTGGCCTTTCCTGAGGCGGTGGATGCCGCCGAACCCCTGCCGCAGAGGCTGCCTTCTGTGCTCACATCAGCACTCCCGAAGATCTCGTAGCTACCGGCTCCCGTGGGCATTGCACTTGCAGTCGCGCCGACGAACGCCGAGGCCCAGGCTGTGCCAGTGCTCTCCAGAATCACATCTGATCTGACATCGCCATCGAAGCTGGCAGAGAGGTCAAATCCGCCGAGGCCAATATCTCTGCCGATTGCGCCCTCCCTCACAAGGCTGACGCTGCCAGGACCGTAGAGGCTCGATGATGAGGCGATGCCGAGGGATATCGCCGGGTCTCCTGAGGCAGACGATATCTCGCTCGATCCGCTGCTCGAAGCCAGGCCCTGGCTCGTTATCGACCAGCCCCCGCTCATCTCCACACCGCCACATGAGGATACGAAGAGCAGAAGGGAGAAGAGAGCAGTAAAAAGCTTTGACATGGTTGAGACGACCTAAAAAAAAGCTGAGGACAGAGCCCTCAAGACTGAGATGTCCCCATCGTAACTGTGGTCTGCCTCTGGGTTGGGGAGGGTGTAAAGTCCCAAGTCACGCCGGTGAAGCTGCCGGATGGATTGAATGTCGCGGTCACGCTATCAAATCCAGGGCCGTTGAACATCTCATCGTTGGTGCCGTCGACCCACAAGTAGGAGTTGACATCAGCGATGTCTGTGGAAAGGATCTTAGAAGTGGGGGTCGTCCTTTCTACATGCAGATCATCGAAGTAACCGTACACGCCAGAGCCATCCCATGTCCAGGAGCCCAGGGACGCTGCCCTCGGACCCATGATGTCGACCTTGACATCCATCTTGGTACCAGTCGGGCCGGCAGTTTGTTTGAGAGACATATCTGCCCAGGCAGGGAGGTTCTTGCTGTTCAGCAGGAATGTCCCGGAGCCTATGCCATTAGCCAGCGGCTCTGTGTTCTTGCCAAAGCTGCCGCTCACGGCTGCGTTGCTGCTTAGGTCCTCGGTTATTATGCCGCTCGCCCCTTCCCTGTGGGCCGTCGAATTGGTTGCCATGGCCTGCCAGCTGCCCTCGCTCACGAATGCCTCACCATATGCCCTCATGCCTGCATCGGTTTTGTCGTCGTTTGCAGTGATCCTCTTGACTTTGGCATGTGTAAGGACATCGGAGCTGGCATATGATTCATTCAATGCCGGATAATAGGAGGCTGTTACATATACCTTAGCATTAGCCTCTGCTGCATCACCCTCCTTCAGGACGCGAACGTCTGCGCTCATCGAGTCATCTTTCGATGAGCTTGCCCCGTAGGTCTTCCAATCGCAGTCGCCAGTCTTGGAGTTGCATATTTCACTTGTATTCATGGCGCTCGAGCTTGCGCTGCCATCGGCGGTGCCTGCAACATACGCCTTGCCATCGCCCATGCAGGGGTCGTTTCTGGCAGCTACCTTGATTTCATTGAGGCTAGTAGATGAATTGTATTTTTCTCCGTTCTTGTCGACGTAGTTACCAGAGGTGGTAGATATTATGGAATATGCCGGACCCTTGAGGTTGTAAGTGTTGCCAACAAGGCTGCCACCAATGAGGCCTCCAGTGCCATCGACTGCGCCCTCTATGGTGGTGGATCCCTCAGCCACTCCCGTAATCTTAGCCTCTCTTGTTTTCTTCTTATCTACGTCTACGATGTTGTACGTGGCCCTGCCATCGGCATTTGCGCTCGCCTCGAACTTGCCAGCCGGTATGCCAGTCAGCCCGGAGACATTCGAAAACGTCCTGCCTATCCCTGAGTAGATGGAGGCGTTTCCATATACTCCATTAGAGTCTTTGTATACACCGGAATGGATCCACCCAACTGAGGTGACCTTTGCGCCAGTGCTACCATCAACCTGGGCCTCGACAGTGCCCTTGGCTGTTACCGTCCCTATACCAGTAACTGTTTTAGACGCCTCTGTAGGCACATTCACATTGACATAGGCAGTGCCAATTCCATTGGTCGTTGCCGAGGCGAATATGTCTGCACTCAGAGAACTAGCATCATCGTAGAACGAATAAGCATGGCCTACAGAGCCAGCCCCACTCGTCGAATAGGACACGGCGCCACCAGGCATCTCTGTCTCAGTGGCATAGGCCCATCCCATCATAGCGGATAGAATGGCCAAAGCCATCAGATATCTCATGTATTTCATCTTAAACCCTCCTTGGTATCTCTATCGCGTCACGCTAGAGCCATGGATTTGAACCCACCCATAGATACCAATCGGCTTTATACGGTGCGCATGTCCTAATAAATGTTTCGTTTGTATCCAGGCAGTGTTGAGTCCGGATAGAAAAGCAGAGCGATATGTGGACACTGAGGTAAATTTTGGGGGGAGCTGTGACAGAACAAGGCCGTACACTTATGCCAATCGAAAGAGCGCTCTAAAGCTCATCGGCTCCCTGACCGTCCGCTCAACGAGCCTTCAGCTATAGCGGCGGTCCTCCTGCCAGCGCCAGAATTTCGATAAACTCAGATCTTCCTCCACCGCCGCACTCAGCAGATGGAATACTTCATATATACTTACAGAGCACTAGCGGGCTGTGATAAATGAGGGCTGCCAGGTGGTGCAGAGATGGATGATGGCATCAAGCAAAACTATGAAGGAAAATTAAGAATTTCAATTCTCGGCGGTGGCTATGTGGGGCTTGTCACAGCAGTATGCCTGGCAGAGCTCGGTCACAGGGTTGATCTGGTTGATATCGATAAAGAGAGGTGTGAGCTGATCAATGCTGGAGAGCCCCCGATATATGAGAGCGGCCTAAGGGAGCTGCTCTCCATTCATGCATGTAGAAGCCTTCACGCATATGCCTCTTACGATGTCATAAAAGGATCTGATATGACATTCATCTGCGTG
>ENA-UPSM01002669-UPSM01002669.1-activated-sludge-metagenome-genome-assembly--contig:-NODE-2669-length-21369-cov-12.382519_pt1 | contig 21369 bp, 19 predicted proteins | sample MGYA00238181_ERZ773283 | MGnify/ENA primary metagenome ERZ773283 (study PRJEB29023, sample SAMN05720199) | activated sludge metagenome | isolation source: Anaerobic digester | place: Japan...
TAAAAAGGATTATAACCCATCTGCAACCCAAACTGGTGAAACAGTAACGGTCTTTATCACCGAAGCTGATTTTTCCGCCACATACGCGCAGAACAATTTCAATGGGTTGATACAAACCATAATACCCCCTTTCTTCCCTGATAGTATTGTTAAATCATCATGTACTGTATCAGTTAAAAGCAGTACCGGTGCTGGAGGAGACACACTATGGATGACCAATGATGATACGGGTAAATCCTATGCTGTGAACACCTTCGATGCCAGTAGCAAAATAACCCGAACTGATATATATTCTGATTTTACTGGAACCACTCGCACAGGTTATTCTGTGTACACCTTGAATGGCGATGGGACATACCAGAAAGTTCTCACCTATAATGATAGTGATGTATTACAGAACTCGGTATATTTCACCTACTCAAGCGGGTTAGTGACTCAAATCGACCAATGGTCAGGAGATAGGACAGGAACTCATCTAAGATCACTTTCCATATCTTATGACACATCCAATCGTGGGACAAGTATGATTTATCAAAACAATTCTGTTAACAGTCTGCGATTGGTCTTTGGATTTACCGGTACCAATGTGACAAACTCCTCTCAAGAAATTTACTCATGGAGCGGTAGTGATTGGACACTTCAATCAACAATGACTGCCACATTAAATGGATCAGGAACGCGGACGACACACGTATCACTTTCTCCGCCATTTGGTGGTTTGGGAGCGGCTGATTATACCTATACTTCATCAGATTATAATCAGCAAACAACAGTATATAGCGATACGGCGGGAACTACGGAAACGGGGCATTCCGTGTATACATATAACTGACAGAGTAATTTGATACTGGCAGGGAGTGAGTTCCCTGCCGGTACAACAAAATCAAAAACAGGAGGATATTCATGAGTATCAAAAAGATGGTTTCACGTATTCTTATGGTAACGGTTGTGATCTTATTTTTCGCAACATCGGTATTTGCCCTTTTTGGTAGCAAGCAGACAGGAAAAGTTGGACAAACCATTGTCACAAAAAAATACAATATTATCGTTCAAAGCGTGAAAGGATATGGAAAAATCGGAAACACGAGTCCAAGTGGTGGCGGCGTCTTTGTTGTTGTCCGTATGAGTTTTAAAAATATTTCAAATAAACCTATCGGTGCGTATAACCAACCTGTTGTTTACCTCATGGATGGGAAAACAAAGTATAAAAAAGACGAGAATGGCACATTTGCCTATAATCTTGAATTTCCCGAACATGATAATTCAAAAATAATCAGTAATCTGAATCCCGGACTAACGGTTAATAGGGTAGCAGCATTTGAGGTTCTGAAAAGTAAATGGGAAAAAGGGAAATGGTCACTTCTAATTCAGGCGGATAAAGATATTGTAGTTACTGGATTTTAATTGATTACTATGCAAATATTCAACCGGAGGCGAGAACCCCTTGAAATGGAAAGGGGTTTTTTGCCTTCTGTTGATCATTACGTGAACAACATTCAAATTATATTTCTGGGAGCCAGTCACGCGCTCCATGAACAATACCGGTGATCCATACCTCATCACCCTCAATTCGATACATGATGCGATACGCCCCATACAGGATCTCTCGGCAGGAATCATCGCCAATTTCCGGGATCACTCGCCCAATATCAGGGAACTGCTCTAATTTGTCTGTCATGGATACAAGGCGGCTTATGAACAATGCGGCATTATCAGCGGAATCACGCGCAATAAATTCAGCGATTGCGTCAACATCTTTAAGCGCGACAGGGGACCAGATTATCGTAGCCATTTTTGAAATGATTGCTTCGCCTGATCGTGGGAAACACCTTGACCCTGACGGATCTGGGCTTCCCCATGCTCAAACTTAGCCCTGATATAGAGGGCATGGATAATATCATCGAGGGACGACTCATCGGGAAGTTTATCAATGACCTGTTTTGCGATTTCTTTCACTTGCATGGTAATACCTTCTGATATTTCAAAATACTAACAATAATAGCCCCCTGTCAATACTTATTCCGTAGAATATGGTTAAACAGGGTCTTTCGAAAAAACCACTATTGTTTCTTTGTTACTTTTACCCCGTTTAACTTGAAAAGATCAGCCAGTTGTTCCAGATACCATTGTTTATAAGCCGGATTATCGGTCTCAATGGCCTCAAGGAGAAACTTCTTCTGACGGACCAATTCATCAGCAATGGTATTGATAGTCTGGAGGATTTCAGGTATGGTAAGTCCCTGGTTCTTTTTCATGGCGCAATACCTCGAAAAGTATAATCCTCCAGTCTATCTTTTATTAGCTCCTTCGTACATCATTTTTTCATTATTGGGGCGGCATATCGCCTACTTGAAGCTCAATAGCGGGGACTTCGATAATATGGCCGTTCCGTTTGACTCGGATAATATCTGATTCCAGGTATTCCTTTTTCTGACCGGTCGCGTCTTTTATAATAATCTTCTTCTTCCCGCGCTCATCGGATAAAAACCTCCTGAACGGCAATCCTGTCGTACCCCAACCATGAAGGGGATTGACATTATGGATACCGAGGATATACCCCACAAGACTTGATACACCTGACCCACGACCAGCTCCAAGGGGGATATTCTGTTCACGGGCAAATTTCATAAAATCCTGAATGATCAGGAAGTACTCCGAGAATCCATTACCCTGTATTGTGGTCAATTCATGCTTGATCCTCGCCAGATATTCCGGGTCCTCCGCTTTATCAGGGAAGCGCTTATGTAATTCAGAAAATACCATGTCAGTTAGAATCTTATCTGCGTTCGGTATAGTCGGGAGTTTAACGGACTTATCGAATCCGGCAGGTTCAATTTTATTATAAATCTCCCGATTGCCACTAAATATCTCGTCATACTTATCTTCCGGGACTTCGGGGTGATGTTGCCTCCCGAATTCACGTAATTCGGCCTCAGACCGGTATGGCATCGATTTACTCAACCAGACACGATCAACCAGCTCAATCTTGAGTACTCGATCATTCCCCACTCGATCCCCCTCGCTCAAGGAACGTATTTCAACACCATTCCATATTCCAGTTTCTTCCTCGATCTTCGCGGTTCGAATGCTCCCAGTCTTGCTTTGATAGGTTATCTTCCAGTCCTTCTTTCCCATGTCAGATCGACGCCTTTTATTTTGAATGAGCAATAAATCCTGGTGGTCATCAGACATGTCAGCATGAATAAAATGCGCGTCAGAACCGATACAGGTACGAATGCCAAGGGCGTGTCCTATTTCAAGAGCGGCCTTGTTAACCATACGTTGCTCGTCCATATCGTTGAATTGGAGTTCCAGGTAAAAATCAACACCCCATTCTTTCTTCATAGTTGCGGCAAAATTATAGGCGGCCTGATACTCGTTATTGAGAATCAGCTTCCCGAAGGTGCCCCCAATGCAGGCTGTGGTAATAATAATACCGCGACGACCGAGATTATCCATTGGAAGATCACGGAGATCATCGAAGGTAATAATAGGTTTTTTATGAAAACTATTCCGATATGCATTATTCATGAGGCGAATAATGTTATGAAAGCCCCATTGGTTCTTCGCTATCAGGACGACATGCTCATAGCTTTCAATTTTCTTTTTCTTCGCATTTAGATTCGCTCTTCGTTCCTTGTCCTTGAGCCCCTTTAACTCCTGTTTGATTTCGAATAACCGATCACGATGCCGGTTGACATATGCCTCAACACCATAGACAGGTTTCAATCCTGCATTGCTAAATTTCTGGTCAATCTCGAACCATGAGTGCAATGATCCATGATCGCAAATCGCTACCGCTTCATTGTTCTTCTTAGCCAGGTCAACCAGATCATCTATACCGATAAGACTATCCCGAGCCGAATAATGCGAATGGACATGCAGATTTAAAAATATATTTTCCGTGCTCATAATTGATCACTCTCCTGTTCATTTATCTAAAATTTGTATCCAGATGAAAAAACTTATCAACGTGCTTTACGTTAATACGGCGATATGTATTTTTTTTCCAGTCGACATTGCACCCATTATTAAAATCGAATATGCTTACTTCACGGAAACTTCGCTGGCATTGACATGTTACAATAAGATATGGTTTGCGTGCCATACGGGTGATTCTGCTGGTGACGTCCAAAACCTTCACAATGACTGATTTCGTGTCTCCTGACGCGATTTGATAGACTGACGGATATGATGAGGCTTGAATCTGGAGGGGATGCATGAAGCTCATGTTCGTGCCGGTTATCTCCGCTTCCTTTTCAATCCGTTCGCGTTTTGAAACCAATAAGGGGTTCAAGGTCTTTCTCGTTTTAATAAGGTCCTGATAAACCGTCTTCAAGTCTCCAAAATCCAAAAACGCATTAGCGTACAATAAACCTTCTATAGCTTGTTTCTTAACCTTTTTGCCTTTAACTCGGGCAAGGAAGTCGGCAACATCCTGATATGGGCCATTTGCCTCTCGCTCGTCAATAATCTCATCCACCGCCTTGCCTACCCGCTTTAACGCACCAAGCCCGTAACTGATAGCTTTGTTTTCACGATCAGGCACACAATACTTCTTCGAGGTATTGATATTGGGCGGGAGGAGCTTAATCGACGGATATTCGGCTTTCATGTTCTGTGTATATTCGACTATCTCCTTATATTTGCCCTGAGCGGAGTCGAGCGTAACCGCCCAGAATTCTGTTGGGTAATAGTGCTTAATATACATCTGGTCATATGTATTAACCGAATACGCGATAGAGTGCAGCTTGGAGAAAAGATAGGACGACGCGGTAATGAGCCAGTTGATAATACCGGTTTGTGGTATCGGGAGATGACCCTTGTCCGTAAGCCTGCAAGCGAGGAAATCCTGGATTATCTTGTTATCACTCTCACGGCCATCTTTACCGAGGTAAGGGAGGAAGTATTCGTCCAGGATTGACATAAACGCCTTATGCCAGGCAGTTATCGCGTTGACATCACCTTGTATTGTTGCTATTTTCCCAAATTTTTTACTATGGTCATTCAACTCCTTGCGGGTGTTATTTCCATCAGTAAAATTCTTTTCTCCGCCTGAAAACGCCTCAACAAGACCCGCCAGTTGCTCCTGGTATATTAACACTCCATATGATTCTTCCAAGACCTTTTTCGCGGCATTAAAAATACGGTCATCGACTATTTGTTCACGAAGCCCCTTAATCCATTCATTAGGCTTCCCATTCAACGCGTCATTTACATTTTTACGATAAGTATTATACACGGCCAAGCCTTCCGGCGATCCCATGATGCGGATAAGACCAGAGGCGTTGGACAGCTCCATTATATTCATAGGTTTTAATTCGAGAAAGGCGCGTCTGCCCAACTCGGAGTCGAATTGAAAGATATTCTTGTGCTTTCCCTTTTTAACAATATGCTCGAATACCGCACGGTCCTCACCATCCTCATAAAAATTACGATAAGGATCATAACCGATCATCTCCTTTGCCCTGTGGACTATTGTAGCAGTAATTAGCCCCAGTACATCGTATTTAATAAGTCCCAGTTTTCCGACCTGCTCTTTGGTGAAGGCCGTGGCAAGCTTCCCCTTCTCCTTTGTTTTTTGAAGGGGAATAATTGAATCAAGGGTCAGTCCACGGTTTCTATCCGAAATAACAACTCCGCCAGCATGAATACCGACATTAGAGATTGCTCCTTTATTTTTCTTGTCCCCGCATATATGGTTTACCTTATCTCGTAGTGTCGGATATTTTGAAAATAATAAACGGACATCCTGCGAGTCATGGAGATTTTCCTCGAAGGATTTTGTATTGTCATATCCCTTGGTGCATCTATTGATCATCTCAAGGGGTATATCGTAGATCTTGCCCAAGGTTCGTATAACCGATTTTTCATGATATGTTCCGATGGTGCCGACCTGGGCAACGTAATCCTTGCCATACTTATCAATGATATAATCAATGATCGCATTACGGTCTTTCCCTGTGCGTAAATCAACTCCGGCATCAATGTCGATATCCGGGAACGAACGGATAGGATCCTGAATTTCAATAGTGTCTATTGTTAATGGAATATTGTGCGTCATATAGTAATTTCTCCTTGTGTTTCATTATTAGTGAATTTGAAGCAATTGGGGGAAGTGGCCCGCCGGAGCATCGGCTCCGGCGGGCGTCATATCCTAATCCCTTATTTGTCGTATTCAGAATAATCATTTGGATTTTGATTGTTCTTCCTGTTCAACTTGGAATCTTCTCTGATCTTCACCAGCCACATTTTCATTCTGATTCCATTGATCTGTTTTCTCTGTGATGGCGGAAATCCAAGGCTTTTAAACGAACTTGCGATATTGTTGATATTCAATTTCGCGAGCGATAAGCTCTGTATCATCTCAAAAATCGCTGAAGTTGAAAGCCATACCGCGCCCTCATCGTCTTCCGAAGTTGGCATGTCGAAGTTCTCCGCGAGGAGTTCTTCTTCCCTGATCACCTTCGAGTACGTACTATTGTTCTCGTTGATCTGCTTGATCTCGTCCCGGTCGAACCAGTATTTCTCCCCTTTCAACATCAAGAAGTGCGCCTGTGCCCACGCGAGATCAATAATGTCCCGTGGCGGCATTGTTATCTTCAAGGCGGTTATGATGAGAAATCGCCGGTTGCCGGTCGGGTCATTGAGAAACTCAACCGGATTCATACTCCCGCAAAAACTTGCGCGCCGGGGGTAAGACACATTATAATGCAGATACGGCATACGCAAAAGCTGATTTGAAAGCGTGGAGAGACTCTTCAAGGCGCCCCATTCGGACTTCTTCGAGGTTACTTCGATTTCATCCATATTGATCATTGCGCACCGTGACAAATTGATTCGGTGATCTTTGTCTTTTACATCGAAGTACCCGCAAAAATTATACTTCGAGTCTTGAATAAAGCTCAACCTGTTCAGCCACCGGGATTTTAACATCCCCTGATCGCCATGAAGGATAAGATAATTGTCATTGATGGCCCTCATGCCGTTGTCAGAATACATTTCAAGGGCGCATCCGACAGCGGCGATCATCCAGCGTTTTAAATAAAGGTACCAGACTTCTTCCTGGCCGGGGTTGACCGTTATCGTTTCAGCCACCTGTTTGATATAGTCTGTCTCTTCATCCCAGGCGGGAAACGACTCAAAACAATCTTTGAATGCGTTATACGGTTTTGGGAGCTGTCCGTTGATCAGGCGGGAAACTCTCTTTTCGCCGAATTTCCCAAATTCCAGGTCAAGACCATAACAAATCTTGTTATAATCCATGTCATCGAGATCTTTCCACTTCTCATCATCGATTTTCTTCCACTCAATCTGGTTATTGATCTCGTTATACCGGAAATTGTAATGGTCATTGAAATATTTTTCCAGTTCCTCGGTGCTCGGATTCTCACGCTTCTTATGAAACACCGATTTGGGATGCCTTTTCGCCGATCGTATTGCCGAATTGATAGTACGGAGGAACTCGTTATGCTCATCGAGATTTACCGCCTTTTCTTTGGCAATTGGGTAAATCAGATCGAAAATAACACTTTCATCCATATAATTGATCCCGTATTTTGTGATAATACAGGTGGCTTCATAAAGCGTATTGTTGAATATCTGATAGCCCCGTTCGCAGGAGCGGATTTTCTCCAATTCCGCGTCTATGATCATTTTGAGTCTCCCTTGCTCGTCGCAATCTTGCGGGAAAGCCGCAGTTTGCATTACATGCGATTCATTCATATCGGGACCGGCAAACTCGATATCAAAGTAATTCAACAGTTCCGGTAAACTTTCAAACCGCCGTATGTTATCAAACGACGTTGAATGCCACGAGTAACCCTTCCCATCATATATAGATGGAGGCAGCATAGCTATCATGCCTTTGCGCAGGAAATCACCACCGAGAGGCGAATTCTTTACCTTGAATTTTTTTGGGATTTTTAAGGTATCACTTCTACGCAACAGCATATAGACATGAATGCCTTGGTTCGGTGTTGTTAATAATAAACAACCTTCGAGCTTGTCGAGATGGGATGCGGTGTATTCCTGCAATTCCTTAACCAGCAAAGGATCGCTTACAATAGAAGCATCTTTTCCGACCCTCATTATTCTTTTCACGTCAAAGTCCAACGCAACAAAGTTATACTCATCGCAGTTATTGAAGACGTGGCAGATGTTGGTCGTGGTGCTGAAAAGGGCATCTATCTCTTCGTCAGAAATGATCCTGTCCCTGAAGTCGCCCCATGTTACTACGGCGGGATTATCCTTTTTAGCTTCATAGGACGGCTTTCCATCAAGAAAATTCATCCCGTATTTTCCTTTAAAGCTGGCCGGGTAAGGATTAAACCCTGCCTGCTTTAATTGTTTTGCGATATTTTTCATATCCCTCACCTGTTAAAATAAAAATGGTTGAGACACTGTGTTACGGGCATCTCAACCATCTTGATAATTGGTGTGGAATATGTTAAAAAAACGGCCTAAGAAGGTACAGTCTGCTTATATTCTTACCAGTTATCAAAAAAAGGCATCAAAAACGTAACACAACGCCTCGTGAATCTCGCTGTCATCGTTCTGTAGTTCGTTGTGTTCGTTGTCGATACTGTTCGTTTAGTAACTGGTTGTAGAAGTTCTGTAGTTCGTTATCGTTTCGTGGGTATTGTAAATTCGCTGTTTAGTATTTTTCTTATTGTCTTGTAATTTACATTACTGATAAAACTCGAAAACGACTACTATTTTTTTTCCTTAAATTATTTTTTTTAAAAAAATTATCCTCCGAAAATAGTAAAAATTTTTTATTATCAATCACATCATGATTGCGGGCTTGTCGCAAAAAAATCAGTCTTGATCATCATATCGATTGGTTGTCCCTTAAAAGGAACCTGCGACGAGCCTATAATATTATATTCTGGGTGAATAAAAAAATATTGTTAATAATTTTACAATTATTGTTCGTTTTACATGTGTTAGGTAATTTTCGCGGTATATCATTGTGGAGGGGGCGGTGATAAGAATGACTTAGCGGATTGATTTTTTTTGTTATGTATTTTTATTATAATGGCTTTGTGTCTTGGCTCGGGGGCGGATTTGCGGGGTCGCGATTGTATAGTTAAAGAATATATACTTATTAAGGAAAAAAGTTTTATTTTAATATATGCTTAGCCACTGAGGCACAAACGATGCCGCAAATGGCTTGGTGGCTCCGATATATTTAAGATTTTTAGCATTTTCTTAATATATGGTTCATATTTGTATACTATATTTTTGTATAGTTTATATTTTGAGCAGGAGCCAAGCCACTAAGCCATTAGAAACAATATCAATAAATATCATGATATTTTAATTTTTATAAATATTGCTTGCCTTAAACTAAATTTTTATATATTTTCAAGTAATGCATCGGGTCAGGACATCTGGCTTTATGCATTGGGATGGAACGAATATATCCACAATTCAACTTAGACATCCCTCATACGAAGGCCACATTCGGCCAAACCTTGGTGTCATGCAGTAATACACCTCTGCAAACGATACCAACGGCCCAATCCAAATAATTTACCATTATTCGTGGTCGAGGTATACCTTTTGGTATTCCCCACCTATGCGCGTTCATGATTTTTCTATGAACGCTTGTGGCCGTAACGCGGTGGCAGATATGCCGCTGCCGTTATTAGTTATTTCAATGACCGAGGGAGAGTAACGAGTATGAAGACAGCTTTAGAACAAAGGATAAATCGCTATCAATCAGCGATAGAGGCGGAAAGAAGAAGCAAGCGTTTCTTATATGAAGCGTTTGATAAACATCCGGCGATGCTCATGTGGACCCAGCGAGCTGATGGAAGTTGGGGCCTTACTGAGGGGTTTAGTAACCGGTGTGTTGTGTGCCGTGAAATAGATGGGGAGTTGGAAGAATTCCGATTTATTTTAATTCCCCATCGGGATAAATCCAGTCCTTATCGTTTCCCGATAAAATCTCTTTTTGAGCAAATTGAACAGGATAACGACATACGGTATATACGGCTATCGTGGTATTTCGTTAACTCAATCGATGGGCCAGCCGGTCAACTGTCAATGCACAGAAAACGGGTTGGTAGTAATCATGGGAATATCGTGCTCATCGATGAAATTCCTGAAGAAAACTCGGAAGGATTGATTCGGTTATGGACCCAGATTCATAAAGAACATTCGGCGGATCTTGATGATTTTCAGCAGTCAATATGGGATTTGGACAGCAGCCTGTTCATTTCAAGACGAAAGATTTAACAAAATGCTTTGCTGGCAGGTCCACGTTATCAGACCTGCCACTTATTTTTATTAGAGAGGTTTAATATGAAAACAGATTATATTACTGATAATGATAAAAATCTCCCGGTAGTAAATACCCGTTGCGGGTTATGCAAGAAACTCTATGGCCATGCTTCGGAAAAAGCATGGGATCATACACTGCCCTATAAGGTTCGTAATTATTGCATTGTTATTCTTGATGACGCGGTAGAATTTCTTGAATTATTACCCGATTCAAATTCCCAGCATAAGGGGCCCTATCCGTATGTATTTAAAATGGCAATTACGCTCAAGGACAAATTGCAGGGGATTATATTTTCATGGTATTCTGAAATCGGCCCTACAGGGCCATCAGGAATGATCCGAATTATTTATAACAAAGAAACCGGATCTTTTAAATTTCAAGAATTTATACCCGAACCTGGGACAGAATCTGCAAAAGAAATTTTCGCGGAAGTTGTCAGGAACCATTTAGACGCAATTAAATCAGGCACAAAGAAACAACAGATTATTTGCGATTAGTTTGAATGCGAAAAACGGCAGGCAGCATTTCTTTGGCCTGTCCTCACTCATCTCCTTAATTTATTTTAGGCATGGAGCATAAGTTCCATGCCTTTTTTTTATATTAACACCCTCCCCCTCCTGTCAACTTCCTCCCCACCAATATCAACCTATCCTGCTCATTCCCCGATGCTCCTGAAGCGTTCCTATGCATCCTGGAGTCGCTTCTATAAGTACCCTATAAGTTTCTATCAACCCCACAATTTCCCGAATATCCGAATTATTGATGTACGATAAGCATAACTCTCGTTATTTGTTACACTTACATAGCGTGGGGTTCATCCCCACGCCAATCATTTATTACCGAGGTCATCCAATGCTCAAACCTTTATTCCCAATAGGTAAGATATATTTAACAAGAGGTGTTAATGATAAGATCGCCGAAGATGTTGTCTTTGCCGCCTTCGTCCTCAAATCAATCCAACGACACTGCGCTAAAGATTGGGGTGATCTAACCCTCGATGATAAACAAGCCAATGAGCATGCATTACTCGAAGGGACAAGGATCTTCTCCGCATATATTCAAGAATTATATAAAATCTGGATCATCACTGAGGCTGACAGATCCGCCACAACAATACTATTTCCAGAAGAGTATTGATAAAAGTTCTATGATTATCCGGGAGATGAAAATACGCTATAAGACTCATAAGTATAAAATCTATAAAGTAGACTCCCCCAGCGCAGTTATAGAAATATCGCATAAGATATTGAAGAACCAAACCCAGGAAATATTCATCGTCTTCTGCTTGGATTCTCAGAACCAGGTTGTTGGGTATCATATATGCACTATTGGAACAGTGAATGAATCAATCGTCCATCCTCGTGAAGTATTTAAAGCCGCGATATTAAGCAATGCCACAGCAATCATATTAGTTCATAATCATCCTTCTGGATCATTGAATCCATCAAAGGAAGATGAACTAACTTGCGAACGATTAAAAGAGGCCGGAAAGATAGTGGGGATTGGGGTATTGGATTTCTTAATCATTGGCGGTAAGGGTTATTGTTCGTTCAAGGAAATGGGGAAGATGTGAAATATGAGTTGATATTTTTCACTGCCATGTTTTTAGTATAATCTCTATGGATAATTCATTTGGGGGTTATAACATATGGGGACTAAAGACATTCCATTTGATAAATTAGAGCCACTTATTATAAAACATTTATCAAAGGATGAATATGAACAAACAGCAGAACTGATTAAAGAATTATCCGTCGCAAAAAAGCGAGGCTTTTTAACGAAAGATGAGTTAATAAAAATTTGCCAATGGAAATCACCACGCGCTATTCGTCATATAAAATCTAATACCAGCCCGACGATTAAAAAAATAACCAGTAAAGTATTTGATACAAATTATGAAAAAGAGAAAATTGAATTATTGAGGGAGCTAAAAGGAGTTAGTATTCCAATGGCATCGGCAATCTTGATGCTAACAAATCCCATAAGATATGGTGTTATTGACATAAGAGTGTGGCAACTTTTGTATAAAATTGGAACGGTAAAAACGAACCCAAAGGGATTGAATTTTTCATTTCAAGAATGGTATCGTTATTTAAAAATAATTCAATACTTTGCTAAAAAATTCAAAGTAAAAGCAAGAGATATTGAGAGAACATTATTCCAGGTACACAAATTATATCAAGATGGCCTTCTATACGAATAGTATCATAGCAAGTAATCATGAGGTATGATTTTGGGCAATAATATTTATGGAATAACATCTCTCTATTATAGCTTTGTTGATTACTTATATCAAAACCGGAAAAAGATATGCTTACTTCAACTGGTAGGCCGCCTTGAAGATTATCTGGTGAAGGAATTTATTTATCATATTCATGTTAAATCTAATGGCAAAAGATTTCCGATGACAAATATTGGAAAATCAGGAGAACATAAAGTTGATATTGCTATCTTTTCTGGAAAATTGTTCGAAAGGATAATCACTGGACTTATTGAAGCGAAATACTTACGAAATTGGCATAGAGTTGATAAAGAACCTGCTACCGATGAAATAAATACTACCCTTAAGAGTCTTAAATCTCAAATTGGTAGTTATAATAGAAAAACTCACGGTAGTTATTCAATTAAACTTCAATCACATACAAATGAAATATATGGATTAGTCTTCGCGTCATTTGTTTTCGATAAAATTGATGATTATGAAAAAGAAAAATATTACAATAATATTTTAAACTCAAAAGAAGCCAGCTATTTTAAATATCATGATCTTGATAAACCCTATTTTCGATCAATTTATGAAAATGAAAAAATAAAAGTATTGAATGGTTATAGATATGTTTCACTCCGAGTTGGCTTATGGAAACTCAAATAATATTTTTATAAAAGACAATCTCATGGCCATAAACAAAATTCAAAACAATAATTTATTTACCGAATATCATGCTGATCTCAAAGAAGATGGATTCCATATCTTCTCGAAGAAGAAATCAAAGATAAAAGGATTCTATCCGGAAGAATTCCCAAAGTATGATGATGAAATTAACCTCAGCAGCATCAAAACAGGGGATATCGTTACTATAAGAGTTTTCTTCCTGGTATCGAGAGGCAAAGTATTTCGGGCTGATGGCGGCTATATCGATCTTGAAATAGAATTTATCGATGGTGAAACCATATGGGGAAATATTTTAACTGAACTACCATCTCATTTCCCATTAGCAAAAGGAACATCAATAGAATTAAGCATTGATGAAATTCTGAATGTCGTTAAATGATTTTTCAAGAGAAGATCGCAATGGATATATGTGAATCCTGCAAAAGAAGTGCCCCTATTGGATTAACCGAATTGGTTGATATGGTGAATAAAACAGAACGGCTATGTCCTGATTGCTATAACGAAAGAATGGCCGAATTATGGGGAATTGAAAAACCATTTTCTGATTTTAAGCCAATAAGCCTAAAAGATGCAGATGGAAAATTGCACACATTTCATATCATTACTCGCCTAACTGCCGGGTTGGAGATGGAAGCAATAGAAATAATGAAGAACAATAAGCCGAAATCATATGGGTATAAATTTAATATTTTACTTCCTCCCGAAACTGATTCATTAGAAGCCTTTAAACAATTATATGGCAGGATGAAAAGAGGCTTGGGGCGCAAATCTATAGAATATGATCGCAATGAGCGCATTCATTTTGTGAACGAGGACGACAACACAGTTATTGGAAGAATCGAAGAAGAAAATGAAGAAGGGAACATAACCTTTTCAATCGACGGCAAGAAATTTACAATTGATGAACTCATAATATTATTAGGCCCATATATTGACTTTAATTTCAAGCTCACAATCTATGATCCATCAGAAGATATTCCTCTGGAAAGGAGAAATGAATTGAAGGATAAATTTCCTTGGATGGAATATCATGAAGATTGAATTATAAATCGCACATCTTCTCATATACATCCTCTTTGGATAATTGCCGCCAACCACATTGAATTTTAAAAAAACAATTGACTCCGTTTTATCCACACATAGAATCCATGATAATTGAATTACTATGAACGATGAAAATCTCATTCGCCTGTCAGGAATTGTCGAACGGGTAACATTTCACAACCCCGATAACGGTTGGTCTGTTTTAAAGGTATCTCCTTTCAATGAACCACACAAACTTGCGACAGTTGTCATTCATCAGGCAAAAGTATTCGCCGGAAGCTCAATGGAATTTTGGGGCACATGGAACAATAATCCAAAATATGGTGATCAATTCAAAGCGATACGTGCAATTGAGAAGAAGCCATCCACCAGTGCTGCACTTGAAAAATATCTTGGTTCAGGATTGATAAAAGGTGTTGGCCCGAAAACTGCCACCAAAATCGTGAAATTTTTCAAAGATCAAACCCTTCAGGTTTTTGAAGAGAACATCGATGATTTGATGAAAGTACCAGGTATTGCGGAAAAGAAGCTCCTGGACATTAAGAACTCCTGGCAAGAGCACAAAGCTATTCGCGATGTTATGATATTTCTCCAAGGTCACGGCATCAGTACGCTATTCGCTGTTAAAATCTTCAAAACATATGGTAATAGCGCAATAAGTATTGTTTCAAGAAATCCATATCAATTAGCCAAAGATGTTTATGGCATTGGCTTTTTTTCAGCAGATAAAATTGCTCTTAGCATGGGATTTGAACGCGATGGCGAACCAAGGGTTGAGGCTGGCATCAAGTATGTATTGGCATCATCCCGTGAAGAAGGTCACTGTTACTTAACCGAGGATCAGATTATAACAAACACGCTGGAACTTCTGGAAAGTAGCACACCTGAAAAGATAAAGCTACTTTTATCTTCTCTTCTTCAGGCAAATGAAATAAAAAAGCGAATACTTCCTGATGAAACAGGAAACAAAGCCACTGCTTACTATTCCAACTCACTCTTCTTTGATGAACAATATGTTGCAACAATATTGAAACAATGGACCATGCAATCAATAAATGTTGATTTGGATCGAATTAAATCCTGGGTTGAACGATATTCTAAAAAGCAAGCTATCATATTATCAGATGAACAACAATCGTCCATTATAGGCATAGCAGGGGATAAATTTTCAATTCTGACAGGCGGGCCAGGCTGCGGAAAGACTACAGCCACAAAGGTTTTAGTTAATTTACTTCAGGTAATGCAAAAGAGGGTTGTTCTCACTGCACCTACAGGACGAGCCGCACAGCGCATGAGTGAGGTAATTGGGTTTGAAGCCAAAACCATTCACCGTCTCCTTGAATGGGCACCTGACAAAAACGGATTTAAAAAATGCGAGGATGACCCGCTTATTCTCGATTTTCTAATCGTTGACGAGTGCTCAATGATTGACATTAACCTTACAGCCGCACTATTGGAAGCTGTTCCTTCTCATGCTCAAATCCTATTTATTGGTGATCCAGATCAATTGCCAGCAGTCGGTGCTGGCAATGTCCTCTCTGATCTCTTACAGACAAACTGTGTGCCAAGTTACAGATTAACCAAGGTATTCAGGCAAGCGGAAGAATCTATGATCATTCGTTATGCCCACCAAATCAATAAAGGTGAAGTTCCAAAAATTGAATCGCCTTTTTATCAACCACAACTTTGGAAGGAAAAAGTGGGATGTCTTTTTATAGACGCTGAAGAGGCAACGCAGGAACAATTACATTTTCTTTATAAAGCGAAGACTGCAATAAAGAAAACAATAGAGACCGGAGAAGAACATTTAATCCAAACCGATGATAAAATCACGGGGGTGATGCGTCGATATAATGATGATTTAGTGATAGAAAACCTTTTAGTACAAGAATTTAAAGATGAATATGAAATCCGGGCACCAATTTTCGTTATACCTAACAAGTTTAAACATATTGATCTTCAAACAGTTAGCAAAGCAGAAGGAATTGTCGAAGAATTAAAATCAATTATCAAGAAAGTTCATCCATGGTCGGCACTATACTATGGAATGACTTGTTTGGATGTAGTCCTACGGCTTATCACTAAAACAATCCCTGAATATTTCGGCAAGGACATTGAAGTCCAAGTACTCACGCCTCAGGTAAGAGGCTCACTTGGCACCCTTAATCTCAACATGGTTATTCAAAATGCAGTCAATCCGGAGACTCAAGGGAAAAAGCAGATACAGGTTGGTGAACGAATATTCCGTGAAGGTGACCGAGTTATTCAAACTCGAAATAATTATGATTTGGGCGTATTCAATGGCGATATAGGGCGAATCAAATATATCGACCTTGAAAACTATTACTGCATAATACAATTCGGAAAGCAAGCACCTATTAAATACGAAAGAGATGATTTAACTGAAATATCCCTGGCTTATGGGATCACGATCCATAAATCACAAGGGAGCGAATTTGATGCAGTTATAATTCCTATTACAACTCAACATTACAAAATGCTTTTCAGGAACTTGATATATACTGGACTTACGCGAGCAAAACTGCTGTGTGTCTTTGTGGGGAGCCGAAAAGCCCTGTCCTTAGCTGTAAAACAAATTGATAATCGTAAACGCCAAACAGCTTTAACATATTTGATAGATACACCCAATCAAATATAATATTAAACACCCCCCCTTCCCGTGTCTATAAAACTTTGCGATAAGATCACTTAATAGCTCTTTTGTGTACTGCACTTTTTCCATCCTGGGTCAATCTTTCCAGTGTTCACTTAATTTCCTTTTTGGTATATTCTGCTCATGAATTACCAAGTAGAATTGACACCAAAATATAAACTGGAATTGGTTGATAACCCTCTCTATAATGTCTATATCAAACAATTCAATGAGTTCCTTGATCATAAACCAGTAACATTTGATATAATAAAAGACTATCTCAAAGAAGCAAAGAAACATTTCAAGCCATCAACCGTTGCCTGTATCAAAGCCGCCTTGAAGAAATCAGTAAAGAAATCATTTGGGAAACAATCCCGTGATGTCATGTTCCTGGCTGCCTTGGATATTAGCTTCAATGCAATTAAAGTTGGGACCACTGATAAAAAGATATATCAGGAAAAAGTCTTATCACCATCTGAAATTGAAACACTTAAAAATGCTTTATCATCTCGATTAGCATTGATAGTTCATATATTATCTGTCACAGGTCTTCGGGTTTCAGAACTGATTGGAATTAAACTATCAAACTGCAAAGGCGATAATGGGACAGTGTTTATTGACATAATCGGGAAAGGGACAAAACAAAGACGGGTTTTTATTACCAGAGAACTATTTGAAGAGGTAAGAAAAGAATTTAAGGGGAAATGTTATTTATTTGAGACTTATAATCATACACCATTTTCTCGGTGTTATTTGTGGCGTGAATTAAAGAAAACTGGAGAAAAGGCATTAGGGAAAAGTATATCACCTCATACTTTGAGACATTCTTTTTGCACAAATATGTTATTAGTGAGAAATAAGTCATTAAAGGCTGTCAGTAATTACGTGGGTCATAGCTCGACTTCAATCACTGCGGATATGTATATTCATGATCAGCTAACATTGGAAGATATATTTACAAAATAACTATTCAATTTTTCAACAAATCCTCAATAATATCCACAAACTCAAGCATATGATGATCCCAAAAACTTTCTGATGTTATCATACAACAATTTTTGCGGCTTAAAAAATGTTTTATATCCGATAATATAAATAAACCTCCTTCAAATGCAATAAATTATTATGAGAATTTTAATTGACACGAATATTCTTATATATCGTGAAGATTCTAACACACTGTCAGATGATATACAACACCTTTTTAAAATAATTGAAAAAAACAATATTCCAATTGTTGTTCACCCATTATCTTATAAAGATATTTCAAATGATAATAATGTTGAACGAAAACGAATAACATTATCAAAATATTCTACATATCTTGAATTGGATTCCCCACCAGACCCGGATTCAGATGTAAATTTTAGAAAAGTAATTCAAAAAACTACAAATGAAAATGATAATATTGATGATCATTTAATTTTTTCTATCTATAAAGATGCTGTCGATTTATTCATTTCGAATGATAATAAAATACACGATAAAGCCGCAAGATTACAAATATCCGACCGTATATTGAAAATTGATGAAGCATTAGAATATTTTCAGAAGTTATATCCTGAAGTAAATCTTATTACAGCTTCTCCTGCCCTAACTGAAACACCATTACACAATATCAATCTGGATGATGATTTTTTTGATTCTCTAAAATCAGATTATCCTGAATTTATAGATTGGTTTAAAAGAAAATCAAAAGATGGCGCCAAAGCTTGGGTGTATTATAATAAAGATAAAATTGGTGCCTTTTTACTTTTAAAAGATGAAGATGAACCTATTATATATCATGGAGGGAATATATCCAAAAAAAAGAGAATTAAAATTTCTACATTTAAAGTAACATTTTCGGGTTATAAAATTGGTGAACTATTTATTAAGATGTCAATTGAGTATGCAATAAAAAAGAATGTTGATGAGATATATTTAACTCATTTTACAACCCCAAATGATCCTTTGGTCATTTTGATTGAAGAATTTGGATTCATACAGGTGGCAAAAAAAGAAAAAGGGGAAGACATATATATTAAAAAACTCAAAACTAATACAGCATCCCTTGATCCTATTGACATATCGAAAATATTTTACCCGACATATTATGATGGTGATAAAGTAAATAAATTCATTATTCCAATAAGAGCAATTTATCATGATAGATTATTTCAAACTCATGATGAAAATGCGCCCCTCCTTTTTTATGATTATCTTCTTTTAACTGAAGCTAATACGATAAAAAAAGCCTATATATGCCATTCCAAGACTAAAAGGATAAAAACAGGGGATATTATTATTTTTTACATGTCAGGATCAAAGAAAGGATTGACTTCAGTTGGAATTGTTGAGAATATTTATACTGATGTACAGGATGCAAATGAAATATTGAAATATGTTGGCAAACGGTCTGTATATTCTGATAAAGAAATAACAGAAATTTCAAAGAATAAAACTTTGATAATTATTTTTCGGTGGCATTGTTATTTTAGAGCACTAATTCTTCTGAAGGACTTATTAAACAACAATATTTTACGAGGTGCCCCGCAATCAATTGTTGAAATTGAACATGAAAAATATATGATAATTAAAAAAATAGGAAAATTAGATAATGGTTTTACTATCCATTAAACCAAAATACGTTGAAAAAATTATTAGTGGGCAAAAGAAATATGAGTTTAGAAAAACTATTTTTAATCTTGATGAAGAAATTGTTGTTATTTATGCGACCTCCCCAATAAAAAAAATAATTGGATATTTCCATATAGAAGAAGTTATAAATGATCATCCCAAAAAAATATGGTCAAAATGCCGCGAATTAAGTGGAATAAGTAAATCCTCCTTCTTCGAGTATTTTACTGATCGTAACTATGGTTATGCAATAAGAATTGGCAAACTACATCTTTTTGATGAGCCTTTAGAACCAACAAGTATTATGCCTGGATTTATTGCCCCACAATCTTTTTGTTATATTGATAGAGAATCGAATCAATCAGATTATTTTTTCTAATTATTTATACTACCCCACTCATATTCAAGAAAATCAACTATCCGTTAAAAATACAATAAATATTTATTGATTATTTTTATTTTAAATCAAATTATATCCAACGCATCAACAATAATCTTTCATAAAGACATATGGTTCATATATGACTGAGTGTGAGCGGGATACTCGTATAATAGCCTGGCTGATTATACGTTATTTATGAATGGACAACTACTTGGAATATTGGGGTCAAAGAAAGTCCTTCAGTGGCCTCGTTATAAAAAGAATTATTGAAAGGTAAATGTGAATGGCATCTGAAAAACAAATTGAAGAAGCTTTAATAAATAAACTTAAAGACTTAAAATACACATACCGCGATGATATTCGAGATAAAGCTACGCTTGAAAATAATTTTAGAGAACATTTTCAAAAACTCAATAAAGTAAAACTAAGTGACTCAGAGTTTTCACGTTTACGTGACGGAATTATTACATCTGATGTATTTACTTCTGCAAAAACATTGCGTGAAATAAACACATTTCAACGTGAGGATGGCACTCCGCTTCAATATTCCTTGGTAAATATTAAAGATTGGTGTAAAAATGAATATGAAGTTATCAATCAATTGAAAATAAATACTGAATATAGCCATCACCGCTATGACGTTATAATTTTGATAAATGGCGTACCAGTAGTTCAAATTGAATTAAAGACACTGCAAATAACTCCTAAACGTGCCATGGAGCAAATTGTAGAATATAAAAATGACCCAGGCAATGGTTATACTAATTCTTTGCTATGTTTTATGCAGCTTTTTATTGTCAGCAATGAGAGCAACACCTATTACTTTTCCAATAATCATAAAGACCATTTCAGCTTTAATGCTGATGAGCGTTTTTTACCGATATATCAGCTGGCAGATGAAGGCAACAAGAAAATTGCTCATCTGCACGACTTCGCAGAAGCATTTTTATCAAAGTGTACTCTGGGATATTTGATAAGTCGTTATATGGTATTAGTTGTCAGCGAACAAAAGTTGATGATAATGCGGCCATACCAGATATATGCCGTTAAAGCAATTGTTGATTGTATTCATCAAAATCGGGGTAATGGCTATATCTGGCATACAACTGGATCAGGAAAAACACTCACATCCTTTAAAGCATCAACACTCTTGAAAGATAATCCTGATATAGAAAAATGCCTGTTCGTTGTTGACCGTAAAGACCTGGACAGGCAAACACGAGAGGAGTTCAATAAATTTCAGGAAGGTTGTGTTGAAGAGAATACAAATACTGAAAAATTGGTGCAACGACTGTTATCAGAGTCTTACACAGATAAAGTTATTGTAACTACGATACAAAAACTCGGCCTTGCTTTGGATGAAAACAATAAAAGAAATCAAAATAGCAGGCAGAAGGGTAAATTAACTTTTAAAGAACGATTGGAACCTCTTTCTCTTGTGTCAACATAGTTGACCCCTGAAAAATTCAGGAGAGAGCTATGAAATA
>ENA-UPSM01002674-UPSM01002674.1-activated-sludge-metagenome-genome-assembly--contig:-NODE-2674-length-21330-cov-7.083384_pt1 | contig 21330 bp, 25 predicted proteins | sample MGYA00238181_ERZ773283 | MGnify/ENA primary metagenome ERZ773283 (study PRJEB29023, sample SAMN05720199) | activated sludge metagenome | isolation source: Anaerobic digester | place: Japan...
CGGGAATACATTTGGCCAGTAATGTTATTATTCGGTATCGGGCTGATACTTACCCTGATCAATTTTATTCAAACCATTGCAAAACGAAAAACAAAAGAAATTTACATTTCCAACTGGTACATCGTTTCTGCCATTATGTTCGCTTTAACCATTACTGTTGTAGCTTATGTTCCCATTTGGCAGGATGGCCTTGGAGAAACAATAATTCAGGGCTATTATATGCACCAGGGTGTAGGCATGTGGTTTATGCTCTTTACATTGGGCATCGTTTACTATATGCTTCCGCAGCAATTAAACAGGCCTATCTATTCCTATAGCCTCGGCATACTTGCCTTCTGGACACAGATTTTATTTTATACGCTGATCGGCACACACCATTTTGTATTTAGTGCTATCCCCTGGTGGTTGCAAACCATCGCTATCGTTGGCAGTGTTGGTATGGTAATTCCTGTTGTGGCAGGCACCACTAATTTTATCATGACATTCAAAGGCGCATGGCATAAAATTGCCGGAAGTTATACACTGCCTTTTTTCCTGGTGGGTATTATATTTTATTTTACCGGTTCGTTGCAGGGCACTGCAGAGGCATTCCGTTCCACTAACCTCATGTGGCATTTTACAGACTTTACTGTTGCCCATTCTCACCTTACTATGTATGGTATCATTTGCTTTTTTCTGTGGGCTGGTATGTATGCAGTGATTCCCAGGCTTACCGGTAAAGAAGCCCCACAAATAACAGTGGGTGCTCACTTTTGGTTAGCACTTATAGGGCTGCTGTTTTACACTGTGCCGCTGATGATTGGCAGTACATTAAGGGGGCAAATGTGGATAGCCGGAAAACCATTTATTGACTCGGTTGTACACATGGCACCATACTGGTTATGGCGGGCTATCGGTGGCAGCCTTATGTGGTTGTCGCATATTTTCTTTGCTTTCAATTTTTATAAAATGATTAGCAAATATGAAACGGTTGATGTAAAAGAAGCAGCGCTGGAAAAATTAGGACAATTGATTCCGGCCGAAACAAAAAATGATTAATTAATTTTTATACAGTACAAATGGAATTTTTCAATAATCATAAAAAGCTTTTCAGAACAGCATTCCTATTTTTCGCAGGGTTAACCATTTTGGTAGCCATTCTGCCTGCGCTGAATAATCAGAAAAATAATAAGCCTTTACCAGGGGCAGAACCTTTAAGTGCAGATGCCGTAAAAGGCAAAAACATTTACATTGCCAATGGTTGCGTAGCCTGTCATACGCAGCAGGTACGAAATGTGGATATGGATAAAATGTGGGGATCAAGGCCGGGTTTAGCAGCAGATTATGCAGACATACATCGTACAGATATTTGGCGCAATACGGCTACATTAATGGGTACTGAACGTACGGGGCCTGACCTTACCGATGTAGGTAACCGGCAACCAAGTAAGGATTGGAATTTAGTACATTTATTTAATCCGAGAACCGTTGTAAAAGAGTCTATCATGCCTGCTTACTCATGGCTATTTACCATTAAAAAACAACCTGCAAAAAGCGATGTAATCGTGAATGTTCCTGTAGCTTACCTGAATGGTGAGGAAGGGAAAGTGGTAGCAACAAAAGATGCACTCTATTTGATAGCTTACCTGCAATCGCTTAAACAGGTTAAACTGCCCGATGGTACGCCAGCTTCGGATTTCCTGTATAAACGGCAACAGGAAACGGCGGGTGCAACTGGTGCAACAAAAGAACTGAATGGCACTACATTATACACTGCTAACTGCCAGAGTTGCCATCAGTCAAATGGTGAGGGTTTACCCGGTGCCTTCCCTCCATTAAAAGGCAGCCCGGTTGTTAATGGAGATAACCTGGAATTATATGTGGGTATCATCATGAACGGCTACAGTGGACGGCCAGGCTTTGGCGTGATGCCACCGGTTGGCACAAATGCCAGTTTAAGTTCTGCAGAAGTAACTGCCATTTTGAATCACGAACGCAGCACCTGGGGCAATAATGCAAAAAAAGTAACTGAGGAAGAGATAAAAAAGATCATGGATTTTGTAAAACTTCAGGCTCCTAAATAAAAGCAGCAAACAAGTACATAACATTAAATTGATTACAATGAAAAAGATACTGCTGATCGTTACTATGCTGGTAACAGAGTTATTGGCTTTTGCCTGCCCTACTTGTGAAATAGCTCAACCCAGGTATTTACGGGGTATAACACATGGCACAGGCCCACAAAGCAATTGGGATTTTCTGATCATATCGGCAATAACCGTTATTGTTATCGTCACGCTTTTCTTTTCGATAAAATGGTTGGTAAGGCCCGGCGAAAAATCAGTTACACACATCAAACATTTGATATTAAATATTGACTAACATGGAAGATAAAAGCAAAATAATTGTTTTTATAGACGATGAAGAGCAGCCCGTTGCCGCCTTTACGTCACCGGTGAATTTTGAACTTGACACCCTTAAACTGGTAGATGGTAAACATACACTTAAAATTGTAAGTAAAGACCCTACAGGCAAAGAAGGCGTCAGGCTCATTCCCTTTGAAGTAAGAAATGGCCCTGCAATTGATGTGGAAGGAATACGCGAAAATGCAGTAGTGGATGGGGTATTGCCCATTATGATTAATGCTTACGGTAAAGGTGACCAAAAGATGTTTTTAATAGAGGGAAGTGAAACACCTAAAAGCATTCCTTCCTGGGTATGGATATTGATCATTGGTTTTGCAGGGTGGGCATTATATTATCTATTCACCTATTTATCACTGAAACCTTAATGACAATGAAGCAGGATATTCTTACTATAGAAGATGTAAAATTATTGGTGGATCGATTTTATGAAAAAATAAGGGTGGATGAATTATTGGGCTCCATCTTTAATGAACGCATTCAAAATCGCTGGCCGGAACACCTTGAAAAAATGTACCGTTTTTGGCAAACCGTTTTACTGGGAGAACATACTTATTTTGGTAGCCCCTTTCCCCCACATGCCCAATTACCTGTTGGCCACCAACATTTTTTAAAATGGATGGAGTTGTTCGTTCCAACTGTGGACGAATTATTCACTGGCGAAAAAGCAACAGAAGCAAAATGGCGTGCCACAAAAATGGCCGAAATGTTTGAAATAAAAATAGCACATTATAAAAAGGTGGGTATTAAAAATCTGGTATAAGAATGAAGGATGAAAGAAAAGAAATATCCATTACTATCATATATGCAGGTGAAGCACATCTTGTAAAAACTTATTTGCATCAATACAGGAACCTGATGGTACTGCTTAACAACAGCATTTACCTGGAAAATTTTGGCGAGTGTGGCGGGCAGGGCCGGTGCGCCACCTGTATGGTTAAAGCAGTTGGTTTAAAAGGCAATGCCAATGTGATGGAGCGAAATGAAGCGGCAACCATTGGCAAAGCAGCATTGGCGGATGAACCCATTCGTTTATCCTGCCAGTTATTGATTAATGAAGATCTCAATGGAGCTGTAATTGAAATTGCGGGAGAGTAATTTTAATTGCTGTCATTACTTCTTTAACAGGATTAATCTGGATTGGTACAATAATAGTAGTAACTTATAACTATCCTCAGTTCTTTTAAACATTTAAAACAGCAACGCATGAAAGAGAGTTATGGTACCTTATCCGAAACAATTAATGGTTTAAAAAAAGAAGGCTATACGCAGGATTTTAATATTAGGGAAGATTGTATTGTTTGCCATCAATCAAATACTGTATTATCAAATGACGATTTTGAGATTGATAAAATATTCCGCTTTGAGGGCCAGTCTAATCCCGATGACCAGTCTATTCTGTACGCTATCTCCTCTAAAAAGTTCAATGTTAAAGGAACACTGGTAAACGGATATGGTATTTACGCTGACGATGTAACCACCGAATTGGTTGCCAGACTACAGCAGCATCATTAAGTATTCAACTAAATTACCCCACGCACAAAATTTTACACAATGGAAAACAAATCAAATGAAGCAACCCCTCAACGACCTGAAGGTGACCGCATGTTAGATGCTCCGTTGGTGGAGATGGATTTGAATAAGCTTATGTTACAAATAAAAAGCGAGGCTCCCTGGGTAGAAGCTGACCACAATGCAATCACAATTTTCAAGTCAGATTTAATGCGAATTGTACTGATGGGTATGCACGAAAATGCTGAACTGAAAACGCACACCGCAAAGGGAATCATCAGTGTTCAGGTGATAGCCGGAAAAATCGATTTTACTGCCAATGACCATACCGCTTCAATGGAAGCTGGGCAAATGCTGGTGTTGCATGAAAAAATTCCTCACAGTGTTATAGCACTCAGGGAAAGTTTCTTTCTGCTTACACTCACAATGAGTAACAGCTATATAACTTCCACTCATCCAGATCATTTACCCAATAGATAAGGAGAAGGTTAGCAATTGGACCGCTGTTTGCAATCGTTAAACTTTAACCCTCAAGGAGTATTTTAATGACACCGCATCATTTTATCCATCGGATAATCCTGTTAAATAGTCCCGCCTGATATAACCGGACATATTGCTAAAATTCAGAACAATATGAATGTGAGTAAACCAGAAAAAAGCATTTGGTCAATCGGACACTCCACCCGCCCGCTGGATGAACTGGTAGCTATGCTTCAATCATCCCAAATTGAAATAGTAGCTGATATCAGAAGTTCTCCCGGCTCTACGAAATTTCCTCAATTCAATAAAGAAGCACTACAAATTTCTTTACCCGAAAATAAGATTCAATACATCCATTTAAAACGGCTTGGTGGAAGAAGAAAAGTAAATCCTGATTCTAAAAATACGGTATGGCGGCACCCGGCATTTAGGGGGTATGCCGATTATATGGAAACGGATACTTTTAAAGAAGGTATCCGGGAACTTGAAAAGATAGCACTGAAACAGCGCACCGCTTATATGTGTTCAGAGGCAGTATGGTGGCGCTGTCACCGCTCCATGGTTTCAGATTATTTAAAAGTACATGGTTGGAAAGTAATGCACATTATGGGTGTTGGAAAAGAAGAAGAACATCCTTATACGGCTGCAGCCAGGATTGTAAACGGGGAACTGACTTATGGAGAAGATTTGAAAGAAAATGAAGGATGATAGTTAGCTTTCAATGCAGCAATCGCCAAACAATTGGCGACAATTGAAATAATATATTTAAATGCATAATTACGGCGATATGGAATCGCTGGTTACCTTTTAATCTACTTTTGTAATCAATAAAAAAAACAAGCATTTTTGATTACATTATCTTAGCAAAATACCTTTCCATTCTCTATAAGTACGGCCCCGGCTTCATGCATGTGCCGCATGGCCCTGATTACTGTCTCTACCCGAAGGCCTGTCATATCAGCTATTTGCTGCCGGGTGAGTTTCAGTTGCCTGGATTTATTACAAAAATTCTTATTTTCTTTTTTAAAATAATTCAGTAATGTCTTTATCCGCTCAACTGGATCATGACAAGCAAACGAGTGTAATAGTATAAATCTAAAGCGTATCCGTTGCGCCAGTAATTTGCTAAAATTAAAATGAATAGCTACATTTTCACTAATTAGCTGGTTAAAAACAGGCTTGTATAAACGGATGACTACACTGTCTTCGTCTGCAATTGCTGATTCGCCATACGGTTCATTATCGAATAAAGGCAATTCGCCAAAACTTTCTCCTGGATCAATTAACATTTGAATAAACTCATTTCCGTCATCATTAATGTTTAGCCAGTTAACACGACCGGTTAATAATTGATAATAGAATGAGCAGTTATCTCCTTCAGTAAAAATTATTTCCCCCTTAGAGATTTTTTTATAAGTTGCTCCATACGTAAGTAAAAGGTCAACGTCAATCATCATGTGTTGATAATTTAAAGATTGCAGGTTAATCCGGTATCTATTCAATAACTTAATATCAGGAAACTAAAGATAATTGGCAGATCAAACTTCTGCATATAGTATTGTAATTTACCCAAAATATCCGGCAATTTTAAAGATAAGTACCCCTACCATTTGCCCGGCTTTATCACCCAGTTCTGCTTTGGAAATAACGACTGCTAAACCTCCAATTTATAGCCTATTTGCTTTTGTTGTTAATAAACACATCACCATTTTTTGTGTCATCTGCCAGATGCTGAATGGTTTTAGTTTCAAATAATTCTATCAACTGTTCTTTTATTATTTTGTATTTTGAATGCATAGGACAGGGCTTTGTTTCTGAACATTTAGCCAACCCCAACACACATTTGTCCAGCATTTCATTTTCTCCCATAGCTTCAAGTATCGCACGAACGGGTAGCTTTCTCGTTTTTTCAGTCATATAAAAACCGCCATTGGGGCCACTGACAGACCGGATAATTTTATTATTCTTTCTAAGTGCCTGTAATATTTTAGCTGTAAATGACGGAGGCGAATCAATGGCTTTGGAGATTTCTCCGATCCCGATTTTGTTATCCTCCGTCCCTTTTTGTGCAATGAATATCGTTGCTCTTAATGCATATTCTGTTGCTTTTGAAAACATAGAAATTAATTTAAAGGGGAAAGTACATTTTATTTTAGTAATAGCTCAATGTTGTGGTATCAATCCATCTTGCAAATGAATCCTTTGTCTCGTATAATTTCATTTCAACTAGTTTACTATCAGATGGTAATGCCTGCGATAGAATTTGTTGAAAATGAATAAGCAGGTTTTCTGCAGTAGGTTCGGCTCCAAGTATAACCAGGTTTTCTTGAGAACGTATAAAGGGATGCTCTGCAATATAATCCTGAGATAAAACAAGTTTATGGTCAATCATCCTGATAATCAAGTCAGTTACCAATTGTTTTAATTCTTTAAAATCGATGATAAAGCCCCGTGCCGGAATATATTCGTCTTTTGTTGTGCATCCGGAAACAGTAACCTCTAATTCATAAGAATGGCCATGTATATTTTTACAGGCTCCTGCATAACCGTGAATGGCATGTGCTATTTCGAAATAAAAGATTTTAGTGACTAGTAGCATGTATAAAAATGATTGAACAGGTTATTTATTGTTCTTTAAGCAGCAGGTGAATAATAATGGGTTTGTATTTTTCCGGTTGTTTTAAATTTGAAATAACAGAGCACATTATTTTTTAACAAAGGATAGATAATACACAGGAAACCTGTCATCATTACTACCCCGGAAATAAAAAACACAATGAAAAACGGCCTTAATTGAAGCATCATACTGCTAAAAGGTATTTGTGAAGTGCTCAGCTGCCATTTCGCTTTCACTACGCCTGCCCCAATTAAACTTATCCAAAAGACAAATAGCGAAATATTAGCTAGCCAATATCCCCTGTTGAATAGTTTCTTATAAGGCTCAAAACTCAGGCAGGTATCGTTGAGAATATCAAATGCAATTGCCAGTAGCAGAAAACTGTTAATGCCAATTGTTGCCCCCATTGTATGAGCTACTGTAATATGTGTGCCGTGAGTATATAGATTGATACCAGGAACTGACATTATAATTGCCAGCAATAGTGTTAAGAATATCCAGGCATCAGCGGCAACCAGGAAACGATAAGCTGTTTTGTGAAAATTCTTTTTTGCAGCGCTGACTGAAGCCCTCCAGTTGAAAATAATTCTCCCAAGGATGAAGAGTTCTGTCATGCTGATTGCATAGCTGATGTGTTTAATATAATTATGAGTGGGCAATGTATAAATATGATGCCCCCAGTTGAACATGAGGTTGAATAACCCAATAAAATACAGTAAAAAAGCCATACTTGAATGGCTGTAGTTTTTGCTGTTGCTTATTTTGTCCATCAGGAATATGCTACTGCCGTAGATCAGCATATTCCAGGAACCTACCATAGCGCCATACGATTTCCATTGCACTGTCATGTCGTTTACCACATTATTTCTGAAATAAGGGAATATCCATAAATAGGATTCGAGAAAGGTGAATAAAAAGAACAGCATACCTGTAAACCACATCCACACATAAACAGGCTGGTTTCTAAATGATCCAGCTGATTTTATAAAATTGATTAAAAACAGGATCCAGCCAGCAACAATGGGTAATGCCAGTATTGGATGAAATTCCCAATATTCCCTGCCGCCGAAGATACCGGCACAATAGGATATCAAAATCGCAATAACCGAAAGACTAAAAATAATTAATTGAATTTTTATCAGTAGTCGTGAGTAGATTTTTTTGCCGGTATGTTGCTGCAGATATGTAAAAACAGCACCTGTGGAGCTGAAAATTATCCAAAAAACTACTGATGATACATGGAGTGGCCTGATTTTTTGGAAGGGAAGATATGATTTTAGAAATCCGGGGATGAGGTATTGAAGTCCACCTGTGACCCCCCAAAACATTCCAGTACCCAGCAACACAAGTGCGGCAATTATGAATAGTCTGGATGGTGCTTCCTGTTTACTGTTGGATGGTGCCATTATTATTAATTGTAAAAGTTCTTGGGTCACCCTTTCCGGATGCAGCTATATCTCGTAAATAGGCAAGTAAGGCGCTCACTTCCTTTTCATTTAAATCAAAGTTGGGCATTGTGGCTGTCCCGTTTTGCACAAAGGCTTTGATATAAGCAGGCCCCCTGAGCGAATAGGTATTGGTAAGGTCCGGGCCAAGATATCCACCTAAACCATACACCTGGTGACAGGCATTGCAATTATACTGTTGCCATACTAACTTTCCCTTACTGGTCTCTTTGGATACAGATATATTCTTTACCGGCAGCGATAAATACAGGAAGAAGGAATAGGATAAGAAAGCAACTATGAGTAATGCAGCTATAATATTTTTTCTCTTTTCAGTAAACATGAATACTTGTTCAAAAATAATTAAGGACAAAGTTATCCTTAATTATTATATTTGCCAACAAAACTTGTTTATGGCGAAAAATAATTTCATCAGCTACCTGCTTAATCCTAAGAACTGGTGGCTTCCTTTACTCGTTATTTTTATAATCAGTATTGCAGGGGTAACCATGATTGGAGTACACACATACACTGAAGCTCCACCCATTCCATCTTATGTTTCATCAAAAAATGAAACTGTTTTTTCAAAGGAAGATGTGCTGGATGGTCAGGCAGTATTTCAGAAGTATGCACTGATGGAGTATGGCAGTATGTTTGGTGATGGTGCTAACCGGGGTCCTGACTATACTGCAGAAGCTTTGCATTATGTTTCTAAATACATGAATGATTATTATCAATCGAAATTGAAAGCTGAAGCAAATAGTGATTTACTTAAAAAAGGTATCACTGAACAGGTAAAACTAGAAATTAAAAATAATCATTGCAGTAAAGAAAAGAATAGTGTAACACTTTCTGATGCACAGGTTTTTGCAGTGGCAGAACTGGTAAAATATTATAATCAAAAATTTACCAACCCGTCTTCACCCGGAGCATTTAAACCGTCCGGTTACATCACTGATGCAAATGAAATAAAATCGTTAACCGCCTTTTTCTTTTGGGGTTCATGGGTTTGTGGAGTAGAAAGACCGGGAGAACATTACAGTTATACACATAACTGGCCTTATGACCCTTCAGCCGGTAATACGCCGAGTGCTGCAATTATTTTGTGGAGCATTATTGGTTCACTGGGATTAATATTTGGATTGGGTATTGTGTTGTATTATCATGGCAAACTGGATAAGCTGGATGATGATGTTTATACAAACAAAGCTGAACCTTTTATGACAAGGGGCGATATAGAGAAATTTCAACCAGATGCTATACAAAGGTCTACCTATAAATTCTTTTATGTTGCCATTATACTATTTGCAGTGCAGGTTTTAGCAGGTATCTTAACCGTTCATGATTTTGTCGGCTTCATCAACTTCTTCGGGTTTAATATTTCCAAAGCTTTGCCAATTACGGTAACAAGAAGCTGGCATGTACAACTTTCTATTTTGTGGATTTCAGCCTGCTGGATAGGTGCCTCATTTTTCATGATGTCGCTCGTGTCACCCAACCAATCAAAAAAGCAGGTTACACTGATTAATAGTATTTTTTGGCTTACCGTATTACTCGTGGCCGGCTCATTTGCCGGCATGTTTCTCGGGCCAAAAGGTATTATTGGAGAGAACTGGTATTGGTTTGGCCACCAGGGATGGGAATATGTAGAGCTTGGAAAATTATGGCAGATCATCCTTGGAGTGGTATTTATTATCTGGGCAATTACTATATACCGTGGCATTAAACCGGTGATGAAACTCAAGCAACCATGGGCCCTGCCTAACTGGTTAGTATATACCACCTTCAGTATAATTTTATTATTGCTCTCTGGTTTTATCGCCACACCCAAAACCAATTTTGTGATTGCAGACTTCTGGAGATGGATGGTGGTACACATGTGGGCCGAAGCATTCTTCGAAGTATTTACAACCGTATTGATTGGATATTTTATGGTGGTAATGGGATTGGTAAGCAGGCAGGCTGTAATTCGGGTTATCTATCTAGCAACCTTATTATTTCTTGGATCCGGCTTGCTGGGTATATCTCATAATTTTTACTGGAATGCCAAACCGGTGTTTACGATGGCGCTTGGTTCGGTGTTTTCAACATTACAGGTAGTGCCGTTGGTGCTGCTCACATTAGAAGCGTGGCGTTTCAGCAAACTTCCAAAGCTGCTGGAAACAAATAACCGGGTAAACGGAGATTTAAGTAAACGATTTGGATTTTCAGAAGTATTCCTTTTTTTGGTGGCTGTTAATTTCTGGAATTTCTTTGGGGCAGGTGTACTCGGTTTTATCATCAATCTTCCCATTGCTAATTATTATGAGCACGGTACCTATTTAACCGTCAATCATGGCCATGCTGCATTAATGGGTGTGTATGGTAATCTCGCTGTAGCTGCTGTCTTATTTTGTTGCCAGTTGCTATTTAAAGCTGATTGGTGGAAACCAAAATTGCTCAAAACAGTTTTCTGGTCCATCAACGTTGGTTTACTACTGATGGTATTGCTTGATCTGTTTCCTGCCGGCATTTATCAATTTAAAACAGTAACAGAGCAAGGACTGTGGTATGCACGTAGCAGTGAATTTATAGAAAGCAACGGTTTTCAAACCCTCTCCTGGATGCGTATTGTTGGAGGCTCCATATTTACTGTAGGCGGCGTGATACCGCTGGTTTGGTTTGTAACCAGCAGAAGAAAAGGATTAAAAAAAGTTGAGCAACTCAATACAATAAAATCAACAACCAATGAAACCATTTCAACAATTCTGGCTTAATATTAAAATCTATTGTCTCTGACGATTGCAATTCTTGCTTGGACGTCTGAAAAACCATCTTTATAAAAAACAGCTTTCATACAATGAAAACAAGAACTGATAATAAACCGCTGGTGTATTCCTGCTCCGGCTGTTCCAGTGCTGCACAAATGGCAAACTATATTGCTGTTCAGCTTGACAGAATGGATGTAGCAGAAATGTCTTGCATTGCCGGAATTGGAGGTAACGTTAAGAACCTGGTACGTACCGCTACATCTGGCAGAAAAATTATTGTTATTGATGGTTGCCCGCTGGCATGTTCAAAAGCCTGTTTAAGTAATCATAAGGTAACGCCTGATATCCACATAGATTTATCTTGCATGGGCGTTTCAAAAAAACTGCATGAGGATTTTGAAATGAAAGAAGCAAATGAAATACTAAAGAAAATTGAATCACTCGTAAAAGGAAGAAATATAAAATATAATTATGCCGGAAACAATATTTAATACAAATTCTTTCTTAAAATCAGTTATCCCTGCAGTTGAAAGCATGACAATGGTGTTGAATATGCAGAATCAAATCCCGAACTCGAAGAGAATATAAAAGTGCAGTTTATCTGGGAATACTATAATATTGTTCAGCATAAACGACGCAGGTGTTATATAAAATATTACTAGTAAATAAATAATGAAAGTATTAAACTACAAGATCCCATCCGATTCTGAAACCATCAAAACAGAAGTTGTTTGCCCTAACGATACGAATCCTATGGGCATATTGCAGGGTGGTCGTTTGGTGGAGTGGATGGATGTAGCCGCAGCCGTATGTGCGCAAACTCATGCCGGAAAAATTTGTGTTACCGCCTGTATCAATCGTGTTGATTTTAATGCAGCAGCAAAAGTTGGAGATATTATTACCATTTCTGCCAGAATAACCCGTGCCTTTAAAACGTCACTCGAAATCTTTGTTTTCGCATTCGCAAAAAAAGTATTAAATGGGAAAAACTATTTAATCAGTGAAGCGTATTTTACTTTCGTGGCGCTTGATGAAAAAGGAGAAGCAACAAAGGTAATCGCTGTTAAACCAGTCACTGCATCTGAAAAGAAGTATTATGCTGCTGCATTTAAAAGAAAGAGAAGATATTCACCAGTCGGAAAAAGTATTGAATAATATGAGTGTTATGAACGAAATAATCTTCCGTTTTATTAAACAACAAACATGCGCCACTATTTGCTGCACAGACGAAAAAGGTATTCCTTATTGTTTCAGTTGCTATTACGTAATTAAACCCGAGTCAGGCTTATTGTATTTCAAATCGTCAGATAACGCATATCATACTTCCCGATTGGCAAATAACCTGGCTGTCGCAGGTACAATTCTTCCTGATAAACTTAGTAAACTGATAACTAAGGGTATACAATGGCGAGGGGAATTACTGGATGAGCATCATCCACAAACGAAAGATGCAGATGAAATCTATCACAAAAAGATTCCCTTGGCATTGGTCATAAAGGGAAAAGTATTTACTATTCGTCTGAATATTATAAAGATGACAGATAGTCAATTGGGCTTTGGAAAAAAGAATATTTGGAAAAGAGATGAGCAGTGAGTTGTTCCAAAACTAATAACAACAAACATATAAACGTTTTGCAACTATGGATATCGTCAATTCTATTTGAAAATTTATCAAATAAAAAATCATTTAAAGCTTTCAATCAAAATCTATTCAAATATGTATCAATCATCTCAACATAAATTTCACATTCCTGTAATGGGGCTGGCTTACACCATTGATAGTCCAATTAAAGTTGCCAGGTTTGGCATATCATCTGTTATTTCAATTGTAGAAGACCGCCTAATAGAAATGATGAGGCAACATTATTACCCGACAATAAGCCGGAAATACCAGCCCATCTCTACCCATGAAACAGACTATAGGGCAAAAAGAATTACTGATTACCTTAATCTTGTAAACACGATTGTACAGGCACAGGTTGAAAAACTAAGGAACGCTGCTTTCGAAACAGGCTCAGAAATCGTGAAATATTTTGAGATGCTGCCGGACGATAATGCGTTAAAACAATTATTCGGGCAAATGATGAACAGTGGTAATCGAGAAGAGAAAGAAAAAATAGCATCTCAGCTCCGGTCTCAAATACAATCAGGTAGTATTGATGTAAATATAATGACCAAGGTGGACCGGGAAACTTACAATAGCCGGGGAGATATTGTTGAAAATGGCTCTGATGCAGTGGCCGCATTAAGAGGTTATGTAAAAAGTAATTTGAGTAATTCTTCTGTGGTATTTTCTGCGGGTATGAATCCACGGTTGTATAATTATCTTGAAAGCTGTAAAGAGTTTGATGTAAATGAAGATGGTGATTTTACAAAAAAAATAATAGTGAAAGTCAGTGATTACAGGTCAGCATTAATACAAGGAAAATACCTGGCAAAAAAAGGTATTTGGGTAAGTGAGTTCAGGATTGAATCAGGACTAAATTGTGGTGGCCATGCATTTGCTACAGAAGGTTATCTGCTTGGGCCTATCCTGGAAGAATTTAAGACAAACAGACAGGAACTTATTGATACGATTTTTGAAGTATATAATTCTACCCTCCAGAAAAGAAATAAGCAGTATTTTATTCATCCGCCTAAAATGATTTTTTCTGTACAAGGAGGCATTGGGACACATGAAGAGGATGATTTTTTAGTTCGCTATTATAATCTAGAAAGTACCGGATGGGGAACCCCCTTTTTGCTGGTGCCGGAAGCTACAACAGTAGATGAGGATACAATGAAGCTATTATGCAATGCAAAGGAAAAAGATGTAGTGCTTAGTCGTAATTCTCCGTTAGGAGTAAGATTCCACTATCTTAAAGGAAGTAGCTCCGAAATTGAAAAATTATTACGCATTAAGAATGGAAAACCTGGCAGCCCCTGTACTGAAAAACATTTGTCATTTAATACAGAGTTTACAAAAGAACCAATTTGTACAGCGTCACACAAATATCAAAAGCTAAAAACCGCACAGTTACAATCGCTGAACCTACCTGCCCCTGAATACCAAAAACAATTGAATGAAGTACTGGAGAAAGAATGCTTATGCGTTGGACTGAGCAATGCTGCAGCGCTGAATTACAATCAGACTTTCATTAAGACACTGAAGGCGGTAACGATTTGCCCGGGACCAAATATTGCTAATTTCTCCGAAGTAGTTTCATTGAAAACGATGACCGATCATATTTATGGGAGAGCAAATATTTTAACAAATAACAACAGACCTCATATGTTTATTGCAGAACTGCATTTATACATTGATTACTTGAAAGAAGAACTGGAAAATGATGTGCGGTCTGGCAACTTTCTCAAGAGGAAGAAATATTATACCTCTTTTTATCAAAATCTTTGTAATGGTATCACATACTATCGAAACTTACCAGACCTATCTGGCACAACTAACCAGCATCAGTTTATTAAAGGCCTCCACAATGTTACGTTAGAAATGGATGTCCTTAATTATCGGTATGCAATTATTTAAAATGGTTAACAAAGTAGCGTAGTCATAAAAACAGCACTAAAGTTAATCTTCTGTATAATTAATAATCAGAGTTTTACAACCTTTTTCTTTTGCCATTTTCATATTTTACTAGAAGTGATCACTAAACAAATACTTACATTCTGTATAAATCCTATAAAATAATATTTCGCAAGCTCTCAAGCGTCGTCTTGCCGGAAACCAATTACAAACTGAGTTCCTTTTTCTAATTCACTTGTATAATGCATGGTGCCATTCATTAAATCCACATATTTGCTTACAAGGTGCAGTCCTAATCCTGTTCCCTGTATGTTTATTGCATTGGAAGCCCTGTAAAACTGCTCAAACAAATGCTTGCGATATTCAGGAGGAATTCCAATGCCATAGTCTTTAATCGATAATATTAGCCGGCCATTTATCCATTTAGTCTTAATTTCCACCAATGGCTTTTTTGTTGAAAACTTTATGGCATTAGACAGAATATTAGTTGTGATATGTTTTAATAAAATCGGGTCGAGCACAACTATTTCTTTACCACTATGTTTGTAGAAAATATGTTGCTCCTTGTTTTGATCATTCTCGAATTCCGCAACGATCATAGCAATATGGTCTTTGATGTTAAAAGTCACCGGACTGAATAAAATATCCCCTTCCTGTAATTTCCCTACTGTTAAAACATCATTTAATATATCCGTAAGCTGATTTACTGATGATATGATCCGTGCAATATGTTTATCTATTTTTTCCGGCGAATCGCTTGCATTGTAATTCTTTATTAACTGAACTGATGTTAATACGGTAGTAAGTGGTGTTTTAAATTCATGAGAAGCCATGGTAATAAAACGGGACTTCAGCTCACCAAGTTCTCTTTCATTTTTAAGCGATATTCTTAACTCCTCTTCTGCTATTTTTAAATGTGATATATTTCTGATCATTACGCCAGCATAAGCAATTGAATCATCCTTCTCCTTTAAAGGAAAGGCATCCATAATATGAAACTCTCCTTTAATCAGGCTGGGTAGCTCAAATGCTGATATTCTATCTCCTACGAATACTTTTTTTAATTGTGCCTTGATTATCTTTCTTACATTTTCAGGAAATTTAGGATATATTTTATTGCCGATTAATTCAACAGGATTTGCAGACAGGCGTTTATGCAACTCACCACCTGTATATATGAAGTTGTATTGCTTATCAATAAGGCTGATTACTCCATCAGGGTAATTATGTAGTAATTGGAGAAATAATTCCTGTTCTTTTGTAGATATTTTATGATTTGTATTTGAAGTAGAAAGATCCTGATTTACTAATTGAGCTGAACTGACATTGTTGTTTATTGATTGCTTATTATCATGTTCCTGAAATATATTTTGTAGAGCAAATCTATTCATACTTCAATTAAAATTTTAAGATAGTGAAAAGTTAGCTTTTACAATATAACCAAAGGCTGATAAAAATCATGATAATATATGATTGAAACCGATTCGGTAACCTATAGTATTTAATTTGTATTTAACGAATGCGAACCTTATTTCGCAACTGAGGAAAAAATGAGCTTATTTATTGTGATTCCAATAAATACCACAGTTAACAATATGAATCAAGGAAATTAAATCAATCTATTTATGAATACTCACCAATATTATAAAATAAAATTACAGGATGAAAGTATCAAACAAGATCATCGTTGTTATAATTGGCAAAAATACTGTTGACCTCTTTTCAATATATGTGGGTACATTTTCTATTTTAAATCAAAAATTGATTTGGCATCTCTTTTTTTAGCAAAAGGCCTCTGCATATCTTACTTTGTGTTAATTACATCCCGCAGCAATATTACTAAATAAACTTTCTCATTATGAAAAGTAGGTAGCTACTATTTTCGGTAACCGGAATTTAAAAGAAGGCTTCCCTTTACCGCTGTTGTATTAATTTATGAATTGTAGAAATGGTTACTATATGCTCAGCCTCCAATCCTTCTTTTTGATATTGTAATACACCATTTTTATCTAATACAGATACGAGATTACTGTGAGAAAAATTACCTTCCGCATCCTTTTCATACTGTACATTTAATAATACTGATAAAGTTCGTACAGCGTCTTCGCTACCATGCAGTAATATCCAGTTCTTGTTCAACCCATTTTCTTCAGCAAATTTATTTAGACGGTCCGGAGTATCTCTTTTGGTATCAAAACTTACCAGCAAAAAATTTACCTTTTCCTTTTCTCCCTTTAATGAGTCCGCAATATTTTTTATATCGGCTGTTAATCGGGGACATGCATAAGTACAATGGGTAAATATCATACCAACAACTGTAGGTTTACCTTTAAGCATAGATAAGGTAAAGGGAATATTTTCCTGAGTTTGAAAACTGTCTGTCAAATGAAAAATGCTTTCAGCAGGCATACTATCTTTATCTGATAAGACCGCCTGCCTACCTGATGCAGTTATTTTCTTTTCAGTTTTGTTAGAACTTTGCATACAACCAAGCAGGTTTAGGATCAATAAAAGCCCAATATTATATTTTGCCATTTTCTATCTTTTACATTATTAGTGTTGTGTTTGCCATAGCAAGGATGAACTTCCAGCGATAATTTACAATCACTCAATAGTTTTCGCACATCTGAATCCAAGGTTGGCAATACAATAATTTCCTTTTAAACTTCCGCGATAACTGAAACGGAGAAAACCGGCATAGTCAGTTTTATCAACAACATTTATTGAACCTGCTGCGCAAAATGCTTTTAATTCGTCTTCCGTATTTCCCCTTGAATCTCCACTGCTGATAAAACTGTTGAAATTAAAGGTCCATTCCCATATCAATCCGTGCATATCGTACAAACCATAAACATTCTGATAAGTGGTTTTAATGTTGGGTAAAACCGGCAAATTTGGCTTTTTATACCACCCTAAAATATACTCTGTAAGTGATGTATACTTTATATTTTTAGGAGCAGCATTACCCGCAAGTTCCCATTCAGCAACTGTTGGCAATCTTTTGTTTTTCCATTTACAATAAGCCTGGGCTGCGAACCATGAGACATGCACTACCGGGGAATTGTAAATATTTATATTCTTTCCCCCAATAATTAAATCACTTTCCCAGTCCCGGAGATAATTGCTGTCTGCAAAAAGCCTGTTCACTTTAGATTTTCTCCATTCAGGGTTTGCTGTTACAAAAAGGAGAAATTCTGTATTGGTGACTGCTGATTCATCCATTTTAAAAGCAGCAACTTTTATAGGCTTATTACTTTTAGTTACAAAAAATGGTTTATAATTTCCTGCAGGGATTTTCAGCATTTTCTTTTCAAAAGAAACGGCTTTCTTTTGCTGTGCGTTTGAAACATCGAAGCATCCGGTTAATAATAATATGGTTAAAATATATTTCATCAAAAAAATGGAATCATCTCTTCACAGGTTTCTTTTATTATTTTAGTTTCTGAAAGACAGCTGGGTTTTCATCTCCTGACACTTTTATTTGTGCCAAAGCTCCCTTATTAAATGCACGGAAAATAGCATGATCAACCAGGTTATATACACCCGGTACTTCCATTTTCATTTCTACCATCGTGGATCCTCCGGCAGGAATTAGCGTAGTCTGCACATTCCGGTTAATTTCAGAGCCGGACTCCATATATACTTTATTAAAGATCTCACCGATTACATGAAATGAGGATACAAGGTTCGGACCGCCGTTTCCTACATATAGCCTCACCGTCTCTCCAACGTTTGCGGTCAATGCGTTTTTCCCGGTGGTAGAGCGTACTCTTCCATTAAACAATACATAATCTGGATGTTCAGCAATAGCCTTATCCATATCAAAATCCTGTAAGCCTGGTGCTTCAAATTTCCCTTTTGTATAAAAGTCTCCCTGCATGATATAATATTCCTTATCAACTTTTGCCATTCCGCTTTGTGGCTCCACCAATATTAAACCATACATGCCATTTGCTATATGCATGCCTACAGGACCAGTGGCGCAATGATAAACAAATAGCCCGGGATTCAATGCCCTGAATTGAAAATGGGATGATTGTCCCGGAGCGGTCGCAGTAGCATCTGCACCACCACCCGGCCCGGTTACAGCATGCAAATCGATATTATGTGACAGTTTGCTGTCTGGCATATTATGCAACGTAAAATCAACAAGGTCTCCTTGCCTTACCCGAATAAATTTACCGGGCACATGCCCGCCAAATGTCCAGAAAGTATATTCTGTACTGTCAGAAATTTTCATCACTTTTTCTATCACATCCAATTGTACTGTTACCTTTTTTGGTGAAGTATAATTTAGTGGTTTGGGGACAGCGGGGGCATCGGTCAACTCTGCTGTAACGGTTCCTGTTAAAACTGTGTCTAATTTGTTTTCCACAGCGGAATTGCCAGAATTGTTGTTGCAGGATAAAACAATTGATATAGAGCATAATAAAATCAAATGGGATAATCCTTGTTTGACATGTTTCATATTTATTCTTTTAGTTTAAATTAAATATTCTGATTTATAAATTATTTTTACAATTAGGTTTGTAGCAAATTTTAAAATTGTTTATTATGCTCCTGACCTCATCAAAAAATAGTTCATTTTAATTCTTCTTCTTTGCTTTTTGGGTTTTCCGCACCGTCATAGTATAATAATACTGTGTGTAATAAGCCTTATAAACTCAGGTTTCGAATAGTAGTATTTTTCTTTTATTTATATAACAGCAATCATAATTCTTTTATCCATTACGCTGAATCTGGTTACATCTTCATTCCTAATGTTGCAGGAAAATTATCCCGAGATATACACTAAGAAATTTTAGCGGTATCAAATAATTAATCTTTTCACTCATTAAATCCGACATTTCAAATCGGAACTAAATGTACATGTTCTGTGTTCAAATTAATGATTGTGATAGTTATTAGTTTTATATAAGCCCGATTGTCAGGGAAATGTAAAGTTACAAATAATAAAAGTAAATAAATACTTTTATTAAGAATTAGTGTATACCTTTGCTGTATCAAATCATCTAAAAAATAGTATATGCAAACAACAGCCGAAAATATCCTCAACGTAACCTTACTGGAACCAAGACAAAAACATCCCACCATTTTTGTTCGCTTTGATGAACTGGCAGAAGGAGAGACTTTAACCATCCATAATGACCATGATCCTAAGCCATTGTATTATCAGTTGCTGGGCGAAAGAGGCAACATCTTTACCTGGGAGTACCAGCAGCAGGGACCGGAATGGTGGATCGTTAAAATAACAAAACGTATTACCGGAGAAAATGACGAAACCCTGGGACAAATTGCAGTAAAGGATTTGCGCAAGGCACAGGTATTTAAAAAATATGGATTGGATTTCTGTTGTGGAGGAAAGAAAACAGTAAAAGAAGCCTGTGCAGAAAAAGGCCTGGATGTAACCAAAGTTGAACAGGAATTGCAACAGGCTGATAAAATGCCATCTTCCCGTCCGATACCTTATGGAGATTGGAGCCTGGATTTTTTGGCAGATTATATCGTTAACACCCATCACAGTTATGTAAGAAAAACCTTACCGGATATTACGGCCTATGCAGCTAAAGTAATGCAGGTGCATGGTAATCAGCATCCCGAATTAATACGCATCAATCAATTGGTTAGTGAAATAAATGCAGAGTTAACTGGCCACCTGGTTAAGGAAGAAAAGATATTGTTCCCTTATATTAAAGCATTGGTTGCGGCAAAAAATCATACGCAACCATTACAGGCCGCTCATTTCGGATCTGTGCAAAGCCCCATTAATATGATGGAGATGGAGCATGAACTGGTTGGAAGAAACCTGGATGAGATCAGGCAGCTCTCCCTCAATTATGTATTGCCTGAAGATGCCTGTGCTAGTTACAGTTTACTGTACAGGATGTTGGACGAATTTGAAGAAGATCTGCATTTGCATATCCATCTCGAAAATAATATCCTGTTTCCAAAGGCACTGGAAATTGAAAAGCAATTAAACAACTAAACAAATGAAAAACCAAGCTCCCATAAAAAGGCATCAGGCTATTGTCTCATTTTCCAAAGACCATCATTTTGGATTATTGCTGGTTTGGAAAATAAGACAAGGCCTGAATAAAGCTGTCAATCCTGAACGGATCAGCAATTATGTAACATTCTTTTTTAAGGAAGACCTTGAAAAACATTTTAAAGAAGAGGAACAACTGCTATTTAGCAAACTTCCGGTTAGTGATGTGTTAAGAAAACAGGCTGAAGCAGATCACCAAGCTATATACAAACTGGTAGCTGCTATTGAAAAAAAGAAAGACGATGCAGTCCTGCTCAATCAATTGGCGGATGAACTGGAAAAACACATCCGTTTTGAAGAACGGAAATTATTCAATCACCTGCAAAACAATATTGCGGCAGATGATTTAGCATTAATAGAAAAACGTTTTTCGAATAGCAGTAAAGCTATTGATGAAAAATGGGAAGATGTTTTTTGGTAAATTAAAAAATAATAAAATGGATATCCCGGATAAATACGGCAATCAAAAAAGAGTAGTAATAGTAGGTGCAGGTTTTGCCGGTCTCACCTTGGCGAAAAAATTGTCTTCAAAACACTTCCAGGTAATCCTGATTGATA
>ENA-UPSM01002675-UPSM01002675.1-activated-sludge-metagenome-genome-assembly--contig:-NODE-2675-length-21329-cov-4.852308_pt1 | contig 21329 bp, 19 predicted proteins | sample MGYA00238181_ERZ773283 | MGnify/ENA primary metagenome ERZ773283 (study PRJEB29023, sample SAMN05720199) | activated sludge metagenome | isolation source: Anaerobic digester | place: Japan...
CGGGCACGGTCACGTCGTGATCGGCTGCCGTCGCGAGCGCAAAGGTCCGCAGCCCCAGGACCGTGCCATCACCCATGAGGCCGTGGCCTGGCAGCACACCCACCCAAGCAGCCAGCACCTGGCCGACAGCCTGGAGTCGCACGGCGGCGTCCGGGTCCAGCGAGCGGGCGCGCGCGGCATACCGCCCGAGGTCGGCGAGGGACTCCTCGTCGACGAGCACGAAGGGTTCGGTCACTTGCCCATCCAACGGAACGCCACAGGTTTGCCCAAGCGAGAACGCAATTCGGCCATGGCAGCATCTCCCAGGCGGCGCGGCCGGCCGGCCTCGAGGTCGAAGGCGGCCAGGCCGGTCTGCGCGACGGCATACACGTCGGTGCCGACCGAGAGGGGGTCGAGGATGCGATAGCCCAGGCTGAAGGCCGCCGCCGAGACCGCCGTCACCCACATCTCGATCTCGATGGGGGCGGCGCGATAGACGAGCGGTCGGAGGTACTCGATCTCGTGGTGGGTAACGACGAGTCCGGACGCCACGGCATCGCGCCCGGGAAACCACTCGCGGAAGCCGATGACCCGGGCGTCCTCCAGGAGCCGGAGGTACTGGACGTTGTTGACGTGTCCATAGGCGTCCATGTCGGACCAGCGCAGGGGCACCTCGACGCGATAGGGCTTGACTGGCGTGGACATGCAGCCATTGTCCCACTCGCTGATCTGGCATGATGCGGGAGTGGGCTCGGCACAGGGGATGCGGGTGGCTCTCTTCGCCACGTGCTTCAACGACACGATGTTTCCCGAGGCACCCAAGGCGACGGTGCGCCTCCTCGAACGCCTCGGCTGCCGGGTGGAGTTCCCGCTCGCGCAGACGTGCTGCGGGCAGATGTTCACGAACACGGGGTATGCCACGCGCAGCCTGCCGCTGGTCCGCTCGTTCGTCGACGTCTTCGGCTCCTACGACGCCGTCGTCGCACCGTCGGGGTCGTGCGTGGGGTCGGTGCGGGAGCAGCACGCGATGGTGGCCCGGCACGGCGGGGACTCCGGGTTGGCGGCAGCGGTGGAGGCTCTCACCCCCCGCGTGCACGAGTTGAGCGAGTTTCTCGTCGACGCACTCGGCGTGGTCGACGTCGGCGCCTACTTCCCTCACCGGGTGACCTATCACCCGACCTGCCATTCGTTGCGAATGCTCAAGGTCGGTGACCGACCGGAACGCCTGCTGCGCGCGGTCAAGGGGCTGACGCTTGTCGAGTTGCCAGGGGCGCGCGAGTGCTGCGGTTTCGGCGGCACCTTCGCGCTGAAGAATGCCGATGTCTCGATCGCGATGGGTTCCGACAAGGCCCGCCACGTGCGCGAGACCGGCGCCGAGGTTCTGGTGGCCGGCGACAACTCGTGCCTGGCCCACATCGGCGGGATCCTGGAGAGACAGCGAGCCGGGGTGCGCACGATGCATCTGGCCGAGGTGCTGGCCGCGACGGAGGGGGGCGCGTGATGACCGATTCGCCTCCGTTGCAGCGGACCTCACCGATCTATGTCGGTATGCCGTCCTTCCCCGTGGCCGCTCGCGTGGCCCTCGACAACACTCAGCAACGGCGCAATCTGGCCCACGCCACGTCGACGATCCGGGCCAAGCGCGCCGCAGTCGTCGCCGAGGTCGCGGACTGGGAGGACGTGCGCCTCGCGGGAGCGTCCGCCAAGGACGACGCGCTCGGTGACCTCGCGGTATACCTCGAGGAGTTGGAGACCCGACTGACCGAGCAGGGCGCGACAGTGCACTGGGCGCGCGATGCGGCCGAGGCCAACCGGATCGTCGTCGACCTGGTGCGAGCGCGCGGTACCGACGAGGTGGTCAAGGTCAAGTCGATGGCCACCCAGGAGATCGAGCTCAACGAGGCCCTGGAGGCAGCGGGTATCCACGCCTGGGAGACCGACCTCGCCGAGCTCATCGTGCAACTCGGCCATGACCGGCCCAGCCACATCCTCGTGCCGGCGATCCACCGCAACCGCAGTGAGGTGCGTGAGATCTTCCGGCGCGAGATGGGCGCGGTGGGGCGGCCCGCACCCGACGACCTCACCGATGAGCCGGCGCGCTTGGCGGAGGCGGCGCGATTGCACCTGCGGGAGAAGTTCCTGCGGGCAAAGGTGGCGGTCAGCGGCGCGAATTTCGCTGTCGCAGAGACGGGAACGCTCGTCGTCGTGGAATCCGAGGGCAACGGCCGGATGTGCCTGACCCTGCCGGAGACGCTCATCTCGGTCGTCGGGATCGAGAAGGTCGTGCCGCGCTTCGCCGACCTCGGGCCGCTCCTGACGCTGCTCCCCCGCAGCTCGACCGGGGAGCGGATGAACCCCTACACCTCGATGTGGACGGGCGTCACGCCCGGAGACGGACCGCAGGACGTGCACGTCGTGCTCGTGGACAACGGCCGGACGCATGTGCTCGCGGATCCCGTGGGGCGACAGGCACTTCGATGCATCCGCTGCTCGGCGTGCCTCAACGTGTGCCCGGTCTACGAGCGCACCGGGGGACACGCCTACGGTTCGGTCTACCCGGGGCCGATCGGGGCCATCCTCAATCCGCAACTGCGTGGGGTCGGCTCGGAGGTCGATTCCTCCCTCCCCTACGCCTCCTCGCTGTGTGGTGCCTGCTTCGAGGCGTGCCCCGTGCGCATCGACATTCCCGAGGTCCTCGTCGACCTGCGCACCAAGGTCGTCGAGGCCAAGGGCGCCTCGGCGGAGGGCGTGGGCATGGGAGCGATGGGCTGGCTCTTCGGCTCGGCCGGTCGACTGGGCCTGGCGCAGCGCGCGGCGACCCTCGCGGGGCGACTCAGCCGGGGTCGGATGCCCCGCAACCTCCCGGGGCCACTGTCCGGCTGGACCAATGCGCGCGACCTACCCGCACCCCCACCGGAGACCTTCCGCGACTGGTGGATGCGCACCCATGACGCCGATGGCACCCGGCGCGACGGGAGCGACCGATGAGTGCGCGCGACGAGATGCTGGCCCGCATTCGCACCGCCAACGCCGCGGCAGGGGCTGGTCCCACGGGCAGGTTGGTGCCGCCCGTCGAGGTGCAGCACGGGGACGTGGACCTCTTCTGCGAGAACGTCGCCGACTATCGGGCAACGGTGGTCAGAACCCGCGTGGGCGAGGTCGCCGGGGCCATCGGCCGCGTCGTCGGCGACCTGGGGATCGGCTCTCTCCTCGTGCCGGCCGGCGCAGACCCTGACTGGACGACCGCCCTGGGCCCGGAGGTCTCCGTGCTGCAGGTCGATGACGGCACCGCCATCAGCCATGACGAGCTCGGTGCGGTCGGCGCCACGCTGACCTCGTCCAGCGTGTCGGTCGCGCGCACCGGCACGATCATCCTCGACCACAGCGCAGGTCAGGGCCGGCGGGAGCTGACGCTCGTGCCCGACCGCCACATCTGCGTGGTGGCCGCCAGCACGGTCGTCGACGATGTGCCCGATGCGGTTGCTCGCCTGGCCGCCCTGGGCGTCGAGCAGCGGCCGCTCACCTGGATCAGCGGTCCGAGCGCGACCAGTGACATCGAGCTCGACCGGGTCGAGGGTGTCCACGGCCCACGCACGCTGGTCGTCATCGTCGTCGACGACGACTGACGTGCCCACGGCATAGCGTGGGGGCATGGGCCTTCCTGACGCTGCCGTCCTCCGCCTCGACCACCTCGTGGCGACCGCCCAGGTCGAGGGGCGCGTGCCTGCTCTGGTCGCCGGCGTCGTGCGTGACGGAGCGTTGGTCTGGTCCGGCGCTGCTGGCAGCGTGGGCGCCTCGGCGCCCGATGATGACACGCAGTTCAGGATGGGTTCGATCACGAAAACCTTTGTCGCCGTGACGATCCTGCGCCTGCGGGATGCCGGGCGACTCGACCTCGCCGACCGGTTCGAGGAGCACGTTGCGGGGACGCCCTTCGGGTCGGTGACCATCGAGCAGTTGCTGACCCACACCGCCGGGCTGCAGGCCGAGACACCGGGACCGTGGTGGGAACGCACCCCCGGTGGCACCTGGGACGAACTCGTCGCCGCGGGCGTCGGGCAACGCTTCCGGGCCGGGCGGCGCTTCCACTACACGAATGTCGGGTATGCCGCGCTCGGTCACCTCCTCGAGGTCGTGGAGCATCGACCGTGGTTCGAGGTGGTGCGCGACGACCTGCTCGTGCCGCTCGGCATGACGCGAACGACGTTGCGCCCCAGCGGCCGTGCTGCTCAGGGCTGGGCGGTGCACCCAGTGGCCGACCTCGTGCTTCGTGAGCCCGAGCACGACGCCGGGGCAATGGCGCCGGCTGGTCAGCTGTGGTCGACCGTCGCCGACCTCGGTCGTTGGGCGTCCTTCCTCGCCGGACGCACCGAGGGTGTGCTGTCCGCCGACACGGTGGCCGAGATGCTCGAACCGCACATGGTGCACGAGGAGGTTGGGGCGCCGTGGACCGGCGCCCACGGACTGGGTTGGGAGGTCTGGAACGTCGACGGCGTCAGGTATGCCGGTCACGGCGGCTCCATGCCGGGCTTCCTCGCCGGCCTGCGGGTCAACCTCGCCACCGGCGACGGCGTCGTCACCCTGCTCAACACGACCTCCACGCCCGTCGGCCGCTCTCTCATGACCGACCTGCACGCCACACTGCTCGAGGCCGCACCGAAGGCACCGACACCGTGGGTGGGCCAGGGTGAGGCGGTCGGGCTCGACCTCGTCGGGCCATGGCACTGGGGGCCCGCACCGGTAGTGGCCAGCCTTCGCCAGGGGCGCCTGGTGCTCGGGGAGCCCGGCGAACGGCGCGGATCGCGTTTCGACCCGGTCGGCCCTGATGAATGGATCGGGCTCGATGGCTATTACACCGGGGAGCCGCTGCGGGTGGTCCGGGACGCCCACGGTGCCGTGAGCCACCTCGACCTGGCGTCCTTCCGCTTCACTCGGGAACCCTACGACCCGGCCCGCGACATCCCCGGTGGCGTCGACGAGGCCGGCTGGCACTGACCGACGTCGCGTTCGGGGCGGGTTCATCCGTGCCAGGGCACGGGAGAACCCGCCCCGAGCGAAGGGGAAGGCGCGGTTGCCCGCGCTGTCGGCCCCGCGGCATACGGTGGGGAGACCATGGTGAACTCGACGACAGACCTGACCGCGGCGGCAACGGCCGCCCTGCGCCGCTTGGTGGGCCGCGACGACGCGGACTTCCGCGACGGCCAACTCGAGGCCGTGCGCGCCCTCGTGGCCGACCGTGCACGGGTGCTCGTCGTGCAGCGCACCGGATGGGGCAAGTCGGCCGTCTACTTCGTGGCGACAGCGCTGCGGCGGTCCCAGGGGTCGGGCCCGACGCTCATCGTGTCGCCGCTGCTCGCGCTCATGCGCGACCAGATCGCGGCGGCCCATCGGGCGGGCATCCGCGCCGTGACGATGAACTCGGCCAATGCCCAGGACTGGGACGAGGTCCGCGACGCCCTCTCGCGCGACGAGGTCGACGTGCTGCTCGTCAGTCCGGAGCGGCTCAACAATCCTCGCTTCCGCGAGGAGCAATTGCCCGATCTGGCGCGACGATGCGGGCTCGTCGTGGTCGACGAGGCGCACTGCATCTCGGACTGGGGGCACGACTTCCGCCCCGACTATCGCCGGATCGCCGATCTGCTGACGGCGCTGCCGGAGGGGACGCCGGTCCTGGCGACGACGGCGACTGCGAACGCGCGAGTCGTCGCGGACGTCGAGGAGCAGCTCGGGCGCGCCGGTGACGGCTCGCGGGTGCACGTGGAAACGATCCGCGGCGGCCTGGCGCGCGCGTCGCTCCGGCTGGGTGTGCTGCGGTCGATGTCACCCGAGAGCCGTCTCGCCTGGCTGGTGACACACCTGCCCTCGCTGCCCGGCAGCGGCATCATCTACCTTGACCGTGGCGGCAGCCGAGGATGTCGCGACAGCGCTGTCCGAGGCGGGGCTGACGGTTGCGTCCTACACCGGCCGCACGGACCCCGCCGATCGTGAGCGCCTCGAGGAGGCGTTGCGGCACAACGAGGTCAAGGCGCTCGTGGCGACCTCCGCGTTGGGGATGGGCTTCGACAAGCCCGACCTGGGATTCGTCGTGCACCTGGGGGCGCCGAGTTCGCCGGTGGCCTACTACCAGCAGGTGGGGCGAGCCGGCCGAGCGACCGAGCGGGCCGACGTGCTGCTCATGCCGGGGGTGGAGGACCGCGACATCTGGACCTACTTCGCATCGGTGTCCATGCCGCGCGAGGACCAGGCCGGTGCCGTCCTGACGGCTTTGACGCAAGCCGGCCGAGCGCTGTCGACGGCCGCCCTGGAGACGATCGTGGACGTCCGCCGCACCCGGCTGGAACTGCTCCTCAAGGTGCTCGACGTCGACGGTGCTGTGCAGCGGGTGACCGGCGGGTGGATCAGCACCGGCGTGCCGTGGACCTATGACGCCGAGCGCTACGCACGCGTGGACAGGGCACGGCGTGACGAGCAGCAGCTCATGCTCGATTACGAGGCGACGACGACCTGCCGCATGCGGTTCCTGCAGGAGAGTCTCGACGACGGGACTGCCGCCGATTGTGGCCGGTGCGACAACTGCGCCGGTGCCTGGTTCCCGACCGAGGTCGGCGACGAGGTGCGTTCTGCGGCACGGGCTCGGCTGGCGAAGGTGGGGGTCCCGATCGAGCCGCGGGCCCAGTGGCCGACCGGGATGGACCGCCTCGGCGTGCCGGTCAAGGGTCGGATCGCGGCTGACGAGGCGATGGAGCCCGGTCGGGCCCTGGGGCGGCTGTCGGACCTCGGGTGGGGCCAGCGGTTGCGCGAGGTCCTGCGCGAGGACGCACCAGCTTCGGCGGAGTTGCTGCGTGCCGTCGTGCCGGTCCTCGCCGAGTGGGGATGGTCCGAGCGCCCCGTCGGTGTCGTCGGTATGCCGTCGCGCAGCCACCCCACGCTCGTCGCCTCCCTCGCCGCGGGGCTGGCCGAGATCGGTCGGCTGCCGCTGCTCGGGACACTCGACCTCGCGCGCGGGGGGCCAATCGGCGCGCCCGGAGGAAACAGCGCCTTCCGGCTCGCGGGCGTCTGGGATCGCCTGGTCGTCGGGACGGACCTCGGCGTGGCCCTGGCAGCGCACCCGGGGCCGGTCCTGCTCGTCGACGACCTCGTGTCGTCACGGTGGACGTTGACCGTGGCCACCCGGGCGCTGCGGTCGGTCGGGGCTCGGGCGGTGCTGCCCCTCACCCTCGCCGTCGACGGCTGAGCGCCTACAGTGGGGCACGCGCGCGAGTGGCGGAATTGGCAGACGCGCCAGATTTAGGTTCTGGTGCCCTCGGGTGTGCGGGTTCAAGTCCCGCCTCGCGCACGTAGCCGAACGACCTCGCTCAGTGGGCCTCGCACTGGCCCGACTCGTCGGCGAGCCGATCAGCATCAGCCTCCTCGTCAACACCGGCCCCGACCGAGCGTGCCGGCGGGTCGACCCGGACGGTCAGCAGCGGCAGGAAGAACTGCACGATCGGCCCGATGAGCAACGCATAGAGAACGGTCCCGACACCGACGACGCCACCGAGCAGCCACCCGACGGCGAGCACGGTGACCTCGATCGTCGTGCGGACCAAGCGCAGAGACCAGCCGTACTTGCGCGAGATGCCCACCATCAAACCGTCACGAGGCCCGGGGCCGAACTGGCTGCCGATGTAGAGCGCCCCCGCGATGCCGTTGACGAGGATCGCGCCGAGCAGGAGCGCCCAGCGCCACCCCAGCGACGTCGGGGCGCCGAACATCCCCAGCGTCACATCGGTCGCAATGCCGATGAGGACCGAGTTGAGGATCGTGCCCAGACCGGGCCACTGGCGCAACGGGATCCAGAGCAGCAGGACCGCAAAGCTCACGACGATGACGACCGTGCCAAAACTGACGTCCCAGTGCGTCTGGACGCCGAAGTGGAAGACATCCCACGGATCGAGGCCAAGCCCGGCCCGGATGAACATCGCCATCGACACGCCATAGAGCCACAGCCCGATGACGAGCTGGACGAAGCGCCGCGTGAAGCGCCCCGCCCGCAGTTGCTCCACTGAGGTCATCGGCACGAGCTCGACGCGGCGGCGGACTCCGCGATGCAGGAGTTGGATCGGCGACATGTCCACCAGTGTGCGGCCAAAGTGGCCACACCTTCGATAGCCAATTGTGAGACAGTGGCCTGCATGTCGCCCACCGTCGCCGCACCCCGCCTGGCCACCCTCGTCGGTGACCTCGCCGATGCTCGTCCCGCCTATCGAGCGCTGGCCGACCGGATCCGCCTACTCATCGCCGACGGGCGCGTCGTCGTCGGCACCCGCCTCCCGAGCGAGCGCGACCTCACGACCGCGCTGGGTGTGAGCCGCACGACGGTCACTCGCGCCTATGCCGTGCTCCGCGACAGTGGGTATGCCGTGGCGCGGCAGGGCTCCGGCACGACGGTCGCCATTCCCACCGGCGAGATCCGCCGCGGCACCGGCGCCTCCCTCTATCCCGCCGAGCCGGGCCATGACGTCCTCGATCTCACCTGTGCTGCCACCCGCGCGCCGAGCGGAGTGGCCGAGGCGTACGCCGCAGCGGTCGACGAGTTGCCGGCCTACCTGGCCGGCGCCGGCTACTTCACCCTCGGCGTGCCGGAGGTGCGCGAGGCGATTGCCGCACGGTTCACCGCCCGCGGCCTGCCGACGAGCGCCGACGAGATCCTCGTGACCAGTGGTGCCGTGGCCGGCATGGCCATCCTCGAGCGGGCCTTCCTCTCCGCCGGGGACCGGGTCCTGATCGAGAACCCTGCCTACCCCAACGCCGCAGAATCGTTGCGGCGCACCGGAGCCCGCCTCGTGCCCGTCCCCGTTGACGACACCGGCTGGGACACCACGACCGTGACCTCCACCATCGCCACGTCCCGTCCTCGGGCCGCCGTGCTCGTGCCCGACTTCCACAACCCGACCGGCGCCTACATGCCCGACACCCAGCGCGCCCTGGTGGGTCGTGCGCTCGCCCGTCAGGACACCCTCACCTTCATCGACGAGACGATCACCGAGGTCCGGCTCGACGACGGCGAGGACGCCCTGCCCTTCGCCGCCCACCACCCCGGTGCCATCACCGTCGGCTCGTCGAGCAAGTCCCATTGGGGTGGCCTGCGCCTGGGCTGGATCCGCGCCCGCGCGGACCTGCTCACCCGACTCGTCGACGCCCGCGTCACCATTGACCTCGGCGCCCCTGTCCTCGAGCAATTGGTCCTGCTCCACCTGCTCCGCCAGTCACCCGGCATGCCGGCCGACCGCCGCGAGGACCTCGTCCGCGCCCGTGGTGCCGCCATCACCGCCCTGCGCACCCACCTCCCCCAGGTCGACTTCACCATGCCAGCGGGGGGTCTCAGCCTGTGGCTGCGCCTGCCCGAAGCCACCTCATCGGCCCGGGTCGTCGACGCTGCCGAGCGCGAGGGCCTGCTCCTCGCGGGCGGCAACCGCTTCGCAGCGACAGGCACCCTCGATCGCCGGCTCCGTCTCCCCTATGTGCTCTCGCCGGGGCAACTCGACGAGGCGGTCCAGCGCCTGGCCCGTGCGGTCACGATCGCCGGGCACACGGCATACCGACCGGGGAAGCGCACCACTCGTCCGCTGGTGGCCTGATGCGCCGCGCGCACTAGGCTGCCGGGGTGACCGAGTCCCCCGTCGACCGCCTCCTCGCGACCCTCGACCTGCAGGAGGTCGGCGCCGTCGAGGTCAACCTCCGTCCGACCGACCAGACCCCGGCCGAGCTCCCGGCCCTGGTCAACGAGGACGTCACCGTCTTCCTCGGCCAGAGCGAGCGGATGCCGCACCACCGCGTGTTCGGTGGCCAGGTCCTCGCCCAGGGAGTCATCGCCTGCGGGCGGACGATCACCCTCGAACCCGGCGCGCGGCCGCGCCCGATCCACAGCCTTCACGCCTACTTCATGCGACCAGGTGACGACGAGGCACCGATCCACTTCGCCGTCGAGCGGATGCGTGACGGCGCCTCCTTCTCGACCCGCCGAATGCACGCCATCCAGCACGGCAAGCCGATCCTCGCGATGAGCGCGTCCTTCCAGGAGGTCGCCGGCGGCCTCGACCACCAGGACGAGATGCCGACGGTGCCCGCGCCCGAGGACCTGCCCTCGATGACCGACCTCTTCGGCGGGATCAACGAGCCGCGCGCCCAGGACCTGGCCAATCGGCGACCAATTGACATGCGGCACAACGACGGTCACCTCTTCTTCGCGCCCGCCGAGGAGCGCACAGCAGAGCAGAGCGTCTGGATGCGCACCAAGGGAGCCCTCCCGGATGACCCGCTGATCCATGCTGCCGTGCTGGCCTACAGCTCGGACTACTCCCTCCTCGAGCCCGTCCTGCGTCGGCACGGCCTCGTCTGGCCCGATGCCCGCCTGCGGATCGCGAGCCTCGATCACGCCATGTGGTTCCACCGCCAGGCGCGCGCCGACGATTGGGTGCTCTACGCGCAGCAGTCGCCGTCCGCCCAGAGCGGCCGAGGCCTGGCCATCGGGCGGATGTTCGGCCGCGACGGCACGATGATCGCGACCGTGGCCCAGGAGGGCATGATCCGCGTCAAGGAGTGAGGCGCAGCACGGCGCAGTCGTCGGGGTCGAGGACCAAACCCTCCCCCGATATGCCGCGCAGCTCGCTCCCGTGGTCGGCCCACCTCAGCAGGGGCACGGCGCCGTCCGGCACCGGCACGGTCTGCGGATGGTCGGCGAGGTTGGCCGCGATGGCCAGGCCGTGATGACTCACGACGACCCACCGGGCGGCCTCGTCGAAGCTGACCAGGACGTCGGCCAGTCGCAGCGGTGACCCGATGGGGAGGAGGCGGTGGCGCAGCGCCGAGCACGCGGCATACCAACCGAGCATGTGGGCGTGCGGCTCGCGACCCGGCTCGGACCAGTCGAGGACGGACGCGTCCCGGGTGCTCACGGCCTGCGGGTCGGGCACCTCGTCCACGCTCCAGCCATGACTGCCGAATTCCTCGCGCCGACCACGGCTCACCGCTTCGCCGAGGGCGAGGTCGTCGAAGGATGTGAAGAACTGCCACGGAGTGGCGGCCGCCCACTCCTCACCCATGAAGAGCATCGGGGTGAAGGGTCCGAGCAGCACGAGCGCGGCCCCGATCGCGTGCCGCCCGGGCGAGAGCGTCGCGTGCAGGCGATCCCCCAGTGCCCGATTGCCGACCTGGTCGTGGGTCTGCAGATAGGCGAGCAGCCGCCGCGCGTCGAAGGTGTCGACGTCCACGGCTCGACCCCACAGTGCCCCTCGGAAACTGGAAAAGCTGCCGTCGTGGAGGAAGCCGCGGGTGAACACCTTCGCGAGCACGGCGAGTGGGCCGGCTTCCTCACGCTCGCCGCCGCCGGCGAAGTCGGCGTAGTAGCCCTGGCTCTCCCCGCTGAGCACGACGTGCAACGCGTGGTGCACGTCATCGGCCCATTGGGCGGTCATCCCCCGCCCGCCGAGTGCCGTCGGCTCGACCATCGTCACGTCGTTGAGGTCGCTCTCGGCGATCAGGTCCAGGGGCCGCCCGAGCTCTGTCGCGAGGGTTGCCGTCGCGTCGGACAACTCGGCGAGGAGGTGATGCGGGGAGTCGTCGGCGAGTTCGTGCACGGCGTCGAGGCGCAGGGCATCGACGTGGAAGTCCCGGAACCACCGCAACACCTGATCGACGAGGAACGATCGGACGCCGTCGGCCCCGGGGGCATCGAGATTGACTGCGGACCCCCACGGCGTGTGGTGGGTGTCGGTGAAATAGGGACCGAAACGCGAGAGGTAGTTGCCGCTCGGCCCGAGGTGGTTGTGGACCAGGTCCAGGCAGACGCCGATCCCGCGCGCGTGGGCGGCGTCGACGAACCGCTGCAACGCCGCCGGGCCTCCATAGCGGTCATGGACCGCGTAGAGGGCCACCCCGTCATAGCCCCAGCCCCAGTCACCCGGGAAGGCCGCGAGCGGCATGAGTTCGACGAGGTCCACGCCGATCGCCACGAGCGCGTCGAGTCTCTCGGTCGCCGCGTCCAGGGTGCCTTCGGGTGTGAAGGTGCCGACATGCAGCTCGTAGACGAGACCTCCGAGGACGCCTGCGCCACAGCGGGTTCCGCGCCACTGCTGGTCGCTCCAGACGAACCGTGAGGCGTCGAAGAATCGACTCGGCGAGTGCACACCGTGAGGCTGCCAAGCGCTGCGCGGGTCAGGCAGCGACGGCTCGGCGCCGTCGAGGACGAAGGCATAGTCAAAGGTTTGGTATGCCGCGGGGTCACCGTCCCAGTGCCACCACCCGTCGTCGTCGCGAGACATCGCCTCCCGCACGACGGGCGCACCGTCGCCACTCCACTCGATCTCGACAGCACCGGCAACCGGCGCCCACACCGAGATCACGCGTGGCTCACCCAGACCTGGACGGGCAGCCGGTCCGGCCACAGCGGCTCCCAGTCGCCCTCGGGCAGGTCGATGTCGCCGGCGTCGAGGGAGGTCCGGCCCTTGATCGGCACGGCGACGAGCACATGGGCCCCGGAGTCGTCGCCTCGGGTGAAGGCGAGGACGCCCTCGGGGGCCGGCCACGCGGCATAGGTTGCTCCAGCCCCGACGAACCACTCGGGGTGGTCTCGTCGCAGCCGCAGCGCGCGGGACACGACGAGGAGTTTCTCGTCGTCGAGGTCGAGGGTCGGCTCACCCTCGTCGAGGCGGGTGAGGCGGTCGGCGCGGTCGTCGTACTGCACCGGTCGGCGGTTGTCCGGGTCGACGAGTGTCAGGGTCATCAGTTCGGTGCCCTGGTAGACGTCGGCGACGCCCGGCATGAGGAGTTGGACGGCCTTTTGGCCGAGCACGTTGGCGCGCATCGAGTCCGCCTGTGCCACAACCCATTCATCGAGGTGTGCGCGCACAGCGTCGTCACGCAACACCCCCGTCGCGAAGTCGACGACGGCCTGCTCATAGGCATCGTCGCCGTCAACCCAGGCGGTGTGCAGCTTGGCCTCGCGCACGGCCTTCAGGACATACTCCTCGAGCCGCGCGGCCGTGATCGGCCAGGTGCCGACGAGGGTCTGCCAGACGAGGTACTCGGTTGGTGCATCGACGAGCGCCGACCGGTGGACGGTGCCCAGGGCGGAGGCAGCCCGCACCCACTGCTCCCAGCCCGCCGCGTCCGACGCCAACACCATGAGCCGGGCGCGCACGTCCTCGGACCGCTTGGTGTCGTGCGTGGTGAGAGCCGTCATCGTGACGGGCCAACGCTCGAGCCTCCCCGCGGCATACGAGTGGAAGGCGGTGGTGGGGATCGAGAGGGTTTCCGGGTGCCCACCGACCTCGTTCGCGCCGACCAGCCTGAACCAGCGGTAGAAGGCGGTGTCCTCGATGCCCTTGGCCATGACGGGGCCACAGGTCTGCTGGAAGCGGGTACGGAACTCTGCCTGCGCTGGCACCTCGCCCAGCGCAGCCTGGGGCAGCCGGCCTCCCCGGACCAACTGGGCGACCACGGCCACCGCGTCGGCGTCCTCGGGCGCGACGAGCGAGCGGGCGCGAGCCTCGACCTCGTCGACGACGGCATACTGCGCGACGTCGGCCTCCTCGCCGGGCGTGAAGTAGGCCCGATAGCGGTCCATTGCCACGAGCATCGCCTCGAGGGCACGGCGCAATGGCCGCGGGTCCTCGGTGGGCAGCACCCGCCGCAGCAACCGCATGAGCCGGTCGACCTCGGCCGCCTGCACGTCGTCGACGACGAGCCGCTTGGCGTCGACAATGACGGATTCGAGGGTCCCCGAAACCGATGTGCCAGAGGCATGTTCATCCCAGAGCCGGTCGAGGACGTCCTCGCCGGCGGGCGACGTCAGGACCTGTTGCACGCGCAGCAGGGCGTCATAGCCCGTCGTGCCCATGCACCGCCAGTCGTCCGGCAGCGGCTCGTCGCCCTCGAGGATCTTCTCGACGACGACCCAGCCGTCGCCCGTCGCGTCGGCGAGCATCGCGAGGTAGCCGCGCGGGTCGGCAAGGCCGTCGGGGTGGTCGATCCGGAAGCCGTCGACGGCGCCGTGCCCGAAGAGCGACACGAGCAGCGCATGGGTCGCCGCGAAGACGACCGGGTCCTCGACGCGCACCGCCACCAAGGAGGTCACGTCGAAGAAGCGTCGGTAGTTCAGCGCCTCCCCCGCCTCGCGCCAACTCGACAGACGATAGGCCTGCGCCTCGACGAGTTCGGGCAGCGGCAACGTCTCGGTGCCGGGCCGGACCGGGAACTCGTCGCCGTGGTGCCAGAGCACCCATTCGCGACCGCTGGGCCCACCGTCCTGGGCGAGCACCACGTCACCCCGCTCGACGGCCTCGCCGATCGTCCCACCGAGCACGGGCATGAGGATCCGGTCGTCCTCGACGTCCCAGTCGACGTCGAACCACGCGGCATACGGACTCTCGCGTCCCTCGCGCAGCAGCGACCAGAGGGGCGCATTGAGATGGGTGGGGCGCGGCACCGTCATGTGGTTGGGGACGACGTCGACGATCACACCCAGGCCGTGCTCGCGTGCCGCGGCGACGAGCCGGTCGAAGGCCTCTCGCCCACCAGCCTCCTCATGGATGCGCGTGTGGTCCAGCACGTCGTAGCCGTGGGTGGACCCCGGTGCCGGCTGGAGGACCGGCGAGAGATACAGATGGGTCACCCCGAGGTCGGCGAGGTATGCCGCGCGCGCGGCGGCGTCGTCGTAACCGAAGCCCGCGTGGATCTGGAGGCGGTAGGTCGACACCGGCACGACCCGCCCCGGCCCGGGGCGGTGCGTGAGGTGCGTGACGTCGGCCATCGTCAGGTCGCGGCGGTCGGTGAGGCTCCGGCCGGGACGACGGGCTCCTCACGGCGGCTGCGCAGCACGACGATCGACCGGCCACCGACGGGGAGGGCCGAGCCCGCTCCCTGGCACTCGCCGTCGACGACATCGGCTCCGGTGTCGACCTCGATCGACCAAGTGCCGCCCCACGCCCCGGTGGGCAGGGTGAAGGTGGCGTCATCGGCGCCCGCGTTGAAGATGATGAGGAAGTCGTCGTCGAGAATGCGACGCCCACGTCCGTCCGGCTCCGGGATGGCGGATCCGTTGAGCCACATGCCCATGAGGCGAGCCTCTCCGGCTGCCCAGTCGGACTCGCTCATGAGGTCACCGCTGGCCTTGAGCCAGTAGATGTCACCCAGATGCGATTCACCGCCGTGATCGGCGCTGCCGGCGAAGAAGCGGCGGCGTCGGAAGACGGGGTGGTTGGCGCGCAACGCGACGATCGTCTTGGTGAAGGCGAGCAGTTGCTTCTGCTCGTCGGTGAGCACCCAGTCGACCCAGGAGAGCTCGTTGTCCTGGCAGTAGACGTTGTTGTTTCCGTCCTGGGTGCGGCCGAGTTCGTCGCCGTGGGCGATCATCGGCACGCCCTGGCTGAGCAGGAGGGTGGTGAGGAAGTTGCGCTGCTGGCGGGCTCGCAGGTGGTTGATGGCGGCCTCGTCGGTCGGGCCTTCGGCGCCGCAGTTCCATGACCGGTTGTGGCTCTCGCCGTCGCGGTTGCCCTCGAGGTTGGCGTCGTTGTGCTTCTCGTTGTAGGACACCAGATCCCGCAGCGTGAAGCCGTCGTGGGCCGTGATGAAGTTGATCGAGGCGATCGGCTTGCGGCTGCTGTGTTCGTAGAGGTCGCTGCTGCCGGTGAGCCGTGACGCGAACTCGCCGAGGGTGGCCGGCACGCCGCGCCAGAAGTCGCGCACTGTGTCGCGATACTTGCCGTTCCATTCGGTCCACAGCGGGGGGAAGTTGCCGACCTGGTAGCCGCCGTCGCCGACGTCCCAGGGCTCGGCGATGAGCTTGACCTGCGAGATCACCGGGTCCTGCTGGATGATGTCGAAGAAGGCCGACAGCTTGTCCACCTCGTGGAACTGGCGGGCCAGGGTGGCGGCGAGGTCGAAGCGGAAACCGTCGACGTGCATCTCGGTGACCCAGTAGCGCAGTGAATCCATGATGAGTTGCAGCACATGGGGATGGCGCATGAGCAGGCTGTTCCCGGTGCCGGTCGTGTCGTAGTAGTGCTCCTTGGCACCGTCGACGAGCCGGTAGTAGGACGCATTGTCCAGACCCCGGAAACACAGCGTTGGGCCCATCTCGTTGCCCTCGGCCGTGTGGTTGTAGACGACGTCGAGAATGACTTCGATACCGGCCTCGTGCAGGGCCTTGACCATCGTCTTGAACTCGGTGACCTGCTGACCCTGGCTACCCGCGGCATACGCGTTGTGGGGGGCGAGGAAGCCGATCGTGTTGTAGCCCCAGTAGTTGGTCAACCCCTTGGCCTGCAGCGAGGTGTCCTGGACGAACTGGTGCACCGGCATGAGTTCGATCGCGGTGACGCCCAGGTTCGTGAGGTGATCCACGATCACGGGGTGGCCGATCGCGGCATACGTCCCGCGGATCTCCTCGGGGATCTCCGGGTGCGTCATCGTCAGTCCCTTGACGTGTGCCTCGTAGATCACCGAGTCGTGGTACTCGTGCCGCGGTGGGCGGTCGTGGCCCCAGTCGAAGTAGGGATTGATGACGACCGAGTGCATCGTCTTGCTCAAGGAGTCGTCGGTGTTGGGCTCGGTCGGGTCGGCGAAGGAGTAACTGAAGAGCGCCTGGTCGTTGGTGACCTGCCCCTCGATCGCCTTGGCATAGGGGTCGAGGAGCAACTTGCTCGGGTCGCAGCGGTGGCCATTGACCGGGTCGAAGGGCCCGTGCACCCGGAAGCCGTAGCGCTGCCCTGGCTGCAGACCCGGCAGGTAGCAGTGCCACACGTGCCCGTCGACCTCCGGCATGGCAATGCGTTGCTCGGTGAGTTCTCCGTCGGTGTCGTCGAGCAAGCACAACTCGACGGCGTGGGCCACCTCGCTGAAGACCGCGAAGTTGACACCGCTGCCGTCGTAGGTGGCACCCAAGGGGTATGCCGTGCCGGGCCAGATCTCCACTGCGTTCCCTCCGATGTGACATGCGTCGAAGACGCCTCACTCGGCGCTGGGTAGGGTCGGACGCGACCACTTAAGTTACCGCCTGCCCCGAAGGACTCCAAAGCAGATGAGCACCTCTCGTGTCGCCGTCGTCACCGGCGCCGCCCGCGGCATCGGCGCCGCCACCGCCGCCCGCCTGGCCAAGGACGGCCACGCCGTCGCCATTCTCGACCTCGACGAGGCGGCCTGTGTCGCCGTTGCCGACCGGATCACGACCGATGGCGGCCGGGCGATCGGCGTGGGCTGCGATGTGTCGTCCGCCGATCAGGTCGACGCGGCCGTGGCACGGATCGCCGAGGAGTTGGGTGCCCCCACGATCCTGGTGAACAACGCCGGCATCATCCGCGACAACCTCATCTTCAAGATGACCGAGTCCGACTGGGATGCGGTGATGAGCGTGCACCTCAAGGGCGCCTTTCTCATGACCAAGGCGTGCCAGGCGCACATGACGGCCGAGAAGTTCGGCCGAATCGTCAACCTGTCCTCCTCGTCGGCGCAGGGCAACCGCGGCCAGGCGAACTACTCCGCCGCCAAGGCCGGCCTCCAGGGCTTCACCAAGACCTTGGCCATCGAACTCGGCAAGTTCGGCGTGACCGCCAACGCGGTGGCCCCCGGTTTCATCCAGACCGAGATGACCGCGGCCACGGCCGAGCGCATCGGCGTGCCCTTCGAAGACTTCATCAAGCACTCGGCCTCGCAGATCCCCGTGCAGCGGGTCGGCCAACCCGAGGACATCGCGGCCACCATCTCGTTTCTGTGTTCAGAGGGCGCCGGATTCGTCTCCGGCCAGGTGATTTACGTCGCCGGCGGGCCCCTCGACTGACGAGGCTTGGTCTTTCCTCGTGCCTTCCCAGCCCGGCCACGGCGGCTCGCCCTCGCACTCTGTCGAGGACTACTGGTGGTACGTCGCCCGCTCCGACCTGCTCCGGACCGCCCTTGCCAGGTATGCCGTGAACGCTGCCGTGGCCCTCGATCTGGGGTCAGCAGACGGCCCCAGCGCGGGCTGGATTCCGCACGTCGCCGACCACGTGGTGTCCTTGGACATCGATCCACGGGGGCTCTCGACCACCGGCATCTGCGGCTCGGCGATGGCGTTGCCCTTTGCCGATGAAACCTTCGACCTGGTCAGCGCCTTCGACGTCATCGAGCACTGTGAGCCCGAGGCCACAGCGCTGGCTGAGGTGGCCCGCGTGCTCCGGCCCGGCGGCAGTTTCCTGATGGCGGTGCCGGCCTACCGATGGGCCTGGAGCGACCACGACGTCGCCAACGGGCACCACCGTCGCTACACCCGGGCGCGGGCAGCCCAAGCCGTTGGCGCGGCCGGTCTGACGATCGATCGAGTCACGCACGGCTTCGCGACGGTCTTTCCCTTCTTCGCCGCCGAGCGCCTGGTCCGGCGACTACGCCGGGGTCGCACCGAGGCCCAGGACATTGCGGAGATCCCCCAGGTCCCCCTGCTACTCAACAGTGCCCTGACGCGACTGTCTCGCCTCGACTCGAAGGTGTTGGCGCGCGCCGATCTGCCCTTCGGGTCATCGGTGTTCCTCGCCGCCCACAAACCGTCGAAGCCCCCGACCGAAACTCACCAATAGTGCACTTTTCGTATGCCGTCCCGGCCCTGGTCCCGGCCCTGGCCCCGGCACGCCTCCCCGTTTGAAACTGCGCGACACGCACACTCCGATGGCTGCCGAGTGTGCGTGTGGTGCAGTTTCAAACGGGGTCAGCTCCAGGTGGGGGTCAGCGGCGGCCGAGCACGGCGTCTGCCCCAGACAGGGCGATGCGTGACCGGACATCCGCGGCGGCATCGGCGAGTCCGGCGGGCACGGTGGTGCCGACCAGAGCGTCCAACTCGGGCCAGACCATCGAGGTGAACCTGAGGTCGAGCACTTGCCCGCTGGACTGCCCGGGCAGCACCGTCGTGCGCAGCGGGCGGTGGAGGACTCGGCGTGACTCGCCGATGAGGTGGCCGACCGTCACGGGTTGACCCGAGCAGAGGATCTTGGTGACGACGGCCCCCGCGGGCTCGAGGCGCAGCCGCTCGAGACCGGCGATCACCATGGCCGCCGCGTCGGCGGAGTGGAGGTAGTCACGCGTGGTGTCCAGTGACACCCGGACCTGCAGTGGTGTGCCCAGGGCATCGGCGACGCAGATCGTGGAGATGAGCCCTTGGGCCTTGTCCAGACGTTGTCCCGGCCCATAGATGTTGGCCAACCGACCGATGAACGCTCGCACGCCGGTGCGCTCCGCGAGCCCTCGGACGGCAGCCTCCATCGCCACCTTGGCGTAGCCATAGGGCACGAGAGGGGCGACGGGCGTCTCCTCGGTGAAGGGCGGATCGGCCGACCCGGCGTGCACTCCCCCGGCGGAGGACGCGAGGAAGATCCCGCCGCGTGCCGGGTCGAGCAGCCCCTCGTGGATCAGGCCCTCGACCGCGCGCAGTGCCCCATCGTGGACATCGACCTCCTGGGCCAGGTCGTCCTCACTGGTCGCGACAACCCCGGCCCCGGCGCACCAGGCCAGAGCCCACTCACCGGTCACGTCGGCGGCGAACTGTCGCAGGTGGGCAGCCAGCGCCTCGATGCTTGCGCCCGGATCGGTCCAGGGAATGTCCGGGACGCGCACGGCATACCCCGCCGTGAGCCCGGCAGCGACGACCTGGCGACCGACCAGACCACCTCCCCCAACCACACAGAGGTGCGGTGCGGTCATCGCCGGTCGCGCCCCAACGGCCCATCCTGCGGGTCACGCACCGGGAGGTAGAGCGGCTTGCCCATCGCCATGTTGACGGCGCGACCGACGTACTCGGCGATGACGCCGAGACTGAAGAGGATGAGCCCGGTGGCGAACATCAGCATGAGCATGGTCGAGGTCCACCCCGGGTAGGCCCACTGGTTGGTGAGGCGTCCGACGATGAGGACCAGCGCCAACAGCGTTGCCAGCAGTGAAAAGCCAGCTCCCATGATCGAGACAGCGCGCAACGGCTTGGTCCCGCTGGAGAGGACCAACCGCCAGAAGTGCGAGAGCAGCGACCGCAGGTGGTAACCCGAGGGGCGGTCACCCTCGCGGCGCATCTCGACCGGGCTGGTCGTGGTGCGGCGGGCCACCCAGGAGACAGCCACGTCGAGGTAGATGTCGGGGCCGGCATACGCCGCGACGCTGCGGGCGACCTCGCCGAGGAGGAGTCGGCCAGATTGCGGAGGGGGCCGTGGGGCGGTTCGTTGGTCGGTTTGGCGTAGACCACATCGGACTGGGTCCGCATCGCGGTGTCGAGCATTGATCCGATGGCGGCCGGGTCGTGCTGACCGTCCTCGTCGAGGGTGACGACCCACTCGCCGCCTGAGGCGGCGATGCCCGCGAGGGTGGCGGGATGCTGACCGAAATTGCGGCTCAACCAGACCGGTCGGATCCAGGGGTGACGTCGGGCCAGGTCCCGGATCGTCTCGTCCGAGGCGTCGGGTCCGTTGTCGTGGACGAGCAGCACCTCGGTCACCCGCAGCTCGCGACCCTCAGGAGTGGTCGCGCGGTGGACCAGAGGGGCGATCTCGTCCATCAGGGCCGGCAGCGTGGCGGCGCCCTGGTAGACGGGTATGACGACCGAGACCGTGTGGGCGGGCACGTCCAGGGTCTGGGTCACGCGATGACGATATCGAAGGGATCGAGCCGGGCCAGCACGTCCGGTGCGGTGAACCGGGCGCCCTTGACGCCGGTCTCACGGGGGTCGATGGCGTAGCCGGTCGCGCCGCTGAGGTCGGCCTCCCTCAGGTCCGCCCCAACAAAGCGCGCACCGTCGAGTCGTGAGCCACAGAATCGGGCCAGGTCGCCGGAGAGCGCAGCGTCGACGACCGCGGCCGGCCCGAGGTCCTGCACCTGCTCGCGCAGGGACGCTCGGTTGGCCGTGATCATCAGGATGGATCAGTCGCGGGTGAGCTTGCGGTAGGTCACTCGGTGCGGGCGCGCGGCGTCTTCGCCGAGGCGCTCCACCTTGTTGGCCTCGTAGGACTCGAAGTTCCCTTCGAACCAGTACCACGCAGCGGGGTTCGCATCGGTGCCCTCGTAGGCAAGGATGTGCGTCGCGACGCGGTCGAGGAACCAGCGGTCGTGGCTGATGACGACCGCACAGCCGGGAAACTCCAGGAGTGCATTCTCCAGCGATCCCAGCGTCTCGACGTCGAGGTCGTTGGTCGGCTCATCGAGGAGCAGCAGGTTGCCGCCCTCCTTGAGGGTGAGCGCAAGGTTGAGGCGGTTCCGCTCGCCACCGGAGAGGATGCCGGCCTTCTTCTGCTGATCGGGGCCCTTGAAGCCGAACTGGCTGACGTAGGCGCGCGAGGGGATCTCGACGCTACCGACGTTGATGTAGT
>ENA-UPSM01002681-UPSM01002681.1-activated-sludge-metagenome-genome-assembly--contig:-NODE-2681-length-21319-cov-10.949727_pt1 | contig 21319 bp, 17 predicted proteins | sample MGYA00238181_ERZ773283 | MGnify/ENA primary metagenome ERZ773283 (study PRJEB29023, sample SAMN05720199) | activated sludge metagenome | isolation source: Anaerobic digester | place: Japan...
GGGTCTCATACCCTTATTTTATCGCGTTTTTATCCCCAAGCGAATATCAATAGGGCGCCCTAGTAGGCCGCCCTACTCTGCTAAAAGTAGGGCGGCCTATAAATGACGATTATTTCCGGATGCCAAAGATTTGTGCGTTATGATTTGTTATTGTTGGACTGAATTTGAGGTGTATTCGGGTTTGAGGGCGGCTGGCTGGATTTTCAGATCCAGGTCGAGCGCCTGCAAGATTTTACGGATGAGTGAAAGCGTTGGGTTTGCCAGGCCGGCTTCAATTCGGGAGATGTTGGCCTGTTTGGTGCCCACGGCTTCGGCAAGCCGGGTTTGTGACCAGCCTTTGCTTAATCGCCCTTTCAGGACAGCATCAGCCAGCAGTAATTGCAGATGCAGTTCTTCGGCAGCTTTGAGATACTCGGGGTTTTCTTCTAATTGCCGGCGGAACTCTTGAAGTTTCATTTTGATCTCATGCTTTCTAATTATATACTGCTTACTGTGGGCGTTGATGGGATTGCTGACAAAACCTAATCCTGCTCGAATGGGGGAAACCGGTTTTGACAGGTGGCGTTTTATTCTTTAGATGCGGCTGCGCGGGTAATGACCAAAGAAGTTTTGCGGGTAGATTTGATTTTCGAGACCAGGATACAATCCAGGTGATTTCAACCTTTGGTCGGGTGTTGAGAAGTGTCTGATAGAGTAACGCTTTTTCTGGATGGATTGTTCGACTTTTGGAACGATGTGCCAAGAGTTGCGCGTGAATTCAGGCATTATGATCCGGACGACCGCGAGGATTATCTGATTGATGATTGTACGATTGCGCGGAGTTCGATTAGCGTTCTAAAAGAACTCTGGGAGACCTTTGCCCCGGAAGAAGAGGCAAGATACCAGGATCTGCTGGTCTTGATTGCGCTGAATCAGCATTACGTTGACGAGATGCGCCGGGGGGATTTTGAAGTTTAGATTTCGGAGAAGGCGCGCGCCAGCAGGGTTTGGAAGAGCTGCTCGGATTGGCGGGAGGATTCTTCCTCTTTTTTCTTTGTGCAATTAATTCTAATAACAAATTCAGAGAATTTTACTTGCAGTTGGTATGGTGGTAATTTTAAAACGTGTTCTTTCAATAATTCGGGGGATATTCTTGGTAGGTTGGCACCTGCAACATTCCCGCTAGCCCAGTCTACAAATTTATTAGATCTCAAATATATCCATAGGAAGTATTTTTCAATTTTTCCTTTACGAGGTAACAAGGGTATTATTTCTGTAGTACAAACGCCATCAAATCCAGGAACTATTACTTTGTTAAGATATGGACGTAATTTTCCATAAAGCACATGATCCCTAGTGAACCGATAATTTGTTGCTAACGTAGCTTGAGGTTGGTTACAAAATTCAGAAGTTAACCTACCGGTTTGTTTTTCTATATGTTCCAAGCCTATATACGGTAATATCCTACGCTCATCTTCGCGAGCTTTTATTCGATCAATTTTGATAACATCCTCAAAACTTACAATATCATATTCAGAATCGCTACCGAACATTTGGAGGAAGACGGATTGGAGGAAGGTATCGCTGAGCTGGCGGGAGAGGCGGCGCAGGCGGCGGAGGCGGTCGGCGCGCTGGAGGATGGCGGCGATGCGGCGCTGTTCATCAAGCGGGGGGAGAGGGATGGTCAATTCTTCTAAGAATTGAGCAGGTACACGTTGCTGTCCCGCTGTCCCTCGAAACCATTCCTCTGCTTGCTTTCGAATAACGGCTTGACGCAAATAATAATAAATCCATTCAGATAATATCCCATCAACAGGTCTTATGACATGAAATTCAGTGGAACCAAATCCAATCCCATTTCTCAAACCCATTGCAATGGCACACTTACCATTTTCCATACACGGCGTGATTTTAGCAAAAAGGATATCACCGTTACGGAAATAGGTATAGCCTTTTTTAACATCTCGAATAAGCCTAACCTCGTAAGATTTAATTTCTCCCGCGACTTCATCAATTAGTTCCATAGGAACAAATGAGCATTCCAGTGATTCGTCAAGACCACTTTCAATTGATGGATTTATCTCACAAATTTTAGATAGCTGTACTTTCTTCACTTATAACAACCCCTTAAGATCAACCAACTCTTTGATAATAAGGTTTTCAAGTTGCTGCATTCTTTCCAGTATAGCTTGAGGCTGTTCGTGGTAGGTGGTTTCGGCTTCGGCCTGGCGGTAGCGGCTGGCGCTGAGGTCGTATTTATTGGCAACCACCTGGGCTTTGCTGACCCAAAACTGCTGGCTAAGGCGGTTGTATTCGGCGCGCAGGGGCGATAGCTGGGCCTGCAATCCGGCCAGGGTTGCTTTGGCTTCTGCCAGGGCAGCGGCGGCGGGGCCATCGCCAGTGGGAGAAATGGCCTGTTCAAAGGTCAGGCGGTTGATTTCGGCTTCGAGGGCCAGGCGCTGTTGATTCAATGGTTGGAGGGCGGTGCGCAGTTCGATGACGCGCTGCTGCCGTTGGGCGTTAAAATCAGCAGCTTTGCGGCGCTGCCAGCAGGTCAGAATATCGGGGATATCGTTCTCGGCAGTGGGCTGGCGCTTGTCGTCCAGGGAAAAGCCATCTGCCGACATATCATAAAACCAGATGTTTTCGGTCTTTGCGCCGCGGGTAAAGAATAATACGGCAGTGGAAACGCCGGCATAGGGCTTGAAAACCCCGCCCGGCATGGAAATGACCCCATCCAGGCGGTTTTCTTCGATCAGTTTTTTGCGCAGGTTGAGGTGCGCCTTGCTGGAGCCGAACAACACGCCATCGGGGACAATGACGGCACAGCGCCCGCCCATTTCGAGGGTGCGCAAGATGAGATGGACAAAGAGCAGTTCGCTCTTGGTGGTGCCGGCGGCGGTCAGCCCCTTGCCGACATCATTGGCATCCACCGCGCCCTTGAAAGGCGGGTTCATCAGAATGACATCGTAATCGGCTTCGTCTTTGAAGCGTTCTGAAAGGGTGTCTTCATAGAAAAACTGGGGGGACTCGATGCCGTGGAGGATCAGGTTCATCGAACCAATGCGCAGCATGGTCATGCCAGAATCGTTATCAAAACCGCGCAGGGCTTTGGGAGAGCGCAAAAAAGCCCATTGGTCTTCGGTCAGGCGGTCGCCGATCAGGTTGAGGGGCCAGCCGTCGGCATCGTAGGTAAGAATATCGGGCGAGGTGTGCGTTTCGAGGATGTACTGATAGGCATTGACCAGGAAACCGCCCGTGCCGGCGGCCAGATCGCCAATGCGCTCGCCGGGGCGCGGGGCCATCATCTGCACCATCAGGCGGACAATGTGGCGCGGGGTGCGAAACTGCCCGTTGCGTCCGGCGGTATTGAGCTTGGAAAGCAAGTATTCGTACAGGTCACCCTGCACATCTTGCTGCTGGCCGGAGATGTGCATTTCGTCAATCAGCTTGCAGGCTTCAATCAGCAGGCCGGGCTTGTTGATTTTACATTCGGCATTCTGCATGTAGCGTTCGAACGAACTGCCCGATTGGCCCAGGGTGCGGAACCAGGGGAATACCACCTCTTTGAGGTGCCGCAGGGCATCTTCAGCCTGGAAGTTGGTCCAGTGACTCCAGCGCATCTGCTCGGGCACGCGCGGATTGAAAGGCTGCCCCAGACGTTTAGCCTGGCGCTGGGCGGCATTCTCGGCGTCATCCAGGCGTTTGAGGAATAACAGATACGAGAATTGTTCAATGGCATCGAGCGGATTGGACAGGCCACCAGCAAAAAATTTATTCCAGAGTTGATCTACCTGTGAGCGGAGCTGGGGATTGGTAAGCAAGGGGGAGGTTCCTTATGAATGACTTGCAGGATGCTGTATAATAAATAAGCCAGAGACGAAATTCGGCTTCAGGCCGTGTGGTTACCAGACTGCGGTCAGGCAACCCTATATCGCTGGCCTTTTATTTTAACCGTTTCAGAGCCGCAGTAGATTGGCAAAATTGATCAGTTCGGTAATATCTTTTTCTTCAAACCACTTATCCACGGCATCCTGGCCGAAGTTGGTCAGCGGTGGGTCGTAAAGATCGGCTTGCTGCAAGCGGCGTTTTTGCAAAAAGACTGACTGGACGGCGCGCAGGAAGCGGATTTGGTCGGCGTTGTAATTATGGGTGGTGATGTATTCATCAAAGCGGTGCTGCACAATTTGGGTGTAATCGGGCAGGGTGTCCAACTCCAGCACGCGGCGCAGGAAGCCCAGCAAGCTGTCCACTTTCAGGCCATAGGCTTTACGGATATTCTCGGCAGAGAGCTCCAACTCACTCCCCAGGGCCTGCTGCAAGGCGCGTTCCAGTTCGAGGAGCTGCCAGTCATCTACGGGCTGGCCGCGTTGAATGGCCTGGATGGCAGGGTTATCGGCCACCAGGTCTAAAATGCGCTGTTCCACCTGCCGGCGATATTCGGCAACATACATCTGCTCGCCGGTTTGGGTCAGCATAATATAGCCGCTGATGGCAATGTAGTCTTGCAGATCGAGGGTTAGGAAGGAGCGCTGGCGGCGCTTGTATTTCATCTGGCCGGCCAGACCAGTGTGAACTGCATCCAACTGGGCGGGGGCAGCCTGGGCCAGCGCGGTGGGCGCACAAAGGCGGGTCAACGGGGCAAGCTGGGAGTCTTCATAGACAAACTGCGGCAGGCTGGCGACATCTTCGGCAATGGATTGGATGATGGCGGTGGTTTCTTTGCCGGTGAGGAGGAATAATTTGAGGCGCTCGACCTTGCTGGTGAAGGTCTCGGCGGCCACATCCACATCGGGGGCCAGACGCAGCAGCGGTCCTACCTGGGTACGCAGAAAATCCAGCTTGTTGGGGGTGAGCAGATACGACCAGAACGAATCCTGCCAGGCCTGTTCAATTTGCGGGAAGATGCGCTTGACGCTGAAAGAATCAACAGGGATGCGCACCAGCATGGCGCGCAGATCGTCAATAGTGCGCTGGTACTGCGGGTCGGAGGGTTTATCCAGATAATATTCAAGCAGCTTGAGGCGTGTGTTGAAGATCGTCACCAGCACAGGCACCGAGACATCAACCACTTCGACGGCATCTTTGCTGAAGTTGTTTTCCCAGAAATCCATGACCATGAAGTGGGTTTTGTGCCCGGCGGGCAGCCAATCCAAATGTTCACAGGCAGCTTCTGAGCGGGTGCCGCGGCCAATCATCTGGTGCAGTTTGATGGGGGACTGCACGGGCTTCATGAAAACCAAGTTGACTACTTCGGGCACGTCAATGCCGGTATCGAGCATATCCACCGAAATGGCTATGCGCGGTTTAGAACGATGGGTAAATTCATCAACCCGTGTGCCGCGGTATTCCGATTTGTGGGTGATAACCGATACAAGGCCGACGTAGTGCGGGTACATCTCATTGAAGGTGGTTTCGAGGCGCAGGGCATGTTCTTGAGTGATGGCAAAGACGATGGTCTTGCCGGGCAGTCCGGAGGCATCTTTGAGGCAGACCTGCATGATTTCTTCCCACTGGCAGCGTTCTGTGTCTGGGACTGTGACCACGGACTCCAGTTCTGAACCTGAGTAATCAATTTCATCGGGATCAATGCCCTGTTCAATCAGGGCATTGCGATCTTCCTCGCTTAAGTCGATTCCATGAATTCCCTGCCGCTGAAAATGGGTCTGGGCGGCATAAAGTTCGTAATCCACCAGGTAGCCATCGGCAATGGCCTGATCATAAGAATAGAGGTAGGTGGGTTTGCCATCGTAGCAGCCAAAAGCGTTGAAGGTGTTGCGGTCAACATACTGCGCAGGGGTGGCGGTCAGGCCGATCATGCGGGCATCAAAATACTCCAACACCTCGTTGAATTTATTGAAAATTGAGCGGTGGACTTCATCGAAGATAATCAGGTCAAAAAAGCTCGGCGTGAACTTATCAAAGCAACTGCTCAGGGTTTGCAGCGTAACGGCATACAGGCGGTTGGTGGTATCCAGATTCCAGGAGTGCAGCCGGGTGCAGGGTTCGTGAGGGATATGCTTTCTGAAGCCCTTGTTGATGGCCTGTTCCACGAGGGCGTCACGGTCAGCCACAAATAGAATTTTGCGGGCCTGGTTAGCACGCAGCAAGACATCAATCAGCCCCATTGCGGTGCGCGTCTTGCCGGTGCCGGTGGCCATGACCAGCAAAGCCCGGCGTTTGCCCTGCTCTAATGCCTCACTGATGCGCCGGATGGCCTCGTGCTGATAGGGGCGGTCCACAATCCGATTGTTGATGGGCATTTGTGCGGGTGGGGTGCCATGCTGGCGGATAAAGAGGAGGTTTTCCAAATCTGCCAGTGAGAAAAAGCCCGCCACCAGGTGCCGGGGGACGCGATCCACTTCGAGGAAGTAGATTTCACTGCCGTTGGTCAGGAAAACAAACGGTGTAAAGCTTTGATGTTTGGCAATTTCGCGGGCATAATAGATGCCCTGCGCCTCGGCCAGTTGGGGATCTTTGACGGTTCGTTTGGCCTCGACCACCGCCAACACTTCGCCATTTTCGCGGCACAGGCAATAATCGGTAACCCCGTCCCAGGGCTCGGTATCATACCCGGCAACCGGCATTTCCTGCTTGACCCGGCTGTGATCGCGGAGATACCAGCCGGCTTTTTCAAGGGCTGGATCAATTAATTGTCTACGAGTTTGCGCTTCGTTGATGTTTTGCATTAGGGGTTCCCCGAATCCAAACAACAGTCAAAGACCTGGCAGCCTGCCAGTCTTGGTTTGATAAGTGAATCTTATACCAGAATCTAAAAAAGCACAAACGATATGGGCCAAAATGGCGGGGGTTTAAATTCGCGTACTGCGATAATACCTCAAAAGGGTATTATCGCAATACGGATTAACAAACCGTCCCTGGGAAGATAGCTTCTCAGGGACGGGATTTACGACCCCATCTGTGTAAGAGATGTGCGCTACAAGCCGCTGTGATCAGCAGTGCGATTTCATCGATATAATATTTGAACGGATGAATTTTGATTTTCGTTCTTGCCGAAAGAATGGCCCCATACGTTTTAACCGCCGCCCTCGTACAGAGGGGGGTTTCTTACTCAGTTGATCGGCTTCCCGGCATGGATTTCAACCCACGCCCTCGTGCAGAGGGCGGCTAATGGTGATTGGCATCCAGATACTACCGGGTGATTTCAACCCACGCCCTCGTGCAGAGGGCGGCATAGAACTGCTATGACCAACACAACTGCGGTTAATTTCAACCCACGCCCTCGTGCAGAGGGCGGCTGACAATTTTTGAAAGTCTCGATAGCATGGTCGTGATTTCAACCCACGCCCTCGTGCAGAGGGCGGCGGAGTGCGCGGCTGCCGGGCGAGAGCTGGAGGATGATTTCAACCCACGCCCTCGTGCAGAGGGCGGCCTGTAGCTCTTGCCCACAATGGCCGCCCCCTTAAATTTCAACCCACGCCCTCGTGCAGAGGGCGGCCTTTTGCGCCCGATTTAGCCGCCCAGTCAAGGACGATTTCAACCCACGCCCTCGTGCAGAGGGCGGCCGGCAATTTTCTGGCGACATGACTCTCATGGAATTTCAACCCACGCCCTCGTGCAGAGGGCGGCTGATAGATCAGGCCCTTGCAACGCCGAGAAATCATTTCAACCCACGCCCTCGTGCAGAGGGCGGCGGCGCCGGCAGATGAGAGCAAAACTGCTCAGCCAATTTCAACCCACGCCCTCGTGCAGAGGGCGGCCAGGTCTGTCAAGATGTCAGGGTCAACCAGTTGCATTTCAACCCACGCCCTCGTGCAGAGGGCGGCCTACAGCCCGGCCCATCATTGTGGTTTGGTGATATTTCAACCCACGCCCTCGTGCAGAGGGCGGCGATACGACGGTGACGGTAGCCGGGAATGCAGTGCTATTTCAACCCACGCCCTCGTGCAGAGGGCGGCTTCGTCAGTGCCGCGGATTTCTTCCAGTGTGGGATTTCAACCCACGCCCTCGTGCAGAGGGCGGCCGGTGGGCATTTTGACGACGCGGGCAACGGTGTATTTCAACCCACGCCCTCGTGCAGAGGGCGGCTTATGAGCGGCTGGAACACGCCCGCGTTGCCGCCCATTTCAACCCACGCCCTCGTGCAGAGGGCGGCGAAACGGCTCAAATCAAAACGGTGTACATATCGGATTTCAACCCACGCCCTCGTGCAGAGGGCGGCGTAATTGATAATGCAAATGCTGTCGGTTAGGCCAATTTCAACCCACGCCCTCGTGCAGAGGGCGGCGAGTACGCCCGCCTCGGTGAGGCCGTTGGTAACTGATTTCAACCCACGCCCTCGTGCAGAGGGCGGCGGTTTGACGGGCTGCCGCTTGACGGTATCACATTTCAACCCACGCCCTCGTGCAGAGGGCGGCATCAGGTAATCCGGGGGATCATCCCAAGCAGGGGAATTTCAACCCACGCCCTCGTGCAGAGGGCGGCGGAACCGCCGCCGAAACCTAAAAGGATCAATCATATTTCAACCCACGCCCTCGTGCAGAGGGCGGCGCGATGTGCTGACGGACGAAGAAAGGGAGCTGTATATTTCAACCCACGCCCTCGTGCAGAGGGCGGCGTCGGTGTCTGGCGTGCGTATCTGTGACGTTGACGATTTCAACCCACGCCCTCGTGCAGAGGGCGGCGCCCCACCTCGCCAAGTGAGGCGCCAGCCAGTGTATTTCAACCCACGCCCTCGTGCAGAGGGCGGCACTTTGCCGCTGCCATCCGAGGCCGCGCACCCGAATTTCAACCCACGCCCTCGTGCAGAGGGCGGCCCAACCAGGCGATAACGCAGAAAATCCACCCGAATTTCAACCCACGCCCTCGTGCAGAGGGCGGCTGCGCGACATGGCGACGGGCATGGCCGCATGGATATTTCAACCCACGCCCTCGTGCAGAGGGCGGCTGAGCAGGCTGGACAGCAGATTGTGAAGGAGCTGATTTCAACCCACGCCCTCGTGCAGAGGGCGGCTTTGTCTGATATATCTATAATACCCTACCAACATTATTTCAACCCACGCCCTCGTGCAGAGGGCGGCCATTGCCGCGGTGAGTGCCGCAACCTGCGCGGCTATTTCAACCCACGCCCTCGTGCAGAGGGCGGCGACTATACCACCGCACGCGTGGCGGTGCATTAGAATTTCAACCCACGCCCTCGTGCAGAGGGCGGCGGACGTCCTCCGATCCAGCGGTGGTGTCGGATATTTCAACCCACGCCCTCGTGCAGAGGGCGGCTACCCAGCGCGATAGCGTAGGCCGGGCTGGATTTATTTCAACCCACGCCCTCGTGCAGAGGGCGGCATCAGGTAATCCGGGGGATCATCCCAAGCAGGGGAATTTCAACCCACGCCCTCGTGCAGAGGGCGGCCAAGCTGGGCCGAATACTATCGCTACGTCAGGGGAATTTCAACCCACGCCCTCGTGCAGAGGGCGGCTCTTACTCATTGGACTGCCTCGCCGGTGTAGAAATTTCAACCCACGCCCTCGTGCAGAGGGCGGCTCAAGCGTTTGTGCTCATTCGAAGAGCTTAACGCTATTTCAACCCACGCCCTCGTGCAGAGGGCGGCCACTGATTGCCGTTATAGGTCGCGAAACTGTCTGATTTCAACCCACGCCCTCGTGCAGAGGGCGGCAAACAACGAACGGCGATTGGGTGTTGCTACCCTTATTTCAACCCACGCCCTCGTGCAGAGGGCGGCTGCCTTGCGCTCACGCTCGCTCAGTTTGCGGGCCGTATTTCAACCCACGCCCTCGTGCAGAGGGCGGCGTAACATGCGCACCGTCAAGATGCGCCAGTTTAATTTCAACCCACGCCCTCGTGCAGAGGGCGGCGCCAGAAACCGCTACCCCGATGGGCATGTCAATTATTTCAACCCACGCCCTCGTGCAGAGGGCGGCTCATCCGTTGCCTCACGCGAGGCCAGCGGTACGGTATTTCAACCCACGCCCTCGTGCAGAGGGCGGCGCTTTGTCAATCTGGCTTAACTCGACCAGCCTGATTTCAACCCACGCCCTCGTGCAGAGGGCGGCGGATTATCACTGAGGCTGAGTACAACGCCCTGTCGATTTCAACCCACGCCCTCGTGCAGAGGGCGGCGCAGGAAATTGACGATTTTATTCATGCTTGCAGTAATTTCAACCCACGCCCTCGTGCAGAGGGCGGCGGCGCAATCAGATTAGCTGCTACGCGTTGGACGCAATTTCAACCCACGCCCTCGTGCAGAGGGCGGCGCGCGCGCTATTGAATTGTAATCACCTATACAATTATTTCAACCCACGCCCTCGTGCAGAGGGCGGCGGCCTTTGCGGTTGATTTGATGCCTGCGCTCTCCATTTCAACCCACGCCCTCGTGCAGAGGGCGGCCAGCGTAGTTTATCGCAGACCAATAATTGAAACAATTTCAACCCACGCCCTCGTGCAGAGGGCGGCGGTTAGTGTGGGCGTATCGCCATCAGCGAGGCTATTTCAACCCACGCCCTCGTGCAGAGGGCGGCGGACCAACCCGGTCAATGGAGACGCGGCGCAGCAGATTTCAACCCACGCCCTCGTGCAGAGGGCGGCCGGGTGTGACCGAGGTGAGCGCGCTGGTAAAAACATTTCAACCCACGCCCTCGTGCAGAGGGCGGCCGGGCTTTGTAATTGCATTTCGTCATAGTGTTGATTTCAACCCACGCCCTCGTGCAGAGGGCGGCTCTGGGCAACCGCCGAAATAATCCCATCCGGCCCATTTCAACCCACGCCCTCGTGCAGAGGGCGGCGCGGCATCCCAATTGGCAAGCTCATCCCAGTTATTTCAACCCACGCCCTCGTGCAGAGGGCGGCCGATAAACGCGGTGAAGCGGGTTTGGTCAAGCACATTTCAACCCACGCCCTCGTGCAGAGGGCGGCGCAGAATGAACCCCACCCTTTCCAGCCCCATCACATTTCAACCCACGCCCTCGTGCAGAGGGCGGCGCGCCGGGCGCATCCTGATTGTCGAGGGCGAAATATTTCAACCCACGCCCTCGTGCAGAGGGCGGCTTGAGGGCTGGCTCTCTCGCACCGTACCCAACATTTCAACCCACGCCCTCGTGCAGAGGGCGGCCGCGTCAAGTGGTCAAATGCTGCGCCTGTCCGCTATTTCAACCCACGCCCTCGTGCAGAGGGCGGCGGCGGCGAGTCCGCGGCATCGCCACGGAGCGGATATTTCAACCCACGCCCTCGTGCAGAGGGCGGCCGCTGGCGGGCGGCCTTGTGTTCTGCCGCCCGGTATTTCAACCCACGCCCTCGTGCAGAGGGCGGCCTATAATCAAAAGCCCCGGCAATCCAGCAATGGAATTTCAACCCACGCCCTCGTGCAGAGGGCGGCCCTTGCTCAACACCCCGTACCGCGTGTTCAAGGCCATTTCAACCCACGCCCTCGTGCAGAGGGCGGCATGCGAACTTTACCGGGGAGCCGAAACAATAAGCATTTCAACCCACGCCCTCGTGCAGAGGGCGGCGCGCGCCGCGTTGATTGTATGGATGATGTAATTTATATTTCAACCCACGCCCTCGTGCAGAGGGCGGCGGCCGGGCTAAAGTTCCTGCTAGGTTATGCGAGGCATTTCAACCCACGCCCTCGTGCAGAGGGCGGCGGACAAACATTTGACTTTTTACGATGGGTCATTTATTTCAACCCACGCCCTCGTGCAGAGGGCGGCTTGCGCCCACGGTGCTGGCGGGACAACGGCGGCATTTCAACCCACGCCCTCGTGCAGAGGGCGGCGGGGCCAACCTCCGCGGGGCTGACCTCCGCGGGGCATTTCAACCCACGCCCTCGTGCAGAGGGCGGCCGCAAACTATGCTACTATTATACAAGGATACGCCATATGTGGGGGTATTTTTTGATAGCCTATTCAATTATTAAGGTGCCAGGCCTAGAAAAAGCCCAAAACGCTCTTCTGAGCGCTTTTTTTCCTGCGAAACTATCGTTAGGCTGGTGTGAGCATAGGATTCGCAATCAGACCATCAACGTGCCTTCCAAATCCAGGGCTGGTTTTGCGCCTATGTGAATGACACGACTTTTCCACTCATTGCCCAGGTTGTAGTATCGGATACTATCTTTATCCTTATCCATTATTTGTTCTAATTTGATTTGGAGTTGCTTGAACTGCGCTGGGTCTATCAGGCACTCAAAAACAGAATTTTGAACGCGTTGACCATAATTTTGGCATTCGCGTGCAATTCTGCGCAGCCTGGTTTTACCGGCCTCACTTTCAGTATTAACATCATATGTAATCAATACCATCATGATTGTTTCCCCTAATTCCAGAAGAACGGCGGATAGGCATCCAGATCGCCCCGCAGATAACGAGCGAGCAGCAGGGCCTGGACATGCGGTATCAGGCCAAATTCAATCCGCTCCTTCAAAAAAGGATGCACTATTTCCTCTTTCTTACGCTCTTGCCAAAGTGTGATGACCTTTTTACGAGTCTCATCATCCATGATAATGCCGCCGCTTTCTTTCAAGGTAAAACCTTTACCTGAAATTTGACGGCGGTTAACGATTGAGAGCGCAAAGCGATCTGCAAATACGGGGCGCAGTTCTTCCATCAGGTCTAGAGCGAGGGATGGCCGGCCTGGGCGATCCTGGTGAAGGAATCCAACGCAGGGATCCAACCCAACACCTTCCAGCGCAGATACGACTTCATTCGTCAGTACGGTGTACAGAAAAGAAAGCAGGGCATTGAAGTTGTCTAGTGGAGGGCGGCGCGAACGTTCTTTGAAGAAAAAGTCACTTTTTTGCTGCAATACTAGAGAGTCTAAAACACTAAAGTATTGCTTGGCAGAACTACCTTCAAATCCCATCAGATCGGTCAGTGATGTACAACCGGACAGAGACTTCAGGCCGCCCCGAAGTCCTTGAGAAACAGCAGTCAAAGAGGGAACATCAACGATCATGGCATGGTCACGCAGCGCACGCTCAATGACCTTGCGGCAATTGTAGATTTTCCCAGTCAGAAACCAGCGAGCTAACTGAACACTGTGCGCCTGGTCTTCCGAGAGCAAATACTGCTTCTTGCGCAGTAAGACATTGCCATTGACCTTTCCGGTTATGCGCGCCCAAAATCGACCGGATGGGCTGAAAAAGCACAGTCCAATATTGCGTTCTGCGCAGGCGCCCATTAATGCCGGACTGGCGCCGTTATACCCAAAGCAAATAATGTTTTCCAGGTTATGCAGAGGCAGACGCATGGCAACATCATCATCTCGTTTAACAAGAACCGTCTCCCCATCTAAAGAAAGATAGCTGTTGGGTGTAGTCACATATAAAACATTGAGCAGCTTTTTCATATCGGTTAATCGCTATTGACCATGATATCTATGTACCGTGAGGCAGATTGATTGTTGGCTTGCAGTTCTGGCAAGCAGAGATCGGCTAATGAACACGATTGGCACATTTTACCGGGACGAACTCGCGGGGTATGGCCGCGTTCAAAGTAGGTGTGCATCTCTTGGGTAGATTTTTCAACCAGAGCGCGCAAATCCAAAGTCAGATCTACTTTGACGCGGTGACGCAGTTGACCATAATACAGATAAGCAGTAGGAATACTCACCGAGAGCATCTCTTCCAGGCAGATCGCTTGAGCGCAGACCTGAGCCTCGTCGGCAGGGCCGTTTTTCTTCGTTCCGCGTTTATATTCAACTGGGGCCGGCAGGAAGATTCCCTGCCGGCCATTTAGTTGTATGCCTTCGGAAGCCGGAGAAAACTCCACAAGGTCACAAACGCCATACAATCCCAACCGATAAGAGGCTATTGGAACAGAACGGGTAGTGATTACACCTTCTCTCACTTCGTTGAAAAATGGGTCATCCACACCCTTGTGCATTTGCCGGCCTTCAACGGTGAGCTGGTTTTCTGCCCAGGCTCTTTCTACATGGATCAAGGCCCATTGCCGGCGGCAGAACAGGAAATGCTGTAAGCCTGAAAGCGGGAGGAGGTCTTCAGAACGGAATTCCGTCCTCATAATTTTTCAATCAAGGCCACCTGTGCAGGGATTTTCGCCCGATCAACGGTAATCCGGTAATCTGCAAAGGAACGCGGCAGCACGGCTGCATCCACCTTTGCTACAGAAATTGCGTCAAACAGCAGATGCGAAGGAGCATTGCCCAGATCACTCTCGTGCTTGAAGATGAATAACTTGCGGGCGGCCATTTTGCCACGAGCCGCAGAGTGATCGTGTTCAAACAGATTCACCAGGGCATCCCAAAGTATTGCCAGGTCGTCTTCAGAGAAACCAGTGCCCTTAACAGGGTCATTGGCAAGGCGAGCAGAGACATAGCCCTCAGCGCGGTATAAAGCATAAGGCACAATATGTTTGCGGCCCATTGTGCGTTCTTTTTCTGCGTCATCAATCCGGGTTACCGTTTGGCGGGTGATGGTGACTTCTTGCTGCACGATAGGATCAATGCTGCGAGAAAAGTTGATTTGGACCGGGCCGCGCACCTGACCGCAGTTATCGCCAGTGGTCATGACAGCGCCAAAGGTGCGCACATCAAAGAAATTAGCGCAAATCCAAGAGCGTGCTTCATTGACACCTTCGACGCTGGTTTTCTCTTTCTGACCGGGTGTCAGATTTACTGCACGGTAAGCATCTGCATGAATCTGGTTCAAGGGAGTACCTTCCTTGATGTAAATGCGATAGCCAGGAACGTTGGGGCGGACCAGTTCGACATAGTTGCGGATTTTGCGCTTGAGGCATACGTCGGTCACAATACCATAGCCGGTTTCGGGATCAATGCGCGGCATGTTGCCTGCGTCGGGGTCGCCATTGGGGTTGCCGTTCTCAACATCGTAGAACAGCACAAATTCGTAACGATTTTGAATAGGGGTAGTCATGTTCTAGGTCTCCTTTTGTAATTTGTTAGTCGGGTTCGGATCAGGAAGCGGATTCAGGTTTTTCGCCGTTCTTGAGGTAGAAAGCGGCGCGCTGGTGGTAATATCCCAAAATAAAGATGCCCTGCTCGTCCAGAGACAGGCGGGATGGAAAAGCTTTTTTGCCGACATCCAGCAAATTGAGAAGTTTTTGAATCCGGTTGTCAGTGGCATACCCAAACTCTGCTTTGGCGGTGTGGTGCTGAGATAGTTTGAGCAAGACCGGAAATACACTGGCCGGCGTGGCGCAGGCAGAGGCAAAGTAGCGGTCTTTGATGGTGGCATTGGCCTTGCCAATCGCCTCTTCCTGGGCTTTTTCCAGGACGGCAAACAGCCGACCTAGAACATAGGCGGGATGGGTAAATTCTTCGTTCAAAGACATTTGTAACACCTCCTGAAAGGGGTTGTGCGGCTGGCGGCGATATTTGCGCAGTAAACAGGCTTTAATCACCGCTGCGCGCACATAATTGATTTTCTGGACATGCTTGTCCTTATCATCGTTGTCTATGCGAATGCGGGTAAGGATGGCGGTATACAAACTTTCGGGGTACGGAGCACCAGTCAGAATTGAACGCGTTAAGGCTCCGCCCATCAGACTGACGGTTGATTTGATTTCTTCCTCCCGCCTGGTAATTTTGGGAGAGACGCATTCATTGAAGATTCTAAAGATTGAGATGTAATCGGGTTGGTCAGGATATTCTTTGATGATTTGCAGATCGTGGTAATGACTCAGCATACGTTCAATGAACTTCTCAAATGCATCCTGGAGAAAGAAACGGACGGATAGCCGGGCAGCATTTGGGGCAAGGCCCAGGACATAAAAGCGCGTATTGGCGTCCAGGCCTTCACGCAGACGGGCGATATCCAATGCCTGGCCGCGTTGCACTTTCTGAGCAACCTGCCCCAGCATTTCCTCGGCCTCACGGCGGGCCGACTGCGAATCGGCGGGTTGTTCCTCATAGTAATCAGGATTGAGCAATGCGGCGAATACATTGCCATAACGTGTATCAGGACTCTCGGCCCAATAAACTACCGTAGCATCTCCAATGTAAATTTTACGATTGGGATTTTGCGGCGAAAGCAGGTAGTTCAGCGCCACGCCATATCCTGAAGCGACACGCTGGCTGACGGGTGAGTTCAATCCCTGGCCTTTAGCTCGATTATACGATTCATAGGCGCGGTCATTGAAGCTGACCAGCGAGGCTCCAGTAGCCTGGGCATCCCGGACGCCCTTTATACTGGGGTGCAGACGAGCGATGGGTTCTTCTAATCCGCTGACCAGACACTGCATGACATCAGCCTGCCCGTCGGCCTGATATTCTTCCCACACCCGTTTGATTTCGGGATCGTCCAGTACATTCTGACCCTCCACTTGAAAAATCAGATTGCCACCTTTCAGCAAACCATCAAGGTGACGAGCAATCACAGAGTGTGTTCGGGCTGTGGATGGATCATATTGCTGCAAAAAGGCAATCACTGCACGTGCGGCGCTGCAATTGGCTTTGGTCAGCAGCGTTAGATTATGCTCTCGAAAGGCTTCAAAGCGCTGGCGGCTGTATTCGGGTTTCTCCTGGTCTTTCTCCGAGACACCTAATACATAGGCGGTATTATCCCAGAGAAAATTAGATGCTATGCCAACCGTCCGCACGACCTGCTCTGGTACAACCATGCGCCGGCTGGGGATTTCACGGGTTTTGTTGCCTTGCTGAACCTGGGTTGCGAATGGGAAAATATCTAACAATTCTCCCTGTGTTGAAAGGTTTAATGCGAAGTTGATATTGGCGGCGCTGTAGCCTGGCAGAGCAATCTCTACATTTGGGTCTTTGATCAAAATTTCATAGTAACGGTAGAGTGCTTGTAAGATCATTGCCGCACCTCAGCATGAGTCAAATCTACAATCCCATTCTGCATTTGGGCGTGGAAGAAGGTGGGGCGGATGTCCCGCTGGTTGGTGAAATCCAGGTCGTACAACATCCAACCGAAGTCCGACTCACCGGTCAATACACTTTTGGGGATTGCGGTGCGATCTTCAATCAGTTCGACCTTTGCGGGGAATTCACGGGTGCCCAGGCAGGGTGCGTGAAAATGCTGCCCATTGCGCAGCCGGCGCAGAGCAATGCCATAGTGCCCGTCTTCGCTATCCCTTTCTCCCCATTTTGCTGCCACCGGCTCAAAGTGGGCTTCAATGACGTAATCTACATCTTTCAAAACCATCGAAGCGCGCTGCTGGCGGCTCTCGTTTGATGAAATGTACAGGTTTTGCTGCCCACCTTTCATTGCCTGCGTAATATTATCGGTTGATATTTTCTGAGACACCTCATTACGGCGAATGTTGGTGAATTCAATTGCGCTCAGCACATGAATTTTATCAACCACCCACCGAATAGCGGGTTTCCAGTAAATTGCTTCCAGAATCCCGCGAGCGGCAGATGGGGTAATAAAATCATAGCTAACTCGCTCCACCTTCATTTCGGGTCGGGTGAATAGAGCATACGGACCACTTACTCGAACAATGATCCCATATCCCATTGAATGACCTCCTTTCTGAAAACTGGTTAGAAGTTAGAAGAATAAAGCCTCCCCGCCAGGCGTGCCGGCAGGGACTACCAATCCGGTCTGGGGATGGTAATGCTCCAGGCTGCTTAGTACAGCATACTTTTCGGCAACCATCAAAATTGCGCCTTGCTGATTCAGGGCGTTAAATTCTTCTTCGTAAATATTCACCGTATAGGGTTGCAATTTACGGAGGATAGATGCCGGGTAAGGAGTGATTTTCAATTCCTCAATGAATTTTTGTGCCTCCTGGTCATACGGAATAATGATTGTGACGGAGTCGTCTTCAATAATGCGGTACTTCTGGGCCGCGGTAGCAAAATCCAACTTATGGGGCTGACTTTTATCAAAGCAGCCGATGATATTTTTGAAATCAAATTCTTTGCGATCTCTCAGGCTGTATAACTGCTGGAAATAAGCACGAATTGCCGCAATGGAGATCGGGGCAGCCTGATGAACACGCAAGACGCTGCGGACCACTTCAATATTCTGGGCAATAAACCTGGGCACTCGCTTAATATGTGGCGTGTCAGGTTCAAAGACGTAAAGTGGTTTAATGCCCTGGCCCATTTCACGATTAACTCGCCCGGCAGCCTGATTAATTGAATCTAAGCCAGCTAAAGCTCGATATCCTACTGGAAAATCCAAATCCACCCCAGCTTCCAGTACCGATGTGGATATGACGCGGCAGAGTTGGCCCGATAATAGTCTTTGACGAATTTCGCCCAAGACCTGCTTTCGATGAACAGGGCACATCAGCGTGGATAAGTGAAACGCACCTTCGCCTTCAAGGCCATCAAACAGTCCTTTTGCATGCCGGCGCGTATTAACAATGCACAAAACTTGCTCATGGCCGTTCAAGCGTTCCAATAATTCGGAGTCTTTAATCTTTCCCAACATGTGCACTTCAACTCGGCGGTAAAAATCAAACAGATGCTGGGGATCAGGAGCCAATTCGGTAAGCTGACAGCCATCTGGCAAAAATTGACCTAATTCAGGCTGGGTGGCTGTGCAAAAAACAGCACTTGCGCCATAATTCACAACCAGTTCTCGAACGGCGTACATGGAAGGCAGCAAATATTCTTTTGGCAGCATTTGAGCCTCATCAAAAATGATGACGCTCCGGGCAAGATTATGTAATTTTCTGGTGCGTGAGGAGCGGCTGGCAAACAATGATTCAAAGAACTGCACATTAGTGGTCACCACAATCGGGATATCCCAGTTCTCAGCGGCCAGCTTCAATTTTGAGTACGCGCTGTTCGTTTGGTTATCAGCGTTAACGGCTTCATCCCGCCGGCTTTGTTCCCAGTCAAAATTTGAGTGATGCTCCAGAATATTTTCAGCGCCCAGAATATCTTTGAAGACGCCAGCATTTTGCTCTATGATGGTTGTAAAGGGAATAACATAAATGATCCTCTGCAAGCCATGTTGAACGGCATGATTGAGCGCAAAGGCGAGTGAAGCCAGCGTTTTTCCCCCACCGGTTGGCACTGTGAGTGTAAAAAATCCCTGATCAAGGGCTGCTTTAGAGATACAGGCGTGTAAAGTCTCAGTGCGAACCCGGTCAATTTCTCGCTGAGGGTTGTCAAACTGAGATAAAAAGGCATTCAGGCGATCACATAAAATCGGAATGCTTTCGTGCCCACCCCGAGTGACCTGTCCGCGCATAAAGGCTTCGGTTTCCTGGAAATCCGCATCCACCAGAGCCGAGAAGATCATACGCGTTAAAAAAGCAAAGGAAAATCCCCAGTGGTTTTGTAAAGGACGGATATTCAATCGTTCTGGAAATTTAATCGAGCATTGGGCCAGGTCAGATTGATAAGAACTGTAATCTTTCACCGGAGCATTCAATCGCCCGCTGAGTGTCCCATCGTCGGGTAGATCAGCAGGGCTACCATAATCCAGCAACCCCGTATGATGACCAGCAATACAGTAAGCAAGCAAGACGGCCAGGGGTTCTTGAGGAGTGTTCCTAAACAACTTACATAGTTCTATTGCGCCGGCAGTAGAATGATCAACACGCTGCTTGCTCCCCTCAAGACGTGCTTGAAATTCAGGGGAGTATTTGCCTAAATCGTGCAAAATCCCAGCAATATATGCCAGTTCCGCTACGCCTGCATTCCGCCCAAATTCAAAAGCCATTTGAGCTGTATTCTGTAAGTGGTCAATCAACGGCTGCCAGTTATCTTTGCCACGATCATTGGAGTGAGCATAAAAAACTTTATTCACCGGCATCTTTTTCCTCACCGAGATAGAGCTTACTCAACCGCTCGACTTCCGATTTAATGGCATTCCTCAAACCCTCCGGGGCCAGCACCTCGACTTCAGCGCCCCAGCCCCTGATCCAGGGCATCATCTCCTGTGGTTCGGCAATCCACGCGCGCCAGAGCAGGCTACCATCCTCTAATTCGGAGGCCTGCTCTGAGCGATGCCACTGTGTTTCCCCTACTCGTCCTGCCACACGCGGCCCAAATTTCAAAACAACTTCAACTGGTTCTTTGTCGGTGTACCAGATACCCCAGGCATCAGCCAGCAGATTCGTGGGGTCAAAATCACCGGGAATTTCGTAGGTATCCCGAAGCGTTTCGACACGCTGGATACGCTCAATTTTGAAGGTACGCATTGCGTTTTGGGGTTCACTGAACCCAATAGCATACGTGGATTGTCCAACGGCATAGGGCTCAATAAAATAGACGGAGAAATTGTAGACTTTGACTTCTTTGGTATGCTCAGATTTGTACCAGATGCGCGCTTTGTGTTGTTCAGCCCAGGCCAGCGTCAGTTTTTCCAGGGCAGCGAGATAGACAGCATCCATGTGCCGGCTGGCATCGTCCATCACATCAGCGGATTGCTGCAAGTGTGTGCTGATGCGAGGGGCCAGTGTTTCGAGCGAGAGGCCCAACTTGCGCAGTGCTGCGGCAGCATGTGGGTTTTGGCGATCCATGCGGGTGGCCAAAAGCCGGGCAGCCAGGTGGACCGACAGGGCTTCATGCAGGCTGAAACGGACATTGATCAGGTAGGATTCACGGTCAATGAAATACTTTTGTCCGTCCTGGTAGATCGGCGCAGCAATATCTGCCATGTAACGCAGGATTGTTGACCGATTGACGTTCAACCGCCGGGCAATTTCAGCCTGTGTCAGGCCTTCAGAATGTGCGAGCAACAAGGCCTCAATCTGAATGAGCCGTGATGCTTTGGTTTGGGATGGATTATCTGACATGCGCCTCCTGTGAAATTGTTATACACAGTGTAGCAAATGACTGTTGCAGGGTCAGCAACAATTTCCCCAATATCTATTATTTCGCCAATAAAGTTACACTCCCTGGGGCATATAAGAATCATATATCAAATGCCGGTAAGCGGCAAGCTGAATATCCCCACCGTTTTTGCTGGTTGGCCGGTTGCCCCCCCAATGCAGGTGCGGGAAGCCTGACCTCGAACCCCAAGCCCAGAGAAGAAACGAATCTCAGGGATCGAGAAATTAGGATTTCAAAGCGGCGGCCTTTGCAAGGTACTTCGCGACCCTTTCAGGGTGCAGCGCAAAGGGAGACGCGGAAACCCATAAAGTGGTTCTTATAGGATTGAAATTTACGATTCTTTCGTGTGTAAATTTGGTCACAAATTATAAAATTTCAAATCGCCGGGTAAGGTGAACCCGGGAACCTACGGAATACCCCAAAATGGCAGCCTGGCAGTTGAAAGTTTAGCGGCAAAAATGCCACAACATAATCCGTCCCTGGGAAGATAGATTCTCAGGGACGGATTTTGGGATCATAGGGGTTTCCCCTTCTTTTACCGGGTTGGAATATTTGAGGAGGGGGGATCAGCGCAGGATCAGCGGCAGGAAGATCTTGGCCTGAACCTGACCGCCATCGGGGGGTTCCACA
>ENA-UPSM01002684-UPSM01002684.1-activated-sludge-metagenome-genome-assembly--contig:-NODE-2684-length-21312-cov-4.450111_pt1 | contig 21312 bp, 12 predicted proteins | sample MGYA00238181_ERZ773283 | MGnify/ENA primary metagenome ERZ773283 (study PRJEB29023, sample SAMN05720199) | activated sludge metagenome | isolation source: Anaerobic digester | place: Japan...
ATCCTGCCGAATTAGCTAAACGAAAACAAGAAGAACAAGATTTTCAACCGCCATTGGATATTGTAGATGGAGCAGCGAGAGTGATGGATCCGTTGTTTGACGGAATCAATTCAGGAAAACATTGGAGTGGAAAGTTTTTGAAAGATTACAGGCCGATTGCTTGGTAGCAGCCTATTTTTTAAACGAAAAACCACAACAGAATTTAATTTTGTTGTGGTTTTTATTTGTTGGAATAACTCCATAGTGTTGACGGACTTGTAATAGGTGAGCCTGTCCTGAGTTTATTGAAGGGTTCAGCAGGAGTTTCATTGTTCGTGCTGCACACGCAACGAAACTCGAGGTGTTGGGCGAAGTGTTTTTTTTTAGTAACATTTCTTAATTGTAGGATTTGGCATTCTTGGGATTATCATAAGTTGTTTTTCATTAAACTTAAATCTTACATTCATCAGAACTTCCATTTTAAGACCTAAATCCCTTCTATAAATCTCTTGTTTTGAAACAAAATAAAGTTTTATGTCCTTATAATCTATATCTAAAGGATCTCTAAATCTATTTTTTATAAAATCATTTAAAGTTGTATCAAATTTTGATTTCATGTTTTCTAAATCAAATCCTTTGGAATTTTCAATATTCTTTAATTCAACTAATGTTAAACCATAGCCACTAATAAGACATTTTCGAATTATTAGACAATCAATAGATGCTGGCCTTTTCTCTATATTTAAAGAGTTGTAGAATTGATCAACTTTAATAATTACATAAGAATTAGGATCTATATCGTCTTCAAAAGATACACAAACACCATTTTCGCAACAAGTATCTTCTATATATTGAGATAGAGTATCGTGAGAAATAATATTATTAATCATTCTTCTCCAAATAATTTAAACGTTCATAATATAATTGCTCAGAAACATCTTGGAAATTTGAATCGTTAATACCATCTTCAGTTACTTTCATTTCAATATTTGTTGTAGTTCCATTTCCAGTTTTAATTAAATGATAAACCATAACTTTTTCTTTTTCAATTTCTTTTTTTATTAAAATATTATTGATTTTATTGAACATATAATTACTATGAGAAGTAATAAATATTTTCAAATTTAAACCTGTTAGTTTTGCAAATATTTCAATTAATTTTACTTGAACTTCTGGATGTAGATGTGCTTCGGGTTCTTCAATAAATAAAATATCATATCCTTTGTTTTTTCTCTTTCCAAATGAATCGTTATAAAAAGGATCGAAGAAAAAACTATCCCTACTATTTATTGAAGAATATTTGTTATTTAAAATATGCTTAAAATACAATACTAAAGGAGATAATTCTGAAACCATTGAAGAGGCTTCTGATAAATGTAGTTCTAAATCAATACCATCAGGTTGATATGAAATCCTTCTTGTTTCATCATTATAATCTACTTTTCCTTTAAGGATTTCATTCTGTAATAATTTAACAATACCTTCAAACTCTTTATTGTTATGTTTTTTATCTACAGTGGATAAATCTATAAAATAGTCAGCTAAAGGTTCTGAGAGTGATGGTAATTCAATGCTTTTATTTTGAATAAAGAATCTATTTTGTGTTAGCTCCGCAATGATTGGAGTAAACGCACTTAAAGCTTGGTAAAGTCCAGATCTACTAGCGGGTAGATAATATACATCTTTGATATTAAAATCTAATTTTCTTAATATTTGGTTGATTTTTACGTATGAAAATCTTATAAATTCGTGAATGAACTCATCTTCGGTTGGTTTACCAAATTCTTTGCGATTATTAAGAATTAATGAATATTTTGTAGACTTTGTTTCTTTTTGAAATAATTCTATTTTTTTTATTTCATTCTCATATTTTAAATCTAATTCACCTTCATCATTAGAAAGTATTGATAATTTTTCATATTTTGAAATAGATATAATTAATTCATAATTTTTATCAGAGTATCTATTCTTTAAATTTTTTAAAGAAGAAAAAGTATTCAATAGTGAATTTTGTAATCCTTTTAAAATAATCTCTTTTAATTCAATTTCAATAAGTGTATTAAACTCTTTTGTGCAATCTATTGATTTATTAGTTTTTAAGCTTTTTATTTTACTTTTTATGAATTTTTCATATGCATTTTCATCACGTTTATCATAAAAGTACATATGTCTATTGCCAATGGATTTATTTTTAATGTTTTTGATTAAACAATATAGGCAATATGTTGCATATGATTTACCAATTGCATTTTGACCGTATATTAGGTGTAAATCTTTATTTAAATTGAATTTTAAACTATCAATTGGTCCAAAATTCTTTATTTCAATTTCCATATTTTTTATAAATATTTTATAATCAAAAGTAATGTTTTTAATTTAAAATTCGTCAATCATCGGTCTTTAACATTTCACCCAACTCATTTATATCCTCTACAAACCTTAGTATATACACACAAAATCGGGTAGATTGGCTAAGTTTTGTCGGTTTATTAGTTTTTCCAAATATAGAAAATAATAGCAATAATTTCACGGAAAATAGTATTTATTTGGGGTGTTTTTTTGCGTGAGGGATGGCAGAGGAGCTCTCCCGATTTTTTATCGGGAAGCGGGAACGTACAGCCCGACCCGTAGGGACACGCCATAATAAAAATAGTGCAGGGGCTGATTTATAATTTAAAACCCCTCGCCATCATTAAAATAGAACGTTTGGGAATCTCGGCCTAGTCCATAATTAACTACAAAATTGGTCAGCGTGCTTTTGTCCAACAAGAATCGCAAACCAATGCCAACTGCTGGCTGAATGGATTCGAATAAACGGAGGTTTTTGTTTGCATCGCTGGCAGTTGTGGCATTTGCAAATATGGTTCCGCTAATCATTTGATTTTTGGTGATGGGAAAACGGTATTCGCTTTCAAGAAATATCAAATTATTGCCTCTAAAAAGGCCTTGTATGTATCCTTTTCCGCTTCGACTATTTTGATCCCAACCTATAGCGGGTAGGTTTAAATAAGGCAAATGTCCGCTGGTTACGAATTGACTATAGCCCCAAAAACCAATAACGTGCTGTTTATTCCGTTTACTGATGGGAATAAAATAGCGGCTTTCGAGCAAGAGGGAGGAACTTTTTTGTTGACCTTTAAATAGTTTTGGATTATAACGGTAATTTAAATTCAAATATAGACCGTTGTTTGTGTTTATGAGGTTGTCTCGAGTGTCATAAATTAAATTCATGCTCAAACCATTGACTGCATAATTCTTGTTGCTAAAGCCATATTTCTTTGAATAATTATAATGATAAGTGTATTCTTCTTGGGAGACATCCAAAAGTTTATCATTAATGTTGTTATAACTGTCGATATGAATTCCTGTGCCAATAAAAAAAGAAGGAAAGATATTGAAAGAGATTGTTTCGTGAAATTTGAAGTAATTATAATTCATTGGTTGTTCAATTGACTTGTAATCAAAGTCTTTGAATTCGGCTCCCCAGGGAACAATGTCAGTTCCTAATCCATAATTGGATTGCGAAAAAATGTAATAACGAAAATCACCACTAAAAAAATAGCGGTCATCATCAAGGTACATATAGTTTTTTAAATAGGTGAGGAGTTGCTTTTTTGTACTTAAAGAAGCGCCACCCGAAATGAGCGAAATTTTGTTTTCTTCTTTTTCTTTAAAACTATATTGGCTAATGAATCCAAGTGTAAAACCATTAGCGGGTTGATAGCCCAAAGTAGGGAAGGCAATTAATTTGGTTTTGGTTTTTGGTAGTTTAATTTTAAGAGTGTCTTCTTTAGTAAACAAATCAAGAATCGTGCGTAGGGGTTGTTTTTTTTCACCTTCTTCTTGTGAAAAGCTAAGCTGAAAATAGAAAGTGAAAATGAGCAAGAAACAAATAGATTTTGCTTCAAGAATAGTTTTAGTATCCATTTGAAGCTCTATGTTTTATCCAAAATAGTTTGGCAGGTTTTTTCAATCAATTCATTTTTAAAAGGTATAAAAATAGAAAATTTTTTTAATGATTTCGTTTTGTGCCAAAATAAATTTTAGGGCTGCTTTTTAATCAAAATGGATTTATTTAGACAAAAAAATACCACAACAAAATAAATTCTGTTGTGGCATTTTATTATAATTTAGAAGAAGGTATAAAAACGATCTTTATTGATTTACTGAAATTAAACTAATTTCGAAAATTAGTACCGAACCTCCAGGAATACCTTGATAGTTATAACTTCCATAACCCAAGTGGGCTGGAATCAAAAGCAAACCACTTCCTCCCGGTTTGAAATGTTGAATCCCTTCGGTCCAACCTTTAATAACTTGATTTAATCCAATTGAAATTCCAGCATTGGTGCTTTGGTCAAATATTGTTCCGTTGGTAAATGTACCTTTGTAAGCAACCGTTACATTTGAAGTTGCAGTGGGTTGGGTTCCAGTTCCGGGATTATTAATCACATAATACAAACCACTAGCACTTCTTTGAGCGTTTAATTTATTGAGTGCTATAAAATCGGTAATTTCTTTTTCGTTTTGAGCGGTATAATCAACAATTTGAGCATCGTCTTTAGAGCAAGAAATAAAAAGGGTGAAAAGGAGTAATAGTGGCAATAATTTTTTCATACTTAAAAATGTTTTAAAAAACGCAAATATAATACTATTTGTTATGTTTTTATCAAATTTTTTGGTTGTGAAATCGTTTTAGTGTAATCGATTTCACAAATCGTATTTCTTTGAAAAATAGCCTCTTTTTTTCTTTAATTTTAAGTCGGTTTTCGCCACCTTTGTACGAAATAAAAAATAATAATTTATTATTTATACAGACAGCAACACACATTGACAAATACTATTTTTATAAATGACTACAGACAATAAAGTAAATCAGGAAAAAATTAAGCAAAGCAGAAAAGATACTGTTCAATACATCAATCTTCAATTGGCATCACTTGGACAACCCATTTATCGAGATGATGAGAATTCGACAGAGCCTTTTTGCAATCCCAAATTCCAAACATTGACTAATGGATTAATCAAAAGTTTTCGCGAAAAATCGAGATTATTATCCAATCATCTTTCGCCAGCCGACAACAGAATTCAAAACTTTTTGAACGATTATCTCAAAGGTGTACCTTTCAATAAACCTTATGTTTTACCAAATGATACTTTGATTTTAACCCAAAGTGGTCATGCAAGAGAATTGAGTTTGCCACCTAACGGAACCACTTTTGCAAGTGATGATATTACTTCTTATCGCATCAGGCAAGGGATTTTAAATAATCCAGTAAATGACAAGCGAACCACGATAGGTACTTTTCATATTGTAGAAGGCAATTTGCCAGCACCTTTAGATAAAAAAGAAGTTCCTAAAATTGCTTTCGCCTATTTTTTGAATGCTGCTTTCAACCCTTCGGACAAACTGAAATTATTGCCATTTACATCCAATCAAGAAGAAAAAGCCAAATTGATGGTTTCGTTGTTGATGCGCCCTATGGTTTGTCCAGAAGTAAAAGGAGTTATTTCTAAAAAGTCGATGGAAGTTCGCTTTTTTGCACCAGGAAGTTTGGTGAGTAACCTTGATTTCGTTGAAGCTATTTTTGGAAACGCAGGCGATCCTTATCTAGCTCAAAATGATGCTGCATTAGACACAGAACATTGGACAGGCCATACAGGCTGTGTGATTCTGGCTCCACAATTGCGTTTGTTGAAGAAAAAAGACATTGGTTTGCCTCATTTTGATGATGCTACAGAGCGTCAAAAAAAGGAAGGAATGTGCTGGAAAGACGAGAACGAATTGTATAACAACGGTGGCGCTTTTAAAGTAACTTGTAGAGACGATAGAGGAGTGGTGGTCACCATTATTGCCGATAATTATTTTGGATATTCTAAAAAAGAAATTAAAACTCAAATTAGTTATTCGGCTAATTTATTTGGTTTGGTTGAGGAAGAACATTCGGGTGGAGCGATCGCATATCCTAGAGGTGTAATGGGCGATATTGTTGATGGAAGTGCTTTTTCTGAAAAGTTCGGGAATCAATATAATTTTGAAGGTGTTAAAGCTTTTCTAGGCGATAGAATTGAGGTGAAACCAATAAACTATGCAGTAGATAAGAAATATCCAAACTTAGTTTATATTCCAGAGAATGCCTATATCAATACCAATACTAATAGTATTACTTGGACTTTTGATGGCAAGGAGCAAAAACTAATTTTGTCTCCAAATAAAACGTACATTCATCCTACTGGAAATAAATTCAAATTAGAGAAACACAATGCCATTGCGCTTTGGAGAATTGTAAATACTTCGCCAGAGGGTGTTTTTTGCCATAAACCATGTACCGTTTCGGGTGGTGGAAAATCCGAAATTTCTAAATCGATGCAAAATGCCATTAGCTATAGTGCTTTTAATATTTTAGATATTGACGAAGATTTCAAAAAAGCTGATGAGATAATCGAATACAATTATTCTAAAAGATGGAAAGATTCTGATCCCTCATTACCACCCTCAAGATCGTTTTTAGATAAAGGAAGAACGCTAGGTTCGGCAGTAAAATTGCTAACTCCTTCAGATAGAAATACTGATGAATACAATGAGTTTATCAAAAACATTCCGGTTCACATTCGATCGTTGGTGTTGTTTGTAAAACGTTTGTATCGTCAGGATCACGGAGCTTTGAACTGGAAAGATTGTATGTCAGTTGAAATCATCAATGGCAAAAACGGTACAGGTTTGCAATACAATAACACTCCAGTTGTGGGAAGTTATGTTCGAATTGGTTTCAATCAAAAAGGAACTTGGTTGTTGAATAAGTTGCGATCAGATTTCTCTGCCAGTCAAAAAATTCAAATGGAAGATGATATCTCGGCATCCATTACTTTGCCAAGCCATCAGATTAAAAATTTAAATCCAGAATATACTAACCAAAGTTTGAAAGTTGTTGCTAACTGTGAATCGCATTTGTTTCAAAGACCTGACGAAGCTATTGTTCGAGGTTATGACAAAGGTGCTGAATTGGATATTGTATCAGACAATGTGTTTTTGACAAACTATGAATTGTTAAGAAAGAAAGATGCTATCGAAATTTTTGAAGACACTATCAATTTCGACAAATACACCCAACCGGTTAAGGATTTGATTCTAAGGATTGTAAACAGTCCTAATGAAGAGGAATATTTTTCACTGCCTTCACATACAAGAATTGTAGATGGTGAACCCACCAAAAACCCTCGTTATTTAGAGCGCAATATTTTTATAGACGAAACCGAAGCCAGTTATTTAGGCGAAATTGGAGTTCGTTTGTACCGAAAAATAAAATCAGAAGATCCCGTTATCAATGTAGTTAATGCAGTTTTGCCAGGAAGACGCAACAATCCAATCGACAAGAAAGCAGGAATTCGACCGTTGGCGGTTTATAACCCCATTCATTATCAGGAAACTCCTGAATTGTTTATGGATTTTATTTGCAGCCTAACGGGTAAATCACCATCAACAACAGGAGCTGGATCGGAAGGCGCTTTGACCAAAGGCCCATTTAATATGTTGACACCAACATCCGATTTGAATAATGCTTTGTTGTCTCATATTTTGACCGAATCGAATGCGTTTAGCACCGCAGCAGGTTATGTAGGTGGAGAAAATAAAGTAGATCACGATATTAGTCTATTAATTCCTGAAATCTGGGCTAGATTGAATGCCAAAGATCGAGATCCAAAAGTTTTGATAGCCAATGGTTCATTAGAAAAATTAGAAGATTTTGAATATCAAGGCAAAAAAGTATTGGCTAGTAGGTTAGGGTATCGCATCACAAGTACTTTCTCTTTGTTGTGTTTGAACCGTTTGTTTGATGAACCAAATGCCGTTTTCAACGAAAAAATGTTGAAACCAGAACTACAAGGAATCGAAGATTATGTAGATGGTATTGCCAATATTGTCGAAGCTCAACAAAAAGTGGCTTTGAGTTATTTTGAAGACGGAAGCATCGAAGCAGCTATTCCGCCATTGAAAATATTATTGCATATGATGGCTTATGGTCATTATGAAGGCAAAGAAATGAGTGATCCAGAATTGAGAAGTTATTTCGAAAGAGACTATGTCATCAATAGCGATTGGTACAAAGAAAGATTGCAATTGAAACAACAAAAAGACATCCATTTCTATACCAATCAAATTAGCTATTTGGAGCAATTTATTTCTAATACCGAAAACAATCTGTTAGTTGCCGAAATGGATTTGAATATGCGTTTGCAAAACGTAAAAAATATGTTGGCAACGGCCAGTTCTCCTGATTACATCAACAGTTTGGTAGGCACCATCGGAGCTGATCCGTTGTATAAAAAATAATCCAAAAGTTTATCTATAAAAAAAATCGTCTAAGAAGAAATTTTTAGACGATTTTTTTATGGAATTATTTTTTGTCTCGCTAAAAGAGTCCTTGCACGCGAGAGCATCTAACTTGAGATTCCTACGGAATGACAAATAGCAAGAATAAATGATACAACTACTTTTTAATAAATTTCTCAACCATTGTTTTTCCTGCTTTTTCGATGGCGCAAACATAAACTCCCACTGGTAAGGAATTGGTATTTATAACAATGTTTTGCTCTGTAGAGGTTTTAGAAATTAAATTTCTTCCATTTAAATCATAAATTTTAATAGTGGTATGGACTGATATATCATCAGTAATAACAATATTTAATTGGCTTTCGTTATGGAAGAGTTGAACGCCATTAGATTTATTATAAGGCTCAGTTCCTAAAGCAGTGTATTCCATCATTGCACTCGCCATTAAAATAGCACAATAGCCGTGCGGATGGGCACTTCCGGGACAAGTTGTTGGAGTTATGGAAGTGTAATTGTTGTAAGTAGCCAGCACTCCCATTGCGGGTGCAAAACTGTTAATTTTGGGTTTGCCGTCGGTATGGGTGGTTACATAAGTTTTCAATCCTGTCCATGCTTTATTTATCACAGGAGTGTAGATAGCACTGTCTATAAGTCCTTTGTTGATAGCTTTTTTCATCGAATAAACATACATTCCACTACCTGTTGTTTCAATCCAGTTACCCACACCTGATGGATTTTGAACCACTTGAAACCAAAGTCCAGTAGTTGGATCTTGGTAGTTTTTCAAACCTTCACAAAGATTTTGCAAAGCCGTTTTCATTTCGGGATAACGAGCGTGATTGGTAGGTAAATATTCCAAAATATCGACCAAAGCCATCATATACCAACCCATTCCGCGGGACCAAACTTGAGAAGAAACTCCTGTTGTAGGGTCTGACCAAGTGTAGGTTGTTTTGTCGTAATTCCAAGCGTGATACACTAATTTGTTGGAAGCATTATAAACGTGCGAATAAATAATCATCGTTTGAAAAGCCGCTTCGTCAGTAGCAACAGCATCGTTGAAGAGTGCGCCGTATTTTACTAAGAAAGGCGAAGCCATATAAATCCCATCTAACATCATTACATTGGTGTAAGAGGAATTATTTTTATGCCAAAACCCATTTTCAGGAGTGCGAGGATAAGCTCCTAAACCTGTTTTTAGAAGGTAATCTCGGATGGTAGTCGCGGCAGTTTTGTATTTTAAGGCTCCTGTTTTTTCGTACAGCCACAAACATAAAATACCAGGATGCATATTGTCAAGAGTTTGCGCCAATACCGATGAAACTCCTGTGCCATCTGCGCCAATATAACCATCAACATAAGTTTTGATGTAAGTCAGATAATTAGCATCGTTGGTTTTGTCGTAAATGTCAGCCATTCCTAAAAGTACAATGCTGTTCGAATATTCCCAGCCTTTGCCCGTCATACTGTTAATTCCGGAAGGCCAACGTGAAAGAATGGCATTCGAAAATTGCACACCATAATTAGTGGTTTGAGCCGTTGAAAAAAGGGACGGTATTAATATAAAAACAAGGAGTATTAGTCTTTTCATTTTTTTAATTTCTTGTTACAAAGAAAGTTAAAAAATGTAATAAATCGCATAGAATTAATACAAATTCAGGAAATTTAGTAGATGGTTATTATAAATTTCTGTCTTTTATACGTGCTTTAATTTCTGCAGTTTTTTTGACTTGGGAACAAGGTTTTCGAAGGACTTTATTTTACACTATATTGTGTTTTGTTTTGAGTTCCAGAACTTTCAAAAAGTTGTAATTCTACTCCTTTTTTTAAATCTCTACTGGCTGTAGCCGATGATAAATCCTTGAAAGTATTCATATAATCTTTTCGAGTAAATTCTTTAATGCCTAGTTTCAAGAAATAGTCCAGTCTGTCAATGTCTTTCAAAACCCTGTTGTTGTAATTCAGTAAATTGCCCAACGATTTATCAATTACCTGAAGCATATATTCTATAAAGAAAGTTGATTTTCCTGATTTGTCGCTCATCGCCAAGGCTTGGTAATATTCATTTTGTGTTTGGCTAATCAAAGTTTCAAACGGCAGAAATTCAAAAACTGGATATTCCGACATTAAAATTAAAGTTTGCCACAATCTTCCCATTCTGCCGTTTCCGTCTAGAAAAGGATGGATGAATTCCATTTCATAATGAAAAACGCAGCTTTTTATTAAAGTCAATTCCTCTGAATCTTTAACATATTCGAATAAGTCTTTCATCAAATACGGAACATTTTCATAAGGAGGCGCAACGTGTTCCACTTTCGACCCTTTCATTATGCCAACACCTTGCTTCCGGTATTTACCCGCACTTTCGATTAAACCTTGCATCAATTCAAGATGCGCTTTCAAGAAACTTTTATCCGAATCCAATTTATAATCTTCCAATTTTTCATAAACTCGAATGGCGTTTAATACTTCCAATACTTCTTTTTCAGGACCAATTACTCTTTTGTTTTCTATTAAAGCGGTAATTTGTTCTTCGGTTAGTGTATTTCCCTCAATTTGCAAAGAAGAATGGATGGTTTTGATTCGGTTTTGTTTTCGGAGTTGTGGTGATTGTTTGGTCAGATAATTGGCATTGACTTCTCCAATCTTTTCAGAAATGGCAGTAATCAATTTCAATATTTTGGGACTAATATCGTAAGGCGGTTTCATTGATAGTATCATTTGATAGTATCAAAAGTAGTTTTTTTATTTGAAATGGCAATTGTTTGGGAATATTGTAGTTTAATAGATATTTATTTACTTTGTTTGTGGGCACAAGCGTGACGCTTGCGCCAGCTGGGGAATCTTTGCGAAACAATTTTATCCTTCTATCTTAGCACTCAATTCAAACCATCTTTCCTCTTTCTCTTCTATTTTCTTGATGAGGTTTTCCAGTTCTTTAGCTTTTTTTTCGATATCGACATCGGCTACTTTTCCATCGGAAAATAATTGCTCGATTTTGGCTTTGTCCAATTCCAAATCCTTGATTTCTTTTTCGATTTTCTGGAATTCTTTTTGCTCGTTGAACGTCAGGTTTCCGGTTGGATTGTTTTGTTTCCAGTCTTTCTTTTCGGCTTTGTTGTCTTCTTTTTGGGCAACATCGGCACTGTCTTCGTAAGACCTGAAATCGGAGTAGTTGCCGGGAAAAGTTTCAATTTCGCCCTGACCCCTGAAAACAAATAATTGATCCACGATTTTGTCCATAAAATAACGGTCGTGCGACACCACAAGCAAACAACCCGGATAATCCATCAAGAAACTTTCTAAGACATTCAAGGTTACAATATCCAAATCATTTGTTGGCTCATCCAGAATCAGGAAGTTCGGGTTTTGGATTAAAACCGTACACAAATACAGTCGTTTCAACTCGCCACCGCTCAATTTTTCGACATAATCGTATTGCTTTTTGGAGTCAAAAAGGAAACGCTCCAACAATTGCGAAGCCGAAATCAATCGCCCTTTGGTCAACGGAATGAATTCGCCGTATTCTTTGATAACGTCAATCACGCGTTGCATAGGTTTTGGGTTAATCCCGCTTTGGGTGTAATAGCCAATTTTGATGGTTTCGCCAACGACTACTTTTCCCGAATCTAAAGGAATAGTTCCGGTCAATAAATTCAAGAAAGTCGATTTTCCGGTTCCATTTTTTCCAATAATTCCGATGCGTTCGCCACGCTGAAAATCGAAACTGAAGTTGTCCAAAATCACGTGATCCTTGAATTTCTTGGAAATCTTGTGAAGTTCTATAATCTTGCTTCCCATACGTTCCATATTGATTTCGAGTTCCACTTTGTTCTCCTTGCGGCGACTTTGGGCTTTCTCCTTAATCACATAAAAATCATCCTGACGCGATTTCGATTTGGTGGTTCTCGCTTTCGGCTGGCGACGCATCCATTCCAATTCTTTCACGAATAGGTTTTGAGCTTTGTCCACACTAGCATTTTCGGAGGCAATGCGCTCTTCTTTTTTCTCTAAATAATAAGAATAATTTCCTTTGTATTGGTATATTTTTCCGTTGTCCAATTCGATGATTTCGTTGCAAACACGCTCCAAAAAGAAACGGTCGTGCGTCACCATAAACAGCGTTATATTTTCTTTGGCAAAATAACTTTCTAGCCATTCTATCATCTCCAAATCCAAGTGATTCGTGGGTTCATCCAGAATCAACAAGTCGGGACGGTTAATCAAAATGATGGCCAATGACAAACGTTTTTTTTGTCCACCCGAAAGATTTTTGACTTTCAGTTTGAAGTCTTCCAACTTCAATTTGAACAAAATTTGTTTGTATTGGGTTTCAAAATCCCAAGCATTGTGTTGGTCCATTCCGTCGAAAGCTTTTTGGTAGGCTTCTTCGTCTTCTGGGTTTTCCAATGCTTTTTCATAGGCTTCAATCACCTTCAAAGTCTCATTGTCCGAAGCAAAAATACTTTCCTCAATCGTCAGTTCGTCTTGCAAATTATTGTCTTGCGAAAGAAAAGCCATTCGAATGCTTTTGCGAAGCACAACTTGTCCCGTATCGGGTTCGTCAAAACCATTGATGATGTTCATAATGGTGGTTTTTCCCGAACCGTTTTTGGCGATAAAAGCAATTTTTTGGTCTTTGTTGATTCCGAAGGATATGTCTTTAAAAAGCGTGCGCTCTCCAAAAGATTTTGAGATATTTTCGACTGATAGGTAATTCACGAGTGTAATTTTTTTGCAAAAGTAAGTTTTTAAAATGGAAGATGCTATGGTGCAACACAATCTACTCTGTTTGTCACGCTGGAAGCGTCTCAAAGTACGAGAGCAACATAATCGAGACGCTTCCAGCGTGACAAACAGCAAGAATAGAGAACTATAAAGAACTATTAATGATTCAAATACAAACTCAAATCTACCGTATGCATTTGTTGAGGCGTATTGATAATGGGTTTTCTAACAAAGGATTCATTGGTTAAATAGAAGATTTTTTCATCAAAAGTAGCGATACCTTCTATTTGGTGAAATGGCAGGGAAAGCTTTATTTTTCGCTGGTTTCCAGTCGAAAAATCATTGTTTTTATAATCGTATAAAAGATATAAAAACGGGTGGAGTGTTCTTGAATATCCACAAAGCACGATTTCTTTTCCAGAAGATAAAGCTGTTGCGCCAGTTATCAAACCCTCTACATTTAAAGTCGTTTTTAGTTGAGCGATATGGTTTCCGGGAGTTTTTGGCAGGGCATAAATACTCGTTTTGTTTTGGCTCCATTGTTTGGTAAACAAATATATATTGTCTTGCGAAACCACAAAAGCTTCGCAATCAAAGTCAGTCGTGTTTTGTTTTTGAACGCTAAAATCCGTTTGATTGGAATAAGAAAAAGCAATAGTATCTATTTGAGGTTTATTTGATAAAAAAGAGTTTTTTTCGATTCTAAGAATATGTAAATTTCTTCGATTGCCTTGATAATTGTTGCCAAAATCGCCTATGTAAATATAGTTTTCGTCCTGCGAAATCTCTTCCCAATCATTATTTTTTACTTTTTCGAGTTTGATTTTCTTTTGGATTTTTCCATTGGCATCCAATCCGTAAATGGTGGTGACGTGATCGTCATTGTGTGTCCATAATAAATGGTCGAAAGCAATCAAACCCGAAGTTTCTACTAAGCTATCACTGAGTTTTATTGAAGTTTCAGGTTTTGTTTTGGTAGAATTGTAACGACAACTTCCGTTATCAATAGTTGCATTTGGATTATAATTTTTGGCACTTGAATCCATACAACCCGAAATTTGACTGTAGATTGAAGTTATGCAGAACAGAAAGAAAAATAAAATTGCTTTTTTCATTTCGTCAAAAGTAAGTTTTAAAACGTTCATTATAAAAATAATTATTATATTAGACTTGATTTTGAAGAACTATCAGTTTAAATAAAAATAATAAAATATGTATCATTCAAAAATAGCGGGATTGGGATTTTATGTTCCAGAAAATGTGGTCACCAATGACGATTTGTCGAAAATTATAGATACCAACGACGAATGGATTCAGGAACGAACCGGGATTCAGGAACGAAGACACATCATTTCTGGAGAAGATACCACCACAACAATGGGAGTAAAAGCAGCCAAAATCGCCATTGAACGCTCTGGAATTGCCAAAGAAGATATCGATTTTATAGTTTTTGCCACTTTGAGTCCGGATTATTATTTTCCTGGACCAGGCGTTTTGGTGCAACGTGATTTGGGCTTGAAAACCGTTGGCGCTTTAGATGTTCGCTGTCAATGTTCGGGTTTTGTGTATGCTATTTCGGTGGCTGATCAATACATTAAAACTGGAATGTACAAGAATATTTTAGTAATTGGTTCCGAAGTGCAATCCTCAGGATTGGATATGACAACACGAGGTCGTGGGGTTTCGGTGATTTTTGGTGATGGGGCAGGAGCAGCCGTTTTGAGTCGAGAAGATGACGAAACCAAAGGAATTTTATCAACGCATTTGCATTCAGAAGGGGGGCACGCTGAGGAATTAGTATTAAAAGCTCCGGGAATGGGCGGTCGTTGGGTTACGGATATTTTGGCAGACAATAATCCTGATGACGAAAGTTATTTTCCGTATATGAACGGGCAATTTGTGTTCAAAAATGCCGTAGTTCGTTTTGCTGAAGTGATTAATGAAGGTTTGGAAGCCAATAATTTGCAGGTTTCCGATATCAATTTATTGATTCCGCATCAAGCGAATTTGAGGATTTCGCAATTCATTCAAAAGAAATTTAGATTGACTGATGACCAAGTGTACAATAACGTCCAAAAATACGGAAATACTACCGCAGCATCTATTCCAATCGCCTTGACCGAAGCTTGGGAACAAGGAAAAATCAAATCGGGCGATTTGGTGGTTTTGGCCGCTTTTGGTAGTGGATTCACTTGGGGAAGCGTGATTATTAGGTGGTAGTTAATTGTTTTAATTTACCGCAAATTCGCAAATTATTTATGCAGATCCAGTCTGTTTAATTTGCGAATTTGCGGTTTATTTTTGGTTTAGTTTGTTAGCCAAAATAACAAGCTTAATTCATTGTTATCGTTTCAATGTAAAATGCGATTTGAAGACTTTTGAAGTTCCTTTCTCGTCATAATCTACCGTAAACCAATAATCGGTAGAGGGCAATGGTTGTCCGTTGTACATTCCGTTCCAGCCCGCAGTTGCAGGCGTTATTTCCTTGAGTAATTTTCCGTAACGGTCAAAAATGAATATGGGCGAATTTGGATTCGTTGACAACAAATGGGGAATATTCCAAGTTTCATTATACCCATCACCGTTTGGAGTGAAAAATTTGGGATAATTGATGATTACTGCGTTGATTGGGGCGGGATTACAATGTCCGTTTTTATCTCTTACAGCAATAATATGATCTCCAGGTTTTATATTATTATATTGATTGCTGTCTTGATACGGAAAATCATCTAGTTTGTATTCGTAATTTCCAGAACCAGCACCTAAAACAGTCACTGTAATAAAAGTGGGGTTTTCGAAAGCATCACTATAGGTAATTTCAAGATAAGGCGCATATTTAGAGACTTTAGTTGCAGCGGTATTTACACAATTTGTAATGGTGTTGGTTACTTTTACAGTGTAATTCCCTATCTGACTTGTTGTAATCGAAGCGGTGTTGCCTCCATAAGGATTTCCATCCAATGTCCATTCAAACAAATTATTGGTAGCCAATAATCCAGTATTTAAAGTGGCTGGATTCAATAATGTACCCGTTTGATAATCTTCACAAATGAAATATTCTGCATCTAATTGTGGATTGGGTAACGGATTCACTATCAATTTTAATTCGACAACGTCAATACAAGAAGCTGTTACGATATTGTTGGCCACTCGAATCCAAACGCTATCCGTAAATGGATTGTCGTTTTGGTAAGTAGCAGGATTGGCAATTGGAACTGCATTTATATCATTGGCTGCAGCCAAAGAAGTATAAAAGGTGAGTGTGAAATTAGTGTCGGGAGATTGCCCGTTTAAGACTTGATTTCGAATGGATAAATTAGTCAAATCGAATTCGAAAATACCGTCATTTGCACCAAATGTATCACAGGTTTCTAATGGATTTACAGGATTTGCAACGGGTTTAGGAACGATGGTAAGACTAAACGGATTTTCATCGCTACAATTCAACCTATTTCCAGTTTCATAATAAATGTAATAAGTGGGTAATACAGTTGCAGGGGTAACAACAGTGCCAAAAGGAATTATATTTCCACCACCCAAAGGTCCTCCAGGAGCATCATAATAAAAATTATTGGGTGTTGGTAAAGGCGGAAAAGTGAAACTATCACAATACGATAATTGAGTTGGAATAGGATCGGCTTCAACTCCATTTATAGAAATGTCGAAAAAGTTTTCGCTGAAACAACTTGGGTCATTTGGATGAGCTGCATAGATGTAAATTCGGTTGTTGGTGTTGATAGAAGTTCCTGCCGCAAGAGGGTTTACTCCATTGGGATCATCATAATAGTTTCCGTTTGAAAGCGGTGTTAACACATAAACATCACATTGTTCTACATTGGCTCTCGAATCGATTATTGGTTTTTGATTGATGGTAATCAACCAAGGTTTTTCATTGTAACAACCTATCACTGTTGTTGATGGTTTGTAAATATAAACAGTTGTAGTAGTGGTTATTGTATCGGCATTTGGAATTAATTTTACGTTTCCAGCAGTTGTTGGGCCACCGGGTAAAGTATAATATTCGCCACCATCGACTTGAATAGGCAACAAGAAACTTTCACAGCTAGTTACATCTGTTGGAGTGCTTAGAAACGGAGCATTTATGGTAATTGTAAAAAAATCATCGTCTGTACAATTGGGCGTTCCAGCTCCGGGAACGTAAGAATAAACCCTAGTCGTTTGTGAAATTATTCCCGGCAAAATAATATTTCCGCCACCATTTGGAGTATCACGATATTCTCCAATAGGTGCTGGAGGGAGATTATAGGAAACACAGTGGACTTCATCTGCAATTCCAAGAGTGTTTATGTAAACGGTGAAAATAGTATCGGGTGTTCTACAGCCATTATTAGTTGCAAAAACATATAGTGTTGTAGTTGTGGTAATTGGAGAAACCGCTGGAGTATAAATTCCAGTTAATGCATCAAAAGTATAATAATTTCCAACAGCCAGAGGAGGTAAATTATAGGAAACACAATCAAAAACATTGGCTATTGGTACTATGGTTGGGGTGATGTTAATAGTTATATTAAATTGGCTTTCAAGGATACACGGATTGACAAGATCGGTTGATGAAAAATAGGTGTAAATAGTAGTAGTTCCGGGTGTTGTTATAATTGATCCTCCCATAATTTCGGTTCCGCCACCAGTTGGTCCTCCGGGACGTGAAAAATAACGAAGCCCAAAACCTGAAGCGGGTACTATATATTGGTCGCAAGCAATTACATCTGTAGGTTTTATTTCTGTAGGTGTAACTATTTTTACGTTGAAACTACTTTCAATAGGACAACTTGGAGTTCCAGCAGTGGTACTATAAATATATATGGTTTGGTCGGTTGAGATAACATCACCAGCATTGAGTATGGGCAAACCTTGATTGGATCCTGAATAATAGTTTCCGGGATTAATAAGAGGAGGCAAGGTATAGCTCGTACAAACATTTTGATTGGCTTTTTGGTCTAGAATAGGTCTTGGAACAACCGTAAGATTAAAATTAGTTACTGAATAACAACTAGAATCGGTTAGTAGTTGAACTCGTGCATATAAGGTTGTGTTCCCTGATGTGTAAAGAATAGTAGGATTTATGGGATTAGTTCCTGCATTAGCATCAGCGGGATTAGAATAATAGCTAACAGAGTAAACTGCTGCGGCTTGTCCTCCTAAAATTGTAGAAGTTTGAGTGTCAATGTCAAAATTGGCTGTATTGGTTCCCGGAGCAGTTTCACACAAGCTTAGATCTGAGGGTTTGTTTGCAATTGGGGCATTGGTAAGGAGTAATTGAAATGATTTAGTTGTAAAACATTTGGTTGTTGTGTTCTCAATTCTTATCCAAATTGTAGCAGGAAAATTTCCAGCAGCCACCGCATAATTATTCGGTAACGGATTGCTGTTTGAATTGGCATCTGACAAAGAAGAATGATAGCTTATTTGCGTTCCTGGAATCGTTACAATTGGAGTATTATAGGATAAATCAAAGCTGAAACTGGCTAATCCGGAATTGCATTTGTATAAATCTACAGGGTTTGGAGTTGTAATTGGATTATAAAATTCTACGTTTATATAATCAGTAGTTACAGGACAGGACGTTGCAATAATGGTATAAGTAAGTCCGTAAACTCCGGGTTGTGTTACAGTAAGGTCGGGTGTATTTCCTCCAATTGGGTTTCCGTTATACGTCCATGCAAAAGAATAAATTGCAGGATTTAATCCAGAACTAAGTACTTGAGAACCATTGTCACAAATTGCAGTATTGCTGGCAATGGTCAAATCGGGACCTAAAACGTCTTGCCCCACATTGAAACTGTTGGCACCCAAAAAAATGGCCGAATCCGATTGATTGTCTTGTCTATCGGCAATTACAAGTTTAATGTGATACGGAGTGTTTGGAATTAAACTGTTGGATGTAGCATTCATAGCGACAGTTTGACCATTAAAATTAATTGCCGAACTAGCAGCATTTGACCCTCCGTTAAAAGCTCCAAAATAGGCAGGATTTTCAGATGTACAAGAAGAATTGTAGAGTGAATTTCGAATTGTAACTACTGAAATAGGCTCATTTGTAACAGGAACAACGGCAAGATTTGTTGTCACGCCAGTCGATTTATTGGTCAACAAAAAGGCAAAAGCGTCTGAAAACTGACACTGAAAATTACCATACTCTTCCGATGCAAATAAAAATTGAAAGTCAAAATTGGAGGAAAATGGGACAAAATCAAATTCTAAAACGGTCGCATTTGTCGAATTCATTGTAATTCCGTCAGCCAAAAGTGCTGCTTCTAAATCAGTATCACCAGTCCAAGCGGTATTTCCATCATTGAGTTGGCTGGAATTTGGCCCAGATGAGTTTGCTACGTTTCCAGTGCTTAGAATAACCCCACTAGTCAATGGAAAATTAGGATTTGTATTTGTAAAATAACCAATTCCGTTCGAAGAACCAAATCCATTAGTGTTACCTGTTCGCCAAGTGATGTTGTTTACAGGAACACAGGCTTTATTAACTAAAACATCGGTAACTAATTGTGGAACAGTATATGTATTAGTATCAACCTTTATTGCCTGCGAAAAACATCCTATCCAAAACAATAAAAATGATAAAAAAAGGATTTTTTTCATTAGAGATTTATTTTATACAAAAATATAAAGTTATCGACAAAAAGACTAATTTAATCGATGAAATACACATTTTTAACAAACAAAGTGTTTAAAGATAAAAATGTAAATTAGTTTCAATTCTTTTAGAGACTTCATCGATATATGGAACGGTATTTAAATAAAATTATTTCAACTAAAACGGCAATCGATTTTAGCTGAAATCCCTATATTTGCAGCCTTAAAAATTAGTACAAAAATGACCTTATCACAGATTCTTACGCCTTCTATCGAAAAAGCAATTCTAGCCTTATTTGATGTTACTCTTGACAAAGTTGAATTTCAAACTACACGCAAGGAATTTGAAGGCGATATTACAATGGTAATTTTTCCATTATTAAAAGTAATCAAAAGTAATCCATTAGAATTAGGAAATAAAATTGGTAACTATTTAGTAGAAAATGTTGCTGAAGTAAGTAGTTTTAACGTTGTTTCAGGATTTTTGAATATTGTAATTTCAGATGAATACTATTTGAATTTTTTCAATGAAATTCGAAAAGAAGAAAAATACGGTTTCGTTACGCCAAGTCCAGAAGATAAAGCGATTATGGTCGAATATTCTTCGCCAAATACCAATAAACCTTTGCATTTAGGACACGTTCGTAATAATCTTTTGGGGTATTCGGTTGCCGAAATTATTAAGGCTTCGGGTAAAAAAGTCTATAAAACACAAATCATCAACGACCGTGGAATTCACATTTGCAAGTCGATGTTGGCTTGGCAAAAATTCGGAAACGGAGAAACTCCAGAAAGTACAGGATTGAAAGGAGATAAACTAGTTGGGAATTATTATGTAGCTTTTGATAAGGCGTATAAAGAAGAAATTAATGGTTTAATTGCTCAAGGAAAAACCGAAGACGAAGCCAAAAAACAAGCACCAATTATTTTGGAAGCCCAACAAATGCTTTTGGATTGGGAAGCTGGTGATGAAAAAGTAATTGCGCTTTGGAAAACCATGAACCAATGGGTTTATGATGGTTTTGCCACCACTTATAAAAACCTGGGGGTCAATTTTGACAAATATTACTACGAAAGCAATACCTATTTGTTGGGGAAAGATGTGGTTCAAATTGGATTAGAAAAAGGCATTTTCGAAAAAGATCCTGACGGTTCGGTTTGGATTGATTTGACTGACGAAGGTTTGGATAGAAAAATTGTCTTGCGCTCCGACGGAACAGCGGTTTATATGACCCAAGATATTGGAACTGCTATTCAACGTGTGAAGGATTTTCCAGACGTTGGCGGAATGGTTTATACTGTAGGAAATGAGCAAGATTATCACTTCAAAGTATTGTTTTTGATCTTGAAAAAATTAGGTTTCGATTGGGCTTCTAGTCTGTATCATTTGTCTTACGGAATGGTAGATTTGCCTTCTGGAAAAATGAAATCGCGTGAGGGAACCGTTGTAGATGCTGATGATTTGATGCAAGAAATGACCGATACAGCCCGGAAAATTGCTGAAGATTTGGGAAAATTAGACGGATATTCAGTTGAAGAGAAATCTAAATTATATAAAACCATTGGGCTTGGTGCTTTGAAATATTATATTTTGAAGGTTGATCCTAAAAAACGAATTCTTTTTGACCCAGCAGAATCGGTTGATTTTGCAGGAAATACAGGTTCGT
>ENA-UPSM01002699-UPSM01002699.1-activated-sludge-metagenome-genome-assembly--contig:-NODE-2699-length-21206-cov-7.004208_pt1 | contig 21206 bp, 13 predicted proteins | sample MGYA00238181_ERZ773283 | MGnify/ENA primary metagenome ERZ773283 (study PRJEB29023, sample SAMN05720199) | activated sludge metagenome | isolation source: Anaerobic digester | place: Japan...
GCCTCACGATGCTGCACGACGAGCTTGACTTTCTCCATGATGGTCTCCTGCTAGAAGAGCTGGTTCTCGCCGGCGAACAGTTCACTCACCGACTTGTCTTCAAACACGTTCCTGATGGTCGCGGCGAGCGTGTCGGCGACGCTCAGGACCTTGATCTTGTCGTCCTTGGGCGCAATGACGATGTTGAGCGTGTCGGTGACGACGACCTCCTTGACCGGCGAGGCGGCGATGCGCTCGCAGGCGGGAGGGCTGAAGATGCCGTGCGTGGCGGCCACGTAGACCTCGCGCGCCCCGCGTTCGTAGAGCGTGTCGACGGCGCTCGTGATCGATCCCGCCGTGTCGATCATGTCGTCGACGACGATCGCGACCTTGCCGGTCACATCGCCGATGAAGTGCATCGTCTCGGCGCGGTTGTGCGCGGGCCGCGTCTTGGTGAGCACGGCGAGATCGGCCCCGGGCAGGTGGTTGATGAAGCGTTTGGCGAGCTTGACGCCGCCGGCGTCGGCCGACACGGCGACAAGGTCGCTCGCGTCGAACCCCTTGAAGCGGAAGTAGTCGGCCAGCATGGGAACGGCCGTCATGTGGTCGACGGGGATCTCGAAGAAGCCCTGGATCTGCCCCTGATGAAGATCCATGGTGAGGACGCGGTCAGCCCCGGCAGCCTCGAGCAGGGTAGCCACCAGGCGAGCGGAGATGGGCTCGCGGGCGGCGCTCTTCTTGTCTTGCCGGGCGTACGGGTAGTACGGGGTCACCGCGGTGACGCGCCGCGCCGAGGCCAGCTTGGCGGCCTGGATCATGATCAAGAGCTCCATGAGTTCGTCGTTGAGACGGTCGCGCGGGGACTGCACGATGAAGAGGTCGGCGCCGCGGATGTTCTCTTCGTAGCGCGCGTAGATCTCGCCGTTGGCGAAGGTCTTGAGGAGGACACCGCCCAGCGTGACCTCGAGCTTCTCGGCGATCTTCTCGGCGAGCGCCGGGTTGCTGCGCCCGGCGACCAACATGAGCCGCTTCTCGGTGGTGATGACGCAGCAGGACGAGTCGGCCACGGCTCTCCCTTCCCTACGTTGCGAGGACCGGACGCTGAGTGTACCAGAGGCGACGGTGGACCACGGCCGTGCTCGCCTCAAGGGACGGTCAGCGCCGGCCGTCCCGCTCGTCGGCCGGGAGCCGCCCACGCAGGCGCCGAGCGGCGCGGCGCTCGGCGTAGCCCGGCACGTTCTGTTGCCGGGCCCGGGCGACGCCGAGCGCCCCCGCCGGCACGTCCTGCGTGATCACGGAACCGGCCGCGGTGTAGGCGCCGTCGCCGACGGTGACCGGCGCGACGAAGGTGGTGTCGCTGCCGGTGCGCACGCCGTCGCCGATCGTCGTCGGATGCTTGTCGACGCCGTCGTAGTTGGCCGTGATGTTGCCCGCGCCGATGTTCGTGTCGCGGCCGACGACGGCGTCGCCCACGTAGCTCAAGTGCGGCACCTTGCTGCCCTCGCCGACACGGCTGTTCTTGATCTCGACGAAGGCGCCGGCGCGAGCGCCTTCGCTGAGGACGGTGTCGGGGCGGATGTAGGCGAAGGGGCCGACCGAGCAACCCGAGCCGATCGCGCAGTCGAGCAGGTGCGAGCGCACGACCCGAGCGCGGTCGCCGATGAAGGCGTTGCTGAGGTACGCACCGGGGCCTATCTCGCAGGCCGCGCCGACCGTCGTGCGCCCGAGCAGGTGCGTGCCGGCCAGCACGACGGTGTCGCGACCCACTTCGACGCCCCAGTCGACGTACGTCGTGCCGGGGTCCTCTACGGTGACCCCGGCGAGCATGAGGCGTTCGAGCAGGCGCCGGCGCATCACCGCGTTCACGGCAGCCAGTTCGACCCGCGAGTTGACGGCCAACATCGCCTCGGCGTCGTCGACCACGGGAGCGGCCACCGCGACGCCGTCGTCGATCGCCAGGCGGACCACGTCGGTGAGGTAGAGCTCGCCCTGCGTGTTGTCGGGCCGCAGACGCGGCAGCAGGGCGCGAAGCAGCGCCGCGTCGAACACGTACGACCCGGTGTTCACCTCGGTGAGCATGAGCTCCTCGGGCGACGCGTCACGAGCCTCGACGATGCGCCTGACGCTGCCGTCGGGGCCACGCACGACGCGACCGTAGTGGCCCGGCTCGTCGAGGGTGGCCGCCGCCACGGTGGCCCGACTGGCCGCAGCCCGATGGGCGGTGACGAGGGCGCTCACGAACGCCCCGTCGACGAGCGGCGCGTCGCCCATGAGCACGAGGACGTCGCCGTCGAAGCCCACCAGCAGCTCGAGGCCGGCGCGGACCGCGTCGCCGGTGCCCCGACGCTCAGCCTGGACGGCGCGCTCGCACCCCGAGGGCAGGATCTCGCCGACGGCGTCCTGGTCCGGTCCGGTGACGACGACGAGCTGTTCGGGCGCAAGAGTGAGGGCTGCGTCGATCACGTACGAGAGCATGGGCCGGCCGCAGACCTCATGCAGGACCTTGGGCACGTCCGACTTCATCCGCGTGCCCAGCCCCGCGGCGAGGATCACGACTGCCAGCGGGCTGCTGTCATCGGTCACATTGTCGGTCATGTGGTCATCTCCACCGGGACGAGAGGGCATCTTGGCCACGCCGTAAGACGCCGAAGCGGTGGCTGGGGCGGGAGGATTCGAACCTCCGGATGCCGGGACCAAAACCCGGTGCCTTACCACTTGGCTACGCCCCACCGCAGTGCGACCTGCCCATGGCGGCGCAGTGCCGCCTCGCGAGCGGCAGGTGATTGTACCACCTTGCGACGCGCTGACCGGCCGTCCGCCGGACGCCACGGCGCCCCGGTGGCCACAACACCATCTGGGGACCGCGACCGCGCGGCATGCCGGTCAGTCGCCAGTCGACCGGCGCCTCGACGGCCGCCGACCGACGGGATGTGACCGGCGCGCAGGGGCGCCCGACGGCGCCGTCGCGCGCGGACCCGAGGGAGGGCGCGAAGGAGGGCGCCGGAGGGCGCCGGTCGCACGCTCACTCCGCGGACCGGCTTGGAGATCGGTCACGCAGCGCAGGCGCCCCGGCGGCAGCCGGCCGAGCACGTCGCCGGGGGCCGCGAGGATGCGCTCCCGCGCACGACTCGCGGCCTCGACGTCGGCGAAGAGGCCGAAGACGGCCGACCCGCTGCCCGTCATGGCCGCGGCGACGGCGTCCTCGGCGAGCAGCCGGTCGCGCGCCGCGCCGACCTCCGGCCGGCGCGCGACGACGCTCGCCTCGAGGTCGTTCTCGACCAGGGCGGCAACGTCGGCCAAGGTCCACGCCGCGGCGATCCGGCTCGACAGCGTGCGCACGCGGGCGGCGAAGTCGGGCAACGCGACCCGGGCATCCTCGTCGCGCCAACCGTAGACCGCGGTCGTCGAGAGCTCGCTGCCGGGCGCGACGATCAGCGCGCTGAGAGGAACGGTCAACTCCACGTCCTTCAGCAACTGTCCCCGACCCATGGCGAGCTGCGGTCCCGGCCAGAGAAAGAAGGGGACGTCCGAACCGACCGCAGCGGCGATCTCGTAGCGCAGACGCGGCGACAGGTCGAGGTCGAAGAGCCGCTCGAGTGCGACCAGCGTCGCCACGGCGTCGGAGCTGCCGCCGGCGAGACCGGCGCCGACGGGGATCCGCTTGCGCACCTCCACGGCGACCTCGAAACGGCGTCCCAGGCGCGCCTCGACCTCCCGCACCATGCGCGCCGCGAGGTTCCGCTCTCCCGGGCAGACCGGACAGTCGACCGTGAGATCATGCCCCGGCGTCGGCGTCACGACCACGACGTCGGCGAGCGTCACGGGCACCATCAGAGAGGCGATCTCGTGGAACCCGTCGGGACGCACCGGCCCGACGAGAAGCGCCAGGTTCAGCTTGGCGGGCGCCGCGACCTCGATCGCCGCGCCAGGGTCGTCCTGCTCCACCGTCACCACCGACGACAGTCTCTCATGCGCTGCCGAGCACACCTAATCGACGGGCGAAGGCGATCCAACCCTCAGGGTCGAGCTCCTCCGGGCGCGCCGCCGGCGACGCCCCGATCGCCGCGAGCGCCGTCGTCACGTCGGCACGCGTCAGTCTTGTCACGTCGGCGCGCGTCAGTCGTCGGCCCGGGCGCGCCCGCGTGTCCCCCGGGCGCATCCGCACATCCGCACCCTGCGCGTCAGGAGCCCTACCGGCCGCGAGGTCGACCGGTGCTGCACCGACAGGAGTCCCGGCCAGGGAGGTGGCGAGCTGTTTGCGACGCCCGGTGAAGGCGCGTCGTACAAGAGCGCCGAGGGCGGCGTAGCCGGCAGAGTCGAGGCGCTCCGTTCCGACGCGCCACGAACCACCGGCCGCCGGGCGCCGGGCGAAGGTCACGAACGACGAGTCGACGTTGGGGCGCGGCCGGAAGGCGCTCCGCGCCACCGGCCGCGCCTGCTCCGCTTCGCAGGCAAGCTGCGTCAGCACCGATACGGCGGCGTACGCCTTCGTCCGAGGGGCAGCGAACAGGCGCTCGCCGAGCTCCTTCTGCACCATGACCGCCCAGCGGACGATCGACGGCACGCCGGTCACCGTGGTCATGATGACTGGGATGGCGATGTTGTAGGCGAGGTTGGCGACCATGACGGTCGGCGGCGGGTCGAGCTCGTCCAGGCGCGCCTGCAGCGCGTCCTCGAGATGGACGCGCAGCCCGGGCGCGCCGGCCGCCAGCCGCGCGAGCCGCTCCGCGTAGCGACGGTCGACCTCGAAGGCATGCACGACGCGGGCCCGCTCGAGCAGCGGTCGTGTGAGCAGGCCGTCGGCGGCCCCGACCTCGAGGACGACGTCGTCGGGCCGCACCGCGGCCTGCCGCAGGATCGCCGCGAGCACACCGCGGTCCACGAGGTGGTTCTGCCCGTAGCGTCGCAGGGGGCGCGGCCTCGCCCGCCGATCGCCGTCGGGCGGCGACGGCCCGGCCGCGCCCGCGGAGCCTGCCGGCCGGCCTGCCTTCGCATCCACGCTCAGTCCGACGTCGGCAGGCAGAAGGCGCGGCGCGCGTTGGCCGTCGTCACAGCCGCCGTCCTCTGCGACGTCCAGCCGCGCGCCTCAGCGACGACGGCCGCGGTCTCGACCACCCACGCCGGGCGGTTCGGCTTGCCTCGGTAGGGCACTGGGCTCAGGTACGGGGCGTCGGTCTCGACCAAGAGCAGGTCGTCGCGGACACGCGCGGCCGCCGCCCGCAGATCGGCGGCGTTCTTGTAGGTGACGTTGCCGGCGAACGACTGGTAGTACCCGCGCTCGTTCGCCGCGTCGACGTGATCGGGCAGCGAGAAGCAGTGGAGCACGACGGTCAGACCGGCGGCCTCTTCGTCGAGCATCGCCATGGTGTCGCCGGCCGCCTCGCGCGTGTGCACGACGAGCGTCAGACCCGTACGGCGCGCCAGCGCGATCTGCGCCGAGAAGGCGCGCCGCTGCGCGTCCCGAGGTGAGCGCTCCCGATAGTAGTCGAGACCGCACTCGCCGATCGCCACCACCCCGGGCGCAGCGGCCAGCTCCTCGAGCTGAGCGAGCATGGCGTCGTCGAGCGTCTGCGCGTCATGCGGGTGCAGACCCACGCAGGCGAAGACACACGGGCGCGCGGACGCCGACGCCGCGAGGGCAGGCTCGCGAGCAGACGCTGCGGGGCTGAGCTCGCGCGCCGGCGTCACGGACGCACGCTCGCCTGCGGCCGCCACCGGGGCGCACCGCTGGGCGAACGCCACCGCGCGACAGGACGACTCCAGGTCGAAGCCGACCGCGACGACCGCCTCGATCCCGGCCGCCCGAGCGGCCGCCAAGTCTGCTTCCGTGTCCTCGAGCAAGTCGAGATGGCAGTGCGTATCGATGAGACCGACAGGCGACGCCGCCGCAGGCGCCGACGAGGTCGCCGCCCCGGACGCGGACGAGGGCGCCGAAGTGGCCGAAGCCGACGCGCAGGCGGACGAGGGCGCCGAGACGAACGAGGGCGAGGAAGCGGACGAGGGCGACGAGGCGCCGGAAGCTGCGGGATCGCGGCCGGCCATCACCGCTGCAGGCCCGACCTCAGGCGCCGCGCTCGATGCGCGGGAACAGGGGCGGCGCGACCTCGACGGTGGCCACCTCGAGTCGGTCCCACAGCGCCTCGTCGAGCCGCAGGTCGACGTCGCCGTGCGGCTGGCCGAGGCGACGGAGGATCTCGACGGCGGTCCCCGGGATGACCGGGTAGAGGGTGAGGGCGACGAGGCGCAGGCCGGCGGCCAGCGCACGCAGGACCGCGTCCAGCCGCCCGGCCTGCGCCTCGTCCTTGGCGAGCTTCCACGGCGCCTCTTCTTCGACCAGGCGGTTCAGACGACGGACGTAGGCCCAGACGCTCTCGATGGCGGCCGTGATCTCGACGGCGTCGAGGTGCGCGCCGGCGGCGCGCACCATCGCCTCGCCTTCGGCCGCCACGCCCTGCATACTCTCACCCTCAGGTCCAGCCTGAGGGATCCTTCCGCCGCGGTACTTGGCGATCATGGACACGCTGCGGCTGAGGAGGTTGCCGAGCTCGTTGGCGAGCTCGTTCGTGTAGCGCTGTTCGAAACCCTCCATAGAGATGACGCCGTCCTGCCCGAACGTGACTTCGCGGAACAGATAGAAGCGCAAGGGGTCGAGACCGTACGTCGCGATGACGGCGAACGGGTCGAGCACATTGCCGCGGGTCTTGCTCATCTTCTCGCCGCTCATCAGCAGATACCCGTGGATGAACTCCCCCGCCGGCGGCGCGTACCCGGCGCTCATCAACAGCGCCGGCCAGATGACGGCGTGGAACTTGAGGATGTCCTTGGCCATGAAGTGGAACCCCGGCCAGAGGCCGCTGAGGTCCTCTCCGGGACGAGCGTACGTCAGCGCCGAGAGATAGTTGACCAGCGCGTCGACCCAGACGTAGATGACCTGCTCGGGATCCCAGGGGACGGGGACGCCCCAGGTGATGCTGGAGCGGCTGATGCTGATGTCCTCGAGGCCCTGCTCCACGAACGACAGCGCCTCGTTGTACCGCGACTTCGGCCTGACCCACTCCGGGTTGGCGCGAAAGAAGGCGCTCAGCCGATCCTGGTACCTCGAGAGAAGGAAGTAGTAGTTCTCTTCCTCCAGGTAGACGGGCTTGATCCCGTGATCTGGGCAGGTGCCGTCGGGGGCGAGGTCGCGCTCGTACCAGAAGGCCTCGCACTGCGTGCAGTACAGGCCGCCGTAGGTGCGCTTCTCGATGTCGCCGGCGGCGCGCAGCTTCTCGACGAACGCCTGCACGAACGCTTCGTGCTGCGGGTCGGTCGTGCGGATGAAGAAGTCGTTGCTGGCGTCGAGCGTCCGCGTGAGCTCCTGGAACTTCGGCGCCATCTGGTCGACGTGCTCGCGCGGCGTACAGCCCCGCGCCTCCGCCGCCTGGGCGATCTTCGTGCCGTGCTCGTCCGTGCCGGTGAGGAAGAAGACCTCGTCGCCCTTCTGACGATGGTAGCGGGCCAGGATGTCGGCGGCGACGGTGGTGTAGGCGTGGCCGAGGTGCGGCTCGGCGTTGACGTAGTAGATCGGCGTGGTGACGTAGTAGCGCATCAGACCGCTATTCTACTTGCCGCGCGCCTTCGCCGCCGCGCCTTGGAGCCCGATGCGCTCGCCCAGCGACCAGTACTCTCCGTCGACCAGCGTGATCGGGTGCACCGCGTGGGGCTTGAGGCGGCCGCGGCCGTCGAGCACTTCCTCGTCGTAGTGCGTGGCCACGACCTCGCCGATGAACAGGTCGTGCGACCCGAGCGCAAGCTGATGTCGCACGACGCACTCGAAGTTGATCGGGCACTCGGCGATCAGCGGCGCCCCGACCTTGCTCCCCGGCAAGGCGGTGAGGCCCAGCTCGGCGAACTTGTCGTGCTCGCGTCCGCTCCAGACACCGGCCACGTCAACAGCCTCGAGGTGTCGCGCATCGGGCACGTTGACGACGAACTCGCGGCTCGCCGCGATCAGGCCGTGCGAGAACCGGGACGGGCGGATGGCGACGCCGACCATGGGCGGCGTCGAGCACACCGTGCCGACCCAGCCGATGGTGAGGAAGTTGCCCGCGTCCCCCGGACCGCGGCCCGCGGCGCTCACGAGCACCACCGGGTTCGGGATCAGCGCCGTCGTCGGCCTGCGCTCGATCTTCATGACCGCCTCCTTCGCCTTTGCCCGCCGCGCCCTTGCGCCGGCGGCTGCTCAGCATCCTACCGCGACTGGGCTCGCGGACACGCGTGCTGCAGGAATCGCAGGAGTGCTGGCCTTGGGGTGGGCAGATTCGTAGAATGAGGCCGGAGGAGGGAGCAGAATGCGCGGCCGGGGACTCGACAGCATCGATGCACGGATCATCACCCATCTGCAGGAGGATGGACGGCGGCCCTACACGGCGATCGCCAAGGACGTCGGGATCTCCGAAGCCAGCGTGCGCCAGCGGGTCTCACGTCTTCTCAGGCGGAACGTCATCCAGATCGTCGCCGCCTCGAGCCCGCTCGACCTCGGCCTGCTCTCGGCGCAGATCCACATCCGCGTCGCCGGCGACAAGCTGCGGCAGACGGCGGAGGCGCTCGCGGCCTTGCCCGAGGTGGACTTCGTCGGGATCTGCGCCGGCCGCTTCGACCTCACGGTGGGCGTCGTCTGCCGTGATCGCGAGGCCCTGTACGACCTCCTCGTGAACCGCATCCGCCCCATCCCGGGCATCGTCGAGGCCGAGCTCCTGCTCATGCTCGAGGTCCTCAAGGACAACTACCAGTGGTCGCCGGCGACCGACGCTCCCGGCGCCTGAGGCGGACAAGCGTACGAAGGAGGACGGCATGGGCAACGGCGAGATGCCGTACGCGGGGATCGCGACGTTCCTGAAGGCCCCGTACAACGAGGCGCCGGCGCGCGTCGACGGCGAGGTCGCGGTGCTGGGCATCCCGTTCGACGAGGCCACGACCTGCCGCGGCGGCGCCCGCTTCGGACCCCGTGGCATCCGCGACGTCTCGACCTTTTGGGCGTATCGGTCCGGCGCCGGCGCCTACGTCGACGTCGAGCTCGGCGAAGGGACGGCGCGCGAGATCCTCGGCGGCGTGCGCTTCGTCGACGCCGGCGACGTCGTCCTCGCTCCGACACAGCCGCCCGACGAACGGCACGCCGCCGTCGTCGCGCGCCTGCGGCCCATCATCGACACCGGCCTCTTCCCCCTCGTCCTCGGCGGCGACCACTCCGTCACCCTGCCGTGCCTCATGGCCCACTACGCCGCCCGCGGGGAGAAACCGTTCCAGCTCGTCCACTTCGACACCCACACAGACTACTGGGCCGAGGAGGGCGGCCAACCCTACACGCACGCCAGTCCGATGATCCGCGCCGACGAACTCGGGCTGCTGAACGGCATCACGCAGTACGGTCTCCGCGGCCTGTACGAACCTGACATGGACTTCGACGTCATGCGCAGCCGGGGGGCGACGCTCTTCTGGTGCGAGCAGGCGAAGCGGATGACGCCGGACGAGCTCGTCGCCCACCTCGAGCCGGGCGCCGACACCTACGTGACGTTCGACATCGACGCCCTCGACCCGGCGATCGCCCCGGCGACCGGCACGCCCGAGCCGGGCGGCTTCACCTACTACGAGGCCAAGGCCATCCTGCGCGCCGTCTGCACGCGCGTGAACGTGATCGGCATGGACATGGTCGAGGTCGCACCCGTCTACGACGGGCCCGCCCAGCTCACCGCCCTGCACGCCGCACGGCTGATCCTCGACGGCGTGGGCGCGGTGTTCCAGCAGCGGACGCGGTCATAGGCCCTCGACGATCTCTTCGACATACCCGGTCTGTCCCGGCGTCTGGAACACGACGTGGCGACGTGCGAAGTCGTCCTCGCTCATGCCGCCGTCCCACCAGGCAAGCTGCCGGAGCGGCGTTCGCGACACGATGAACGAGTCCAGGGTGACCGACGGGTCGCCCATCCGTTCCTCGAGCTGCTTGATCGTGTCGTGAAAGCGCAGTTTGGGGTCGCTGGGTCCCTCCACGTTACGCAACCCCTTCTGGTCGACGAACACGACGTGCTGCCGCTCGCCGTCGACCAGCCAGAGGATGAAGTCGGGGTAGAAGTTGCCGGCCTCGAAGAAACCCACCCCGCGTCCGCGACTCTGGTTGCGGAGCAGGTAGAGCGCGCGGCCGGCGAACGGGCCGCCGCCGTTCGCCGCCTCGCGCTCCCACAGCTTGCGCAGGTCGCAGACGAAGTCGCGCTCGCCGTCGTTGAGCGACACCGGCCTCACCTCGACCACGTCGCTGCCGGAGCAGCACAGAAGCGGCTGGTACAGGTGACGTGAGAACGAGACCGCCGTCAGGTTGCCGGACGACCAATCCTGCATCTCGGCCACCCCGCCGCGCTCAATGCGCTCCCTGAGCTGCCCAAGCCCGGCGATGATCTGCTCCTGGGACTGTTGTACGAGCACGCGGTACTCGTCGAAAAAGTTGGGGTCGTCGTCGCGCAACTCGCGATACTCCAGGTGCTGCGCCTCGAAGGAAGCCTTCTCATGCCGGTAGAAGCGATCGCAGTACTTGGTGAGCAGCGCCAGCGCCAGCTCTTGCCACAGCCGCACGCGACCGAAGTCGCCCACCTCGAGCTGGTCCGCCGGGATGAGCAGCGTGTACCAGTCGTCTCGGGCCAGCAGGCCGCGTGGTGCCCCACGCGGCAGATCGAGGTTGTGCCAGGCACGCTCGGCCTTGAGCCGCTGCAGCGAGAAGTACAGCGCCTCCCAGTCGACGAACGCGAGGTGCTGTGGCCCGAGCACACCCGGGGTCTTCGCGGCCACATCCCCCCCGCTGCCCGCCTCGCCACGCGACGCCATCGCCTGGATCTTCGGATACCAGTCGACGAGGACCGGGTTCTTCACAAGCTGTTCGGGCACCTCGCCGAAGACGGGCTTGGGTCCGTCTTTCTTGAACTCGACACCCTCGCGCAACTTGATCGTGCGCAGCTTCGCCTCACCCAAGCCGCGCACCACGGGCAGCACGATCTCGACGCGCTCCTCGTTGGCCGGCAACCCCTCAGCCTCGAGATACTCGCGGAACTGCCGCATGTAGTCGGCTCGCACGCCGAACACGTCGAGCGTCTCGAGCTTGTCCAGCCAGTCCGGAGACTGCACCCCTGCCACGCGTCCACTGCGCTTGAGCCCGTACCCGTACCCCTTGAGACGCACCCCGCGGCCGAAGAGCTGGATGATCTCTGAGCCTTCGGAACGGCCCACGTTCATCAGGCCCATGGTGCTCACGCGCCAACTGTTCCAGCCTTCGGTGAACTTCTTCGAGCCGATGAGCAGGTTGACCGTCGATCCCGGCTCGTTGATGGCCCCGAACAGCGACGAGGCGAGCTGCCGGTCCTCGACCACCAGCTCGTCATGCCCCTTGCAGAGCTTGCGCAACGTCGTCGAGTCGCCGACGTTGATCACGCCGAACGGGTCGTTGTCTCCCACCTGTAACGCGATCTCGCCCTCGACGCCCTTGAGGTCCACAACGTGCAGCGCGCCCTGCGCCGCAGCGCCGAAGACCACGCGCAGCATGTCGTCGTACAGCGCCTCCGACACCTGCCCGCTCTGCACCAGGTAGCCGAAGGAGTTGCCGAAGATCTCGCGCCCCTGGTCGTCGAGCAGTCCCGCGCTTCCGCTCAGCAGGCGGTCGATGCGCCCGACCGCCACCTGGCGCTGCCCCAGGAACCCAGCGAGGAAGAGCAGGATGTCGAGCACGTCCGACACCTGCCGCCCCTGCCGCGTGCGCACCGCGTTGACGCTGCCGCCGACGAACACCCACAGCGGCCGCTCGACCAGGAACGGCCGGAACTCGCGCTCACGGTCGAGGTACACACGCAACTGCTGATAGAAGACGAGCAGGCAGGCCGTCAGGTAGCGCTGACGGACCTCCTCATCGGAGTCGTCCTGCAGGTTCAGGATGACGTAGTCCTTGCCGTAACCGTCCTTGTAGAAGTACTTGTACGAGTAGTCGAACAGGATGCACTTGGCGTACTCCTGCTCGAGCGCCGGCTTGTTGGCGGCACGCATCGCCTGGCCGAACGTCGCCGAGTACTCGAACGAGAAGCCGCGCTCGCAGAGGCGGTCGCGTTTGTCCTTCCAGTCCTCGCCGCTGGAGCCCCGGTGGCCTTCGTCGACGAGCACCAGGTTGTCGCCCTCGAAGGCGTCCACGGCGACCGTCTTCTGCTTGCCCTCCTCGGCCAGCTTGTGGATGTCGATGATCTCGACGGCGCGTCCGGCGAACAGGCTCGGCGCGTCCTTGTCGAAGAGGTCGGCCTGCATCCCCGACAACGCGAACTCGCCCAGATGCTGCCGTGAAAGCCCCTCGTTCGGCGTGAGCAGGATCACTCGATTGAGCTCGCGCTCGCGCCCCGCCTGCGCCAGGTAGTGCCGGTACTGGAGCACGTTGACGTGCATGAGCAGGGTCTTGCCCGAGCCGGTCGCGCACCAGAACGCGAGCTTGTTGAGCTGCTCGGGCTCGTACGGCTCGACCCGGTCGACCGGCGCGGCATCGAGGTTGAACCGTGCGACCTGCCGGTTGAGCGCCGCCAGGAGGCCCTCACGGTCGCGGAAGTAGCGGTCGAGATAGATCTCGGTGAAGAGCAGCGCCAGGTACTGGAAGTACTTGGGCAGCACGCTCTTGCCGTCGTGGCGGCGCCCCTCCGTGATGGCGCGCCAATGTCGCACGATGTTCTCGTCATAGGCGAGCAGCTCGTCACGCGTCAGATGCTCACGGTCGAACAACCGCATCGCCAGCGCATGGTGGAAGCGTGAGATACCCTCCTCGTCGAACCCCTCGAGCTGGGGGTCGTCGAGCATCCGCGCCAGGTCGTTGAAGCTGCCGACCTCGAACAGGCCGAGCAGCCACTGGTTGAGGACCAGGCGCTGGTCGAAGGGGAGCCTGCCGCCGCGTGGGCTCACGAGCGCCTCACGGCCGACCGCTTGCCGCTCACCGATGACCCGCAACCGCATTTTCCAGTCACGCTAGACCCATAAGTGAGCGGCAAACTCCCTTGCTGCTGACAAGTGAGCGTCAAAAGGCCTCTCTCCCCTCGGCGATGTTCAGCAACGCGGGGAACGCGAAGACAGGCGCGCGACGCCCGCTCCCGGGCGTCAGCACCTTGATCACGCCATCTTCCCGAAGCACCGCGAGGATGCGCCGCGCCGTCGGCTTGGGGATGCCGGTTCCCTCGATGAAGTGAGTGCTGGCGAAGATCGGCTGACTGAAGATCCAGTCGAGGGCGTCCATCCCATGCGGCGAGCGAGTCAGCTCAGCGATGTGGCGGCGCATGCGACCGTGCAACTCGAGGATCGCGGTCGCCTTGGCCAGGTTGTCCTCAGCCTGCGCCTTCACTGCTTGCAGGAAGAACCGGCACCAGGCCGACCAGTCCCCGTCACGAGAGACGCCCGCGAGGCTCGCGTAGTACTCGTCCCGATGCTCCTCAAGGTAGCCGCTGATGTAGAACATGGGCTGCCGGATGAGGCCCGCCTGCCAGAGGAACAGAGGGATGATCATGCGCCCGAGGCGGCCGTTGCCGTCCAGGAAGGGGTGGAGCGCCTCGAACTCGGCGTGAAGAACAGCCAACTGGACGAGCCGGTCGGGCTGTTCCGAGTGCAGGTACGCTTCCCAGCGAGAGAACGCCTGCGAGAGCTTGTCTGCGCCGATCGGCACGTAGGTCGCCTGCTCCATCGTGCAGCCGGGCGGACCGATCCAGACCGGCGTGCGACGGAACTCCCCTGGGGCCTTGTTCTGCCCGCGCACGCCGTCCAGCAGCACGGCGTGGGCCTCGCGGATGACGCGACCAGACAGCGGCAACTTCGCCAGCGCCTCGGCGGCGGTCCGCATGGCGCGACGGTAGTTGAGGATTTCGTGGATGTCCTGGCGCCGCTCGGGTGTGGCAGGCGCTTGCCCCGCCTCGAACTCGAGCACCTCGACCATGGTCGCCTGAGTGCCCTCGATGCGTGACGAGAGCACGGCCTCCTGCGTCGTCAACGGCGAGAGCAGCAGCGCCGGATCAGGAACGGCTGACAGCACGCCGTCATACCGGGCGATGGCCGCCGAGGCGGGGCCGATGAACGGTACCAGCGAAGCCCAGTCGAGCTCGGGCGGGAACCTGCCCTCCTGGTACTGGACAGGCGGCATCACACGTCCTCGACGTCGAACATGAGGCGCTTGAAGTCGTCCTCGATGAGCCGCACCTTCCACGTCTCGTCCGGGCGCCTCAAGTTCTCCAGGTTGTTGTCGCCGTTGACGTAGATGACGTCGAACTCGGCGTCGCGCGTGTTGTAGCCCTGCTTCTGGAAGAACTCGTCGAGCTCGGCATTGGACTTCTCGCGCGTGTTGCGCCAGATGACGAGGACGCGCTCGCCCTGCGGGCTCGCGCCCTCCACCACCTTGAACCCGCGGATAGTATCGACGTGGTTCACGCGGAGACCGATCAGGTAGTTGAACGTCTCGACCAGGTCGACTGTCACGGGCCGCGTCTCGCCGACCGAGCCCTGCCCGATTTCCAGCGTGTAGCTGAAGGGGTCCTCGAAGCGATCGAGATCGAGCAGCGAGGCGCTGCCGGCGCTCTCGACGTCGAGCATGTAGCGCAGCGTGTAGTCCTCGCGCAGCTCGGGATTCGCGCCGAGAAGTTCGTCCTGATCGGCGCTGCGGTGCAGCTCCAAGTTGTTGAGCGTGTCTTCGTAAGATTCGAGGCGGAGGTACTTGGCTACTTGGCTGCAGCCATCGCGATCCGTCGGCAGCCCGTCTTTCCAGGCTCGCGAGTAGACCGACTTCTTTACTCTCGGCATCAGCAGCTCGGCGAAATGCTCTGCCATCTCCACAGCGACGTACCGGCGAGTGTGCGAGTCTTCGGTGTTCATCTGGATGACGGCATCAACGGTGGTTCCAGAGCCAGCAAAGAAATCCAGAATGATTGGCCGGTCTGCCGCGCCAGTCACCACCTCGACCACCCGCCGTATGAGCCTCGTAGGCTTGGGGTTGTCGAATGCCGCATAGCCGAACAGTGCCTTGATTTCGGCCTTCGCCGCATCGGTGTGACCAGCGAACTCATGCTCCCAAAGGTTGACCGGAGTCATCCCTTGCCGAACTTCTGACAGAAACCGCTTCACGCTGGGAGCGTCCGCTTGACCATCCTCGCCCCACCAATCTCGCCGCTCTGCGACTACCCGCTCCCACACGGCTCGCTCACTTCGCCACGCTCTCTCGTCGCCCCGCGGGCACCTGATCTTCCCCGTGTTCGGGTTGGTGATGGGGTAGCAGAGTCCCGGCCTTTCGCGCGCAGACCGCGGGTTGGTAAACGGAATCGACTTCCAGGGGCCGCGAGGATCGTGGTCAGGATTGCCATAGCGCGCGTCAGCTGCTTCATCCCGCGCGAGAAGGCTCGGCTGGAAGGCCTGCGAGTTCGCATAGATGGGCATGTAGTCGACCACGGACGTAAAGGCATCGGTATTGTTGCTCCTCGTATATCGCTTCTGCCAAACGACTTGGGCCTGCATCTGCGCGTTTCCGAAGACGGAACTCATCAGTAAACGCAGTGAGGGCTGCTCATGATCATCAATCGTGACAGCTAAGGCAGCAGCAGGATTGAGCAGGTAACGGACCAACACAAGACGTGATTCCATCATGCACAGCCATGACGAGTGCTGGTAGTTGTCGCGATACACGAAACCGTCGTTCCCGGTGTTATAAGGAGGGTCGATGAAGCAACAGTCCACCTGACCTGCGAGGCGCCCGCGCAGAAGGTTCAAAGCCTGGAAGTTCTCCGAGCGGATGAGCAGGCCGTCGGTCTGCTCATCCAAGTCGTCGAAGCTCGCGAGCAGCCGGTCCTTGAAGTCGCCGTCAAAGTGCGCCGTGTCGAGCACGAGTGACTGGTTCGCTTTGAGGAACTCGACGCTCAGCGGCTCGGAGTAGCCCGGCTGCGTCAGGTCGCCCTCGATCTTGTCGATGGCGAACAGGCGCATCCACTCTTCGCGCTGGCGCTCGTTGGCGGCGATCTCCGGGTAGAGTTCCTCGGGTACACGGTCGAGCGTCACGCACCAGTTGGTCTCGACCACGAACTTCTTCTTCAGCCAGAGCTTCTTCTGGAAGTCCTCGAGCTGCGCCAGGAAGTCGATGATCTTGTGCGCGATGCGGCGCATGGCTTTGATCTTCGCCACGGACTGCACGACGCGCTGCTCGCCCTCCGACTCGACGTCGTCGAGGTGCATGACCTCGTTCTTGATGTAGAAGTCGAGCTCGCGGCGCAGGAAGCCGCCGAGGTCCTTGTGGATGAAGTAGTCGAACGTGTTGCGGGCCGTGTACTCGTTGAGGTGCTTCTCGAGCAGGGTGCGCTGTGGGTTCTTCTCGGTGGGCGGGGCGGCGGCCAGGCCGGAGCGCCAGGCCGCCGCCGCCTCGCTGCCCAGCACTTCCTTCGTCGCCTCAGCCACCAGTGCTTCGCGCTTGCGCTTCTGCGCGTCCGGCCGGTACTCGAACGGGATGATCAGCTCGGGCTGCCCGTCGGGGCCGGCCTCCTCGCGGATCGGCTCGCCTTGGCTGAACATGAAGCGCCGCTCCTGGCCCGCCGCGGCCTTGGTGTTGTCGCGCTCCTCGTCGGCCTGCACGAGCTTGAAGTGCACGCGGCGACCGTCGCCCAACTTGAAGGCGTAGTCGCGGAAGTACTCGCCGCTCTTGATGTAGTACTGGTCGTGGTTGGCCCAATACAACTTGACCTCTTCGCCCTCGTAAGGGATGGCGTACACGCCTTCCTTGTAACGGCGCAGCGAGATGAAGTCGCCGTCCTTGTAGTAGCGGCGGAAGAAGTCGTAGAGGCGGGAGAAGACCTCGGCCTCGAGAGCATCGGGGTCGCCGGTGGCCTTGAGCGCCTGACGCAGATCCTGGACCTTCGGGCTGTCGTCAGGGTCGAAGCCCGCCAGCGCCGCCGCCTTCTCGGCTTCGCCCAGCTCGGCCTCAAGCTGCGCCCTCTGACCTTTGTCGACCTCCAGCAGCGACGCCCTGACCTGCGGCAGCAGGTCGTTGTCGAGGAAGCGCGCCACTTCGTCACGCTTGGCGTTCATGATGCGGTAGATGCCGAAGTCGAGGTCCGCGCGGTCGAACATGAACAGTTCAGCCAGCAGCTTGCGGAACTTGTCGTAGGTGCTCTCGGCCACCAGTCAGCCTCCGTTCACCAGTCAGGGACGGCCACTAGACTACGCTCCAGCGGATGGTGAAGAGCTCGTCGCAGCTCGTCTGCTGCGCGAGCCGCTTCTCGAGCGCTGCGATGAGCTCGTCGCGCTGGTCGGCGATCTCGTCTTCGACGTCGAAGATGCGCTGGCGCAGTCGACGCTTCTTCTGCTCGAGCTCCTTGATGCGTGTCTGCAGTCGGTGGTGCTCTTCGACGCTTGCGGCCAGACGCTCCTCGCGCTTGGCGGCGCCGATAGCGCTCTTGACGTCGGCGAGTTGTTTCTCGGCAGCCTTGACCTTGTCGTCGGCCCATCGCTCGAGGCGGTCGCGCTCTTGCTGGAAGTGGCGGTTGTTGGCCTCGAACGAGGCCGCGAGAGTGGCGTCGGCGTGGCTCCGGCGCTCGGCCGCGAGCCGCTTCGCGGTCGCGGCCGACGGCTGCGGCGCCACGCTGACACGCCCGTCGCAGCGGAACAGCCTCTCGCAACGCTCCTGGTCCAGCACCTCGCCCTCGTCAGTCACGGCCGTGAACAACAGGTACTCCTCACGCTCCAATGATTCAATCGTCAACGAGTCGAGCGCAAGCCACCCCGCCCTGCCGCGCAACTCGCTCACCTGCGTGACCTTGGCACGCAGCGCACTGACATCGAACTCGATGTGGGCGAGCGGAGTCGGCAGCCCTTTGCCCCGCTCGATGACCCACTCGGCCAGCGGATGCGACAGCCGGTACAGGTACTCGCCCGGCTCATTGCGCGCCGTCTTCGAGACGAGATGGTAGCGACCAGGTCGGACGTCAGAGAGCGGCGACTCCACCAGACTGAAGCAGAGATCCTCGTCGTCGAAGATGGCCGCGTCGCCGAGCACGAACCGGGTCAACGTCCAGAAGCGTCGACTGACGGCGTCGAGAAAGTCCCTCGTCACGTCGAGCTGAGTCTTCAAACGCGCGTGGACGTCTTCGTCGAAGTCCTCGAGCAGCACGCGCCGCGTGTCGGCCATGCGCTCCTTGATGGCGGCGTCCATCTCGGCACGCAGCCGATCGAACGCCGCCTCGATCTCCTCGGGACGCCGACACTGCTGGTAGATCTCGAGGATGCGCCTCTCGAAGTCGACCCCCGACTCGATGGCGCCGAGCACCTCGTCTGAGGCGCCGAAGACGCCGGTGAAGAGTCGCAGCTTCTCTGTCAGGAGTTGCAACACTCTCCGGTCTGCGTCGTTGGCGTCGTTGAGGAAATTCATGACGACCACGTCGTGGCGCTGGCCGTAGCGATGACACCGCCCGATGCGCTGCTCGATCCGCTGCGGGTTCCACGGCAGGTCGTAGTTGATGACCAGCGAGCAGAACTGCAGGTTGACGCCTTCGGCCGCCGCCTCGGTCGCGACCATGATCTCCGCCGCGTCGCGGAAGTGCTCGATCAGAGCGGTACGGATGTCGATCACGCGCGAGCCGGCCACACGGCCGCTGTCGCGGTTCGCCTCGCGCCACGCCTCGTAGACCGCAGTGGCCTGCGGGCCGCTGTTGGCACCGCTGAACACGACGACCTTGCCCTCGTAGCCGTTGGCCTCGAGGAAGTCTCGCACGTACTCCTGTGTGCGCCGCGACTCGGTGAAGACGACCGCCTTGCGGGCGGCGCCCATCTTCTCCATCTCGCCGAAACCGATCTCCAGGGCGCGCAGGAGCGCCGTCGACTTGGTGTCGACGGCGATCCTGCGCGCCCTTTCGATGAAGCCGTCGAGTTCGGCGATCTCAGCGTCGAGCGCGGCAAGCGTAGCCTTGACATCTTCGGTCAACACGCCGCCCGTGCGGTCGCGCGGTTCCGTCATCACATCAGCGCTCTGCTCGGACTCGGCCTCATCCGCGTTGGCCACCAGTTCCTCGTCGAGGTAGTCCTCTTCGAGGTCCTCGAGTACCGTGAGCTCGGCGAGGACGTCGTCCGTTGAGCCAGGACCACCGAGGCCCGCGAAAGTCGCGACGGCTTCACGCGAAGCGGGCTCCGCCAGGGACTCGCGCGCACGGACGAGGCGCTCGCGCATCGTTTCGAGGGTAGCGGCGATGGCTCGCGACGACGAACCGAGCAGCTTACGCAAGATCAGTGTGACGAGAGTCCTCTGGCGCGAGGGGACCGAGAAGGTGTCGTCACGAGACAGGAACTCGGAGACGTCGTCATACAGGGCTCGTTCGGAGTCGGTCGGGGTGAAGGGAACAGTCGTCGTGCGACGCTCCGTGTAGCTGATGTACTCGAGCACCTGCTTGCGCAGCGTCCGCTTGCAGAATGGTTGCAGACGCGCGCGAAGGGCGCGCAGGTCGCCGTCGTGATGCATGTATTGTTCGCGGAACGCTGCCCGGTCGCCGAAGATCTGCTCGTCGATCACCGTCGCGAGTCCATACAGCTCGAGCAGCGAGTTCTGGAGCGGGGTCGCGGTGAGCAGCAGCTTGCGCCGACCCTCGAGCGCCCAACGCAGGCGCCGTCCCATGCGGTTACTCGGCCGATACGCGTTGCGCAGCTTGTGCGCCTCGTCGATGGTCACCAGGTCCCATGGGATCTCCCGGAGCCTTTCGGCCTGGACGCTGGCGAAGTTGATCGACATGATCAGCACTGCCTCTGTCGGAAGCGCCTGGTCGCTCGTCTCGCTACGCTCGCGCACGGTCCGCGCGTCGAGGATCAGCGTGGGCAGGTGGAACTTCTCCTGCAACTCCAGGCTCCACTGCTTGCGAAGTGATGCCGGGCAGATCACGAGCAGACGCCGGCGGCGCTCTGCACACAACTGACACAGCACCAGGCCGGCCTCGATCGTCTTCCCCAACCCGACCTCGTCAGCGAGGATCACGCCGGAGCTGAGCGGCGAGCGCAGCGCGAAGCTGGCCGCGTCGATCTGGTGGGGATTGAGGTCGACAGTGGCGTCGAAGAGCGACTGCGAAAGACGATCTGGCGCGTCACTCGGCCGACGACGGGTCAGCTCGTGAGCGAAGTACTTCGCGTGATACTGCGTTGTCACTCACGTCCCCCAAGTTGCGCGGCTCTCGGCGTGCCTGCCCACGCTCAGGCGCCCAAAGGCATTCTACTTGGCGCCGGCGGCTTCGGCGCACTGCGCACGCCGAGGTGAGACCGACGAGGCTATGTGGGGCCCGGCGTGGCTCCGCCGCGCCGGGCCATCGCCCGTGCCGACAGAGCGACGACGAGTGCCCCGGCGAGGAGCGCCGTGAGGGCCAACGGCACGACCGACGTCCCGGCGGCGTCGACGAAGAGGCCGATCGCCGCCGAGACGACGACCGGCGCTGCCTGTGCCGCCATGAAGAACGCAGCGAAGAGGCGCTCCCCGACGCCGAGCCCGGCGACCAGCCACGCGACCGTCATCGGGAAGACCGGCGCGATGGTGACGCCCAGCAGCACGTAGCCAGGTGCTGCATGTGGACTGAACAGCACGCCCGCGCCTACGCCGGCGAGGATCAGCGACGCGAGGATGACAGCGGACGGCTCCGCGCGCGAAAGCAACCAGGCGGCGAGGAGCCGCCCGCAGGCCAGCGCCCCCCAGAACGCGGCCGTCCAGAAGGCGGCGGCGGACGCCGTGCTGCCGCCGCCGATCAGATGAGTGGCGGCCCAGGTGGCCGCACAGGTCTCCAGCGTCACGTAGAGCAGCATGATCGCCCCGACGGCGATAACAAGACGGCGACGCAGTGCGGAGCGGCTGGCGCCCGCGACCGTCGCGGCGGGGACGCGGCGAAGCAGAGGCATCGTCGCCAGAGCGACGATGGCGACGCCCGCGAAGGGGATGCCGGTGCCGCCCAGGAGGCCGACCGCGGCGGGCCCGAGGACGGCGCCCGCCGCGAAGCAACCACTCAGAGCGCTCAGCCGCGCCCCGCTCGGACCGGGCAGGCGAGCGAAGGTGGAGTTGAAGCCGACGTTGAGCGTGCCCGTGCACAGCCCCACGAGCGCCGCGGCGCCGAGGACAGCAGCGAGGCTCACGGCGACGGCCAGCAGGGCTGCGCAGATCGGAAGAGCACACGTCTGAACTCCAGTCACACCTCTGTATCTCGTAT
>ENA-UPSM01002714-UPSM01002714.1-activated-sludge-metagenome-genome-assembly--contig:-NODE-2714-length-21142-cov-4.042301_pt1 | contig 21142 bp, 14 predicted proteins | sample MGYA00238181_ERZ773283 | MGnify/ENA primary metagenome ERZ773283 (study PRJEB29023, sample SAMN05720199) | activated sludge metagenome | isolation source: Anaerobic digester | place: Japan...
CAGATTCCCGCGCTCCTTCTGACGCCTCTTGCCGGGGCGCTTGCCGACCGCTGGAACCGCCGCCGGATGCTTCTGGCGGCGCAATCGCTGGCCATGGTCCAGTCGTTTCTGCTGGCGTTTCTTGCCCTTTCCGGCGAGATACAGATCTGGCAAATCGTAGCGCTTTCGCTCTGGCTGGGCGTGGTCAACGCGGTCGATGTGCCGACCCGGCAGTCCTTCGTCATTGAGATGGTCGAACGTCCCGAAGACCTTACCGGGGCCATCGCACTGAACAGTTCCCTCGTCAATGCCGGCCGCCTGGCAGGGCCTGCTCTCGGCGGCCTGATGACCGCCCTGTTCGGCGTGGGCGCGTGTTTTCTTCTCAACGGGTTCAGCTTTCTCGCGGTCATCCTCGCCTTGCTGGTTATGCGCACCAGGCCGCGGTCCCGGCAGCCGGGCACGAAACACGTTTTGCAGAATCTGACCGAAGGGCTGGTCTATGCGTTCACGTTTCCGCCCATCCGGGCCTTGCTCTTGATCATGGCGCTGGTCAGCCTTGCGGGCATGCCATACCACTCCCTGCTGCCGGCATTCACGCGGCATCTCCTGGACGGCGGCCCAAAGGGCTACGGAGCTCTGGTGGCGGCGGCCGGAGTTGGCGCGTTGTCCGGTGCGCTCTATCTCGCCAGCCGGTTCTCCGCCCGGGGCCTGCTCCGGCTCATCGCCATCGCGCCGGCCCTTTTCGGCAGCCTCCTGCTGGTCTTCTCCCTGAACCGCTCGTTTCCGCTGGCTCTGGTGCTCATGCCGCTGCTCGGCCTGGGCCAGATGCTGCTGATGGCCTCCTGCAACACGGTCCTCCAGACCATCGTCGACGACGACAAGCGCGGCCGGGTCATGAGCTTCTATTCGCTTTCCTTCATGGGCGTCGCGCCGTTGGGCAACCTCCTGGCGGGCGTGGCGGCCCGCGAATTCGGTTCGGCCGCGACCATGGCTGTCGGGGGCGTGGCGTGTGTCCTGGGCGCCATCGAGTTTACCCGCCGGCTGCCCCGGCTGCGCACGCTGATTCGTCCCATTTACGCCAGCAAAGGGATCGTCACCGACGTCGCCGCGGGAAACCGGGTGGCCGCCAGCGAATGCTCCGGCGCAGTCAACGGAGGAGGGGAGAACCGCACAACGTCACCGTCCGCCAGTCAGGACCGCCCCCGCTTCGTGCCTTGATCGGTGGGTCGGGACACTGCGCCTCCCTCGCGCGTCCGGCGAGATGTGCCGGCTCAGCGGGGCCGTGACGGGGCGTCGTCCGGGTCTGCGCGCGGGCCCCGCCGGTTATGATCACTTGACCTGTTCGGTACTCTTTGACATACTTGCCGCGTTGGGTCCGTCGTTATCATCCCCTCGGGCAGATGATCCGCCGGCACGGCACCTGCCCACGGCGGAACGGCGGAAGGGCCACTAACACGCAGCGGGAGAGAGCGCTTATGGCAGCGGGACCCCAACTCTGGGGATTGTCGATCTTTGACGTTATCATCATCCTCGCCTATGTCCTGGGCGTCGTCGGGATCGGCACCTATTACGGGAAATACGTCAAGTCGGCCAAGGATTTCTTTCTGGCGGGCCGGGCCCTGCCCTTCTGGGCCATCGGCATGTCCATCGTGGTGAGCGACATCGGCGCCAGCGACTTCGTGTTCGTGGGGGGCGCCACCTATACGTATGGCGTCTCCGCCGCGAACTTCGACTGGATAGGCTCGATGCCCGCCATGGTCATTGCCGCGTTCATTTTCATGCCCTATTACTGGCGCGCCGGCGTCTACACGATCCCGGAGTTTCTCGGCCGCCGCTACAACATGGCGGTCCAGATCATCCACGCCGCGATCTGGGGTGTGTTTATGGTGACGATGCTGGGCGTCATCTTTCAGGCCACCGGCAACTTCATGTCGAGCATTCTCGGCTGGCCGATCTGGGTCGGTGTGGCCATCACGATTGTGGCCGTGTTCATCTACACCTTCTCCGGCGGTCTCGCGGCCGTCGTCATGACCGACGTAATCCAACTCGTGGTCATGTTCGTCGGCGGGCTGTCGCTGCTCGCGCTGGCGATGTGGGAGGTCGGCGGGTGGGGCGCCCTGCAGGAACAGGTGATCGCCATCAAGGGCGAAGGGCATCTCACGATGCTGCAGCCCAATAACGACCCCAATACCCCGTATCCCTGGGCCGGAATCGTGTTCGGGCTCGGACTGGTCATGTCGACCGCCTATTTCAGCGGGCATCAGGGCGTGGTACAACGCGTGTTTGGCGCGCGCTCGGAATGGGACGCCAAGGGCGGCATGCTCTTCGGCGGATTCCTGAAATCCTTCATCCCGCTGATGGTCGCCCTTCCGGGCCTGGCCGCCATCGTCATTCTTCCCGAAGGCGTCATCACCAAAGGGGACGATGCCGTGCCCTCCATGATCCGCCATCTGATGCCGGCGGGCGTGCGCGGCCTCACCTTCTCGGCGCTCGTGGCATCGTTTCTGTCCAGCGCCGACACCTACCTCAATTCCGCCTCCACCATCTGGACCACCGACCTCTATGGCCGCGTCCATGAGTTCTTCACGGGACGCCTCCCCGGCGAGAAACACGGCCTCGTCATGGGCCGTCTCTTCACCATCATCTTCGTGGTGGTTGGAGCGTCGCTGGTGCCCATTCTGGACCGGGTCGAGAGCATGTACAATTTCATCCAGACCTCGCTGTCGATGTTCCAGGGGCCGGTATTCGCCATTCTCCTCCTGGGCATCATGTGGCGCCGCGCGAACCGCTGGGGCGGTCTCGTCGGCATGCTGAGCGGCGTCGCGTTCAGCACGGTGCTCAACTTCACCGAAGGCCTGTTCCCCTCGGCCGACGCGTTCCTGTTCGTGGCATGGTGGTCCTTTGTGTTTACCATTGTCGTCACGGTCGTCGTAAGCCTCCTGACGAAACCCGAGCCGGAGGAAAAAATCCGGGGACTCGTTTTCGGCCAGGTGATGCAGGATGGCCAGATTCAGCGTGTGCTCGCGGAAAGGGTTGAGTAAATGGATGCCCCCCAGACCGATCCCAACCTGATGACAAGGATATTCAAGCCCGTTCTGGAACCTTTTTTCAGCCCTATCAATGATTTCCTGGGCCGGTACTATATGCCCTGGGCGACCATCTGCGCCCTCGGCCTGTTTATCGGCGCGATGATCTGGGTGTTTACGCTCCGCAAGGAATATGTGAACGTAGACGCCCCCAAGAAGGGCTTTTTCTACGACCTGCGGTTCTGGACCATCATCTCCATGCTGCCCCATGTGTTGGTCTATCTTTACTTCTCGAAATGGAGCTAGCCGTGAGCGACCAAGATCCTCTCAGTCATGTTAAACGCGATGCCGAGGCCCTCCTTATCCTTGGCGCGTTTCTGGCGTTCCTGGCCGTGATCGTTCTCGTGGCCACCGTCTTCCAGGCGCCGGGTCATGCCCGTGTGGTCAACGGTGGCGCGGGGCTGGCGTTATTGCTGATTGGCGGCGGCATGGCCGGCTGGAGCCGCGTTCTCCGGAAGCGTTTGTCTAGGTAGCCACCCAACAGCCCGGCTGTCTCAACGTCCGCCCCGGATCTGGGGCGTGCCTGCGAGATCCACTGCGTCGATGGAGACCCGTCCGTTGTCCCACACCACCAACCCGGTACCCATCGATTTGACCCTGACTGACCCGCCCGGTACCTCGAGCCGCAACCGGGCCGCCGGACCGTTGTACCCCGCCACCCACAGCCGGGCGCCCGGGTTGCCGTACAGCCAGGCGGGGTTCTTCCCGCAGGTCAATACGGCATCGCCCACAACCACCTTTCCTGCGGCGTTTTGCCGTGCCAAAGGCGATTCGAGCATCGGCCAGCCCAGTTCGCCCTCATGCGTCCACCGGCGGTTAAGTTCCCAGGCAAGCAGATCAACCTCGATGCCCAGCGATTCGCCAGCCCGGGAATACTCCACGGTCCATGGGCGTTGTTGGTCGTCCCGGTAACCGGTGACGGGCGGCGCCGCCTCGTCTCTCAGACGGCCGGAAACGACGGCCTTCACGAATGCGCGCGGGTCGGGATAATCCGAACGGTCCGCCGCTTCCGCATAGAATCCGCAAAACGGTTCACCTCGAAAGAACCGGCTTTGCCGATCGGCGTCCCAGAAGGTCTTCTCCGGTCCAAGATAGTTGTACAGTTCAAAAACGAGTTCATCCTCCACGGCCGCAAGCCGCATGGGGGCGTCTACGCCCATGTCGCTGCGCGTCAGGGGCCGCACGGCCAGCAGCATACCGCCCGCCACGAAGGTGACCGTCTGGCCGGGGGCGACCGGCGCGGGAAACTCTCCACCCACGTCGTCTCCAATCCACACGCTCTCCACGAGACGGCGCTGCGTACACACCACGGCGAGTTTGGCCGAACGGCACGTGAATTGACTGGCGGGCGCGAGACTGGCGGGGTATTCGAGGATCCGGGGCGCATACAAAACAATGGCACGAGACCCCCATTGCGCGGCATACGCCTGGCCCGCATCCGCAAGACGCGTGGGCTGGCTGCGGTCCGCGGGCCGTTCCGGGTCGCCGAACCATGTGTCGTCGACCAGGTAGCGCGTGAAGATCACGACCGGTTTGCCGGACTCCGGCACGGGACAATGAACCACAAACGGGTGGGTTTGCCGGCTGATTTCGCGCGTCGCGGTCCCCAGCGCGAACGAAGGGGTTTGGTACAGCGTGGTTCCGATACGCCACTCCGCGTGCGCGGTTTCGGTCAACTGTACCGGCAACGCGGCTGCATTCAATGCCGCGCCGAGCCAGGCCGGCGCCGTGCCATCCGCGACCCATTGCCGGATGATGTCCCTCTCGGGTGCGTTCGTGCACATCACGTCGTCAAGAAAGCCGCGGCTGTATGCTCCGGCAAGCCGCCCCGTCGAGTTCTGAAGATGGAGTGCGGCGCTCAGGGCCAGCCGCGCGGCCATCGTGCGCGCCCGGATTCGCGTGGCGTCGTCTCTCACCAGGTCGGTAATGAGGTTCAGGGCGCCCATCGTGACGCCCATGTAGTTCGGACTGTTGAATTCGTACACCGTGCCGTTGGCGGCCGTGACGTCTGCCAGCCGTTTGAGCCTCTCGTAGCCGCGTTCGCGAATTCCCGGATCGTCCAGAAGTTCCCCCCCGAGACAGGAGCTCAGGCAGTCGAGCGAGGCGATGTTGGTATACGTGATGGCAACATCCATGCGCCGGATGGCGTCGCAGCCGTACCGGATGCTCTCCAGTACGCGCTGGCGCATTCCGGGCGAAAGGCGGTCGGCATGACGGATCATCATGGGAACCAGCGCCCGCTGGGTGAATCCGACCGCGTTCAAATCCTGCACGGCGGGCGCTTCTCTGTACCACAGGTAGTTCCCGTGATAGGCATGCCCGGGCCGGGTCTCCTGACAGGCCAGCACGGCGTCCAGGACCTTCTCCGCGAGAGTGAGGTCTTCCGGAGCTCCGTTGGCCACGAGTCTCTCCGCGAATGCGGCCGAGTCCAATACGGAGTGGTCTGACCCCGTGCTTCGGGTACGGATCATCATGTTGACGCTGGGGTCGAACCCCGGGGGAATCTCGAGGCTTGCGCCCAATGCGGCCGTGGCGATCATGGCGGCGAAAAAGGTCATGGACAACGCTCCTTCTCGAATACGCGGGCAACGCGCCCGTCGCGTCCGGCGGTCTCGGTAAGCCGGGCGCTTCGCGCCGCTTTTGCTCGTCACGGCCGGGCATGTGCGCGCCATTCTCACACAACAGCGAGGGTCATTCCAGTGCACGGCTCCGAACGGGCTTCAGGCGCGGGCATACAAGCCGATTTCGGTCGCGAGTGCTGCTACAATACGTCTCGGAATGAATTGAGTCGAGGGAGGAACACGCATGCCGCTCATCACTGCCGCCCTGCTCGTATGTGCTTCCGTCGCCGGCGCGGAACCGCTGCAGATCGGAAACCACAAGCAGTTTTTCATCGACACGCAGTTCTTCGCGGAAGCGCATCATGTAGCGCTCCGTGTCTGTACCGCGGAAAAGACCGGCGAACATACGCTGGAACCGGATCAGCCGTGGGAAAGCGCGTCGCTTAACTGGTTCAGCGTGATCGAGGATACGGGAAAATACCGCATGTGGTACGAGGCCTACGACGTCGAGGGATGGCCCACCAGCGACGACACCTCGTTCTGCTACGCGGAATCTGCCGATGGCGTGCATTGGCAGAAGCCTTCCCTGGATCTGGTCAAGTACCATGACATAGAGCAGACGAACATTCTCTTCCGCATGATCGGGACCGCCGGCGCCCGTTCCCGCGTTCACGGGGCCGGCGTATTCCTCGACCGCAATGCGCCTGAACCCGAGCGCTACAAGGCCGTTTCCCAGGGTATTTTTGCCGGATTGGGCGACCCGCCGCACAGGGTCGCCGGAATGTACAGCCCCGACGGCCTGCATTGGACGCGGTACCCCGAGCCCATCTGCCCCGTTTTCGCGGACAGTCAATACTCGGCGTTCCGGGATGCGCGCAGCGGTCAGTATGTCCTCCTGGGACGTGTTGGGGGACGCGGGAGGGCCATCGGGAGGAGCCAAAGCGCCAGTTTCACCCGGTTCGATCCGCTCGCGCTCGTGCTCGAATCACACGAACGCGACATGCCGCAGTGCGATATCTACAACCCGGCCGCGATCCAGTATCCCTACGCGGAAAAAATCTATTTCATGTTTCCCAGCGTGTATCGCCACGATACGGACACGCTCGATGTCGCGCTCGCGGCCAGTCGCGACGGCGTTCGCTGGACCTGGCCCGAACCCGTTGCGCGGTTTGTCCCGCTCGGCGCCCCGGGCGATTTTGACAGCGGTTCGCTCTACATGGGGCAGGGAATTCTCCGAAGGGATGACGAGCTCTGGCTGTATTACAGCGGCAGTCCGCTCAAGCACAACGAGGCGGAGCTTCCCAACCTCACCATACCCGGCAACCGGCGCATCTACAGCCGGGTCACGGTGCCGTTGGACCGGTTTGTAGCCGCGGCCGCCGGACCCGAAGGCGGCAGCTTCGTCACGCCGGTTCTCTTATTCGAGGGTGACAGCCTGGTGCTCAATGTGCAGGTGCTCGAGAGGGGCCATGTGCGCGTCGGTTTGCTCGATGACCATGACCAGCCGGTTCCCGGGCGGTCCGTCGAGGAGTGTCTGCCCGTTGCCGGCGACCACACTGCGGTCACGGTCGCCTGGAGCGACGGTTCCCGCGTGTCGTCGCGCGCAGCCGCCCCAACCCGGCTTGTGTTCCAGATTCAGAACGCGCGGCTCTACACCTTCCAGTTTGTCCCGTCCGGCAAAGAACCCGGCTGAGGCCTTGTGCACACCCGTGTTCGGGCGGCTCAGATCCAGTTCAACACGCCCGCAAACAGAGCCAGACACACGATGTTGAACACATAGATGGCCGAAACCACACCGATTTTGTGCTTGAGATTGTTCATGTCGTAGACCCGGAAGGCAACGAGGAAGAATGGGAGGTAACCCAACAGAAAGATCAGCCACGGCGCGCCGCGATTCCACCACGCGTAGTCCCATGTGAGCGCTCCCGCGTAGTTCAACAGGTATTCCACGAACACGCAAAACGCGGAGCCGGTAAACGCAAAAAAGAGGCGGTTGGGCAGGCCGAGGATTCTCAGGTCTTTGGCGGCGGGGAGCAGCTTGGTGAATATTATGCCGGCAACGGCAAACATGAAGCAGATCTCGATGTTCAGGCCGATCAGAATGAGGAACGCGGTCTTTCCGGGCGCCGCCCAGACCGGGGCGTGCTGCGTGAAGTGAAGCACCAGGGCGTTCCAGGTTTCATTGAACCAGTCCATCCCCCAGAAGGCCAGCCCCGCCAGCACAAGATCCCAGTTGCGGCGCTCAATCTCGACCGCGTACACGTACACCACAAGCGCCAGGAGGGGGATCACATACCACTGAAACTGGCTGCTGTCGCGTAGAATGCGTTGCGCTTCCAAGGCAGATGGGGTCATATCATGTCTCCACACGTTGAGTTGCCGCCAACACTATCCGGTTCTAGACGATTTCAATATCCACGGCGCCGACCCAGTGCGCCGCATGGTCCTTCCACGGCTGCGGCGGTGTACAGTCGAAGACCGCAACGAATTCCTTCGCGCCCGTCGCGATGATGTCCGTGTATCCCGTGGTGAAGAACGGCGCGAAAAGGACCTCGTCGCTCCAGGTCTTGCCTGCATCGGTGCTGAATGTGACGCAGTTTCCCCAGCGCGGGTAGGCAAGACCGCCGTAGGTGAGCGCAAGCACACCGTCCCCGAGGGCCATACGGGGGAAGCAGCCCCGCGCCTGGTCCATGGGTTTGGCGGGCGTCCAGGTTTTCCCGGTATCGCTCGAGAACGAGATGATCAGCGGCGCGCTGGGTGGACCGGGCTCGTAATAGGCGTCGGCCGGAAGCGTGCCCGGATGAATCCCCGTCCCCGGGATCGCGTACGACAAGTCGTGGTACCGCTCCTTCGGCGCGGCCATCAGCGGGTTGTGATCGTCGTTGACCAGCCGCGCCACGCAGACCAGCTGCCCTCCGCCGGCATGCGCCACATTGGGCTCGCAGGGACCCCACAGTGTCCAGCCCCGCTTCGTTGCGCCTTCCGGATCGTCCAGCTTGTCCAGCGAGGCGATGTGGCTCACGAACCGCCAGGTCTTGCCCCGGTCAAGCGATTCCGTGAGAAAGGTGCGAAACACCCACGGCTCGTGGGTCCCTTGCATCGCCGCGAGCAGCCGCCCGTCCGGAAGTTCAATGATATTGCCGTGAAACCACTGTTTCTCTTCCGCCTTGAACTGGTCTTCGGGCAGCCACAGGGTGCCGTCCTCAAGGGGGCCGCGAAGGGTGTGCCATGCATCGTCGGATTCCCAGCGCCGGGTCGAGCGCAGGCCGGCCGAGCCCGGAATGGGCTTCGTCTCGTAATGAACCGACACCGCGCAGCCTGAACTGGGATGGAACGTGTTCAGGCCCATGCCGTCCACGCCCGCGGTATGGGGGCGCCACGACCAGCCGCTGTCTTCGGACCGGATTGCGGTCAGGGGGCCGCCCTCTTCAACCGCCTGCGCGAAGAGGATGATCGAGCCGTCGCGAAACCGTGCGAGGTTCGGGAACATCGGGCCCCGCATCACGACGCGCGGGCTGCCGACTCGGATCTCCAGACCGCCCCGGCGTTCCCGGCGAGCCGCGTAGGGCGATGGAAAGGCATCGCGTGCGGGCTCGCCTGCCGGCGCATCCCCTTCCTGCCCCCGCACCCAGGGTCCAGCCGCCAACCCGCCCGCCGTCAAGCCCAGGAATCGGCGCCGATCCATATCCAGACTCCTCCGGTTCGTATGCTGCACGATGAGTTGAGGCAACGCAGGAAGCAAGTATACCATGGGGGAAGAGGGCGGCGGGGAACGCCGGACGCGCCCTGGGCGGCCGGTCTGCCGAACGCATCAACAGGGGAGGATTCACATGCGGTTAGTGTACGGATTGATAAGTCTGGGCGTTGTTTTACTGTCTGTTTCCGGTCCGTCCGCTGCCGCGGAGCTCTGGTTGCACCCCCAGTGCCGCCAACTGCCCACCGACACCCTGGGGCCCTTCGTCACCCTCGGCGACGGACGCATTCTTGCCGTGCATGATACCCAGGCGCTGATCAGCGCCGACGAAGGCGTCACGTGGCAATCCTCCCCGATATTCAAGGAAGGAGAGAACGTCTCCATCAGCACGGAACGCGCCCTGTGCCGGACCCGAAACGGGGCGATCATCGTTGCATTCATGAACATGCGGGAAGAGGACTGGCGCTGGAACAGCCAGACCCACGACGCCGACCCCGGAACGCGTCTGCCCAACTGCGTGATCCGAAGCCTCGACGACGGAAAGACCTGGCAGGATTTCCAGAAACTCCACGATGACTGGACCGGCGCGGTCCGCAACATGCTCCAGACGCGCGACGGGCGCGTCGTCTTCACCTCCATGCGCCTGCTGAACCGCCCCGGCCGCCACTCGGTGCTGACGTACTCCTCGACCGACGATGGCCTCACCTGGAAACCCAGCAACATCCTGGACCTCGGCGGCAACGGCCATCACGACGGCGCTACGGAGGCTACCGTCGAGGAACTGCGCGACGGCCGTCTCTGGAAACTCATCCGCACCAATCTGGGCGTCTTCTGGCAGGCGTATTCCGAGGACGGGATCTACTGGAGGACCATGGGGCCCACGACCATCCCGGCAAGCAGCGCGCCGGGACTGCTCAAACGGCTGGCAAGCGGGCGCCTCATGCTGGTCTGGAACCGGCCGTTTCCCGAGGGGCAGACCGAGTATCCCCTCACCGGCGGCGATTGCCAGTGGTCGGAAGTCCCGGTGAGCAACCATCGCGGCGAACTCTCCGTGGCCTTTTCCGAAGACGACGGAAAGACGTGGACCGCGCCCGTTGTGGTCGCCCGGCAGCCGGGCGCCTCGCTCGCGTACCCGTACGTCTACGAACGGACGCCCGGCGTGCTCTGGCTCACCACCATGCAAGGCGGTATCCGCGTGGCGTTCAACGAGGCCGATCTGCTCTCACAATGAAACGTGCGCCCGGGGAGCTCGATGTTACATAATGACGCGGTCTCTGGCGCGCGCTGCAAAAAACTGTGTCCAACACGCAACCCGTTCGCTCAGGAGCAATGACCGTGAAAACCATTCCGTTCCTCTCGATATGCGTGCACGCCGTGCTCGCGGCGCTCACGCCCGCGCATGCCCAGGAAGCCCCGGACGTTCCGTCCGCCATGAAGCCGTTGATGGATCGCATGGTCCACCACACGCAGGGCTGGGGCGTGCTTGGCGTCGGGACCGCTGCGCACGCGCCCGGCATTCAGCCGGAGCCATTGACCATCGGCGACCAGACCTACACGCACGGGCTGGGCTCGCACGCACCCTCGGAGATCGTCTTTCTGCTGGACGGGCAGTTCCTCGCCTTTGAGGTGGAATGCGGTGTACATCGCCAGCAATTCGATGCTGGTACGGTCGTTTTCAAGGTCTTCGTCGACGATCAGGAGGTGTTTGACAGCGGCGTGATGCGGCAGACGGACCCCGCGCGAAAGGTCAGCGTGCCCGTTAAAGACGCCTCGGAATTGCGCCTGGTCAGCGAGAACGGGGGCGACGGCATCACCTGCGATATGGCCAACTGGGTCAACCCGGTGCTGACTCCGAACCCCGAGGCGAGCCAGCAGGCGAAGACGCTCGCTGTCGACGTGGCGCCTTTCGCGTGCGTCGCGGCCTGGGATCCGGTCCGAGTCGAAGGCGCCAAAGCCAATCGCCTGGAGCCCATCCCCGAAGACGACCTCTTCATGCGGACCGAGCTCGCTCCCAATGCCGAGGGCCTCTACGAAGCAAAAGTCTACCCCGACGGGCGTGCCTGCATCGGGCTCGAATGGCTGGAACGCCGCCGTATCAACCATCTTGAACTGGAATTTTCCGGCGCGCCCGCTTCGCTCGAAGGGGCGGAGCTCCAATACTGGTCGATGACTCAACACGGCGGCTCGCCCGGCGGATCCCGGTGGCAAGGCCAATGGAAACCGCTCGTGGGCGCGCAGAATCTCGAGGGCGCCCTGTGGAGCGCCGAGCCGGACTGGAGCGGTCTTCCCGAAGCCTACACGGGCACGCTCAAAGTGCGCTGGATACTCCCCCCGGCCGCCGCGCCGTTCCGCATCAAGGCCCTCCGTGCCTATCCCGCGTCGCGCTGGCTCGAAAAGGACCTGCGCGTCGTGACCCGCGACGCGCAAGGACAGAGCGGCAGCCTCGACATGTACAACGGGGAGATCGTCGGGCAGGACCATCCCCACCGCATCGCATTCGCGCCCGGTGAACCGCTGCGCCTGACCGTCCGGTATTCCACCGGCCGGCGCTGGGAACTGGCCGACCGTACGGTGATGCGTTTCAAGCTCCCTGGCGGCTCGTTCGGCGTTGCCGTCACGGACGTGCTTGACAAGGGCGCCGTGTACGTCGAACACGCCAACGCGCTCATCTGCGATGCCGCCCGGCCTCAAACCATCGACGAATACCTGGCCTCGGTTGCGGACAGGCAGACCCTTCTCGAACAGGTCCGGCAGAAGCCGGATCAAACGGTCGCGCAGGCCCTGCGCCACGTCCACCGGCTCGACGGCGATCTCGGTCCCACGATGCTCTCGCTGGCGTGCGATAACCGCAAGTTCATCGTCGCGCGGGAAGGCGCCGTCCAGTTTGACGACCGTCCCGAGGTGTACAACTACGTCGAACACATGTACAACAAGCCCTATGCCTGCGGCATGACGCCTTCGTTTGGCTCCGGCGCGGCCCGGAGCGTGAGCCGCCGGAACGAGCGCGACTGGGCGCCCATGCCCGTGCTCACCGTGACCGAGGGCGCGCTCGCCTATCGTCAGCGCACCTTTGTCGCCCCCTTCGGCAAGAGTGACGCGCCCGCCGAGGCGCCGTGGTATCTCCAGTACCGGCCCCTGGGCGTGGCCGAGTTCGCCGTGACCAATCACGGTGACGAACCGGCCCAGGCCGCGTTCGCACTGCAGTTCACGGCCGACGCCGAATCGTCCACCCCGGCCGGGGTGCGGCTCGTGAACGGCGTGGCTCTGGTCGAAAAGAATGACAAGCTCCTGGCCCTCGTGCGTTTCGACGATGCGGAAGGACTGGAAACTCAGGCGGAGAACGGCGTGCTGCGGGTGACCGGTCCCGTGCCTGCCAAACAACTGCGCGGGTTCACGGTCTACTGGCCCCGCTGGGAAGGCGCGACGCCCGCTGATCTGGACAACAGCCCCGCGCCGGACCTGCTGAAGGAACAGACGCTTGCCTATTGGGATCGCATCGTCGACGAAGCCTCGCCGGTGGACATCCCGGACGTCCTCGTCGATAACCTGATCCCCGCCTCACAGATCCACTGTCTGCTCGCCGCGCGCAACGAGAATCTGGTACGGATCGCCCCGTGGGTCTCGTCCTGGTATTACGGTCCGCTGGAGAGCGAAGGCCATTCCGTTGTCCGGGGCATGATGGCCGCGGGGTACCTCGATTTCGCGCGCCGTGCCCTCGAGTACTACATTGAACGTTACAACGAAGACGGATTCCTCACCACGGGCTACACGGTCATGGGCACCGGCTGGCACCTCTGGACACTCGGCGAATACTACCGTCTGGCACACGACCCCGAGTGGATGCGGGCCCAGGCGCCGAAAGTCGAGAAGGTCTGCCGCTGGATCATGAGCTAGCGGCGGAAGACCATGCGCACGGACGCCCGGGGCAATAAAGTGCCTGAATATGGTCTGATGCCGCCCGGCGTGGGCGCCGACTGGGAAGTCTATGCCTATTACTTCTATCTGAACGGCTATTACTGCGCCGGTCTTCGCGCGGCCGCCGAGGCCATGGCCGATGCCGGATGGCCCGGCGCCCAGGAAGTGCTGGACGACGCCCGGGCGTATGAAGAGGACGTCCGGCGCGCCTACGCGTGGATCCAGGCCCAGGCCCCGGTGTTTCCGCTGCGGGACGGCACGTGGGTCCCGGAGTATCCCACACACGTCTACAGCCCGTGTCCCATCGAGAACCTGTACGTAGGCGAAGACTTTGGCCGAAGCTGGTGCTATGACGTCGAGCTCGGCGCTCACCACCTCATCCCCTTCGGCATCCTTGACCCCAACGGCCCTCAGGCGGACTGGATGATCAACCACATGGAAGACACCCAGTTTGTGCGTCCCGGCTGGTTCTACTATGAGGACAAGGAGGCCAACGAGGCAGACTGGTTCAACCTGGGCGGTTTCGCCAAGGTACAGCCGTATTATGCCCGCACCGGCGAAGTCCACGCGCTGCGGGACGACGTCAAGCCGTTCATCCGCACCTATTTCAACAGCGTCATGTCGCTCCTCAACCGCGAAGACCTCTCCTTGTGGGAGCATTTCATGAACGGCGCGTACAACAAAACCCACGAAACGGGATACTTCGTGCACCAGTCGCGCCTGATGCTTGTGCAGGAGCGCGGCGAGGAACTCTGGCTCGCGCCGTTTGTCACCAGCAACTGGCTGCGCGACGGCATGCGTGTGGCCGTGCGCCACGCGCCGACCTTCTTTGGCCCCGTGTCCTATACCGTCACATCGAACGCCGCGGACGGCCACATTACCGCGCTTATCGACCCGCCCGCGCGTTCCACCCCACGGGCGGTCGTTATCCGGCTGCGCCATCCCGACGGCAAACCGGTACAATCCGCGGGCGTGAGCGGCGCCAGGGAATATGTCATCGACGCCGCGCACGAATGCATCCGTATTGTGCCGGACCGGAACCCGATTCGTGTTCGGGCCGTGTACGGGCCGTAGCCGGTGGATTGCGCCAGCCTGCAGCCAAGGAGAAACAGGAAGTAAACCGGGGAGACTCGATCTGAAACCACGCGGTTTTGTCTTCAGGAACAGGACGTCTGCTGAACGCATCTGGAGTACTGTGCGATGGATTTTACACTGAGTGCAATTGACATCACGATCATCCTGGTCTCGTTGTTGCTCGTCGTGGGCGTGGGGCTCTGGGCTTCCCGCAAGCAGGGCCGTACCGCCCGCGACTACTTTCTCGCGTCCGGCAGGTTGCCCTGGTGGATCATCGGCGCCGCGTTTGTCTCGACCAGCGTGTCGAGCGAACAGATCGTCGGCACCATCGGTCAGGCCTATCAGCACGGCATGGGCATCGCCAACTGGGAATGGTGGCTGCTTCCCGTTTACAGCGTGCTCATCGTCATCTTCATCCCGATTTACCTCCGGAACAAGATCTCGACGGTCCCGGAACTACTCTCCCGGCGCTTCAGTTCCGCCTGCGGCGATATCTACAGCTACATCATGCTTTTCGCCTACATCTTCGTCTTTCTGGTGCCCGTGCTCTATGGCGGCAGCCTCACGTTTGCCAGTCTGACCGGATGGAACTTCTACTACATTCTCTGGGGCATGATCGCGCTCGTGGCTGCGTACACCGTCAAGGGCGGGTTGATGTCCGTCGTCTGGACCGACGCTCTCCAGTGTCTCATGCTCATCGGAGGCGGGTTGCTGCTCTTTTTCGTGTCTCTCCATCAGGTTCCCGGTGGCTGGGACGCCATGGTCGCGGCCAATCCCGAGCGGTTTCACCTCTATTGCCCCCCGGACCACGAGGTCGCGCCGTTTCTTGGTGTTCTGGCAGGCACCATCGGCCTTTTCGTGTTCTATTCGGCCGCGAACCAGGTCATGGTCCAGCGGGTACTGGGCGCGCGATCGCGGTGGGACGGCACCATGGGGATCATCTTTGCCGGGTTCATCAATTTCGTGCGCCCTCTGGTCACCTGTTTCCTGGGATTCGTCGTGTACCATTGGATCCATGAAATGCGCCAGGCCGAACCGCTCGACAGCGTCGACCAGGCCTTTGCCTTCTCCCTGCGATACCTCGCGCCCGAATGGGGGCTGCGGGGAGTCGTCCTGGCCGGGTTTATTGCCGCCGTGATGTCCACCGTCAGCGCGCTGGCCAACTCGACCGCTACGATCTTCTCCCTTGACGTCTACAAGAAACTCCTTCGGCCCGGCGCCAGCGAGCGCGCCGTCGTCTCGGTCGGTCGCGCGGCTTCGTTAGCTTCCCTCCTCATCGCCGGCATCGTGGCGCCCCAGGTCGAGCGCTTCGGCGGCATCTTCATGTACTTCCAGCAGGGCATCACCTTCATTGCCACGCCTATCATCACGGTCATCCTCGCCGGCATCTTCTCGCGCCGCGTCAATGCCAGCGGCGCGCTGGCCGGCCTGATTGCCGGCATCATCACCACCGTGGTGTTGCTCGCCCTGCTCATCGCCGGCGTGGAGATGCCGATGCACTGGCTTTACGTGGGATTCTTCCAGCAACTGTTCGTGCTGGCCGTCATTGCTGTGGCCTCTCTTATGACCCCCGCCCCGGCCATGGAAGTCGCGGAACCGTTCTTCTGGCGGCCCGCCCTGCTGACCGAACATGTCCGGCTCGAAGCCCCCAGGCCCTGGTACGCGCGGGCGCTGCTCTGGTACGCTCTTTTCGCCGCGATTTGGTTCTATCTGTACTGGAAATTCTGGTAAACCCGGCACGCGTTCATCCGCATGTGCCTTAACCTGAAGGAGAAACAGGAAATGCGCATTATGGCTTTCGGGGCGCACCCCGACGATATCGAGATCTTCTGCTCGGGCACTCTCGCGAAATACGCCGCGCAGGGGCACGCGATCGGCATGGCCGTCATGACCCGGGGCGACGTCGGTTCGCCCACGCTGTCCCGTGAAGAAATCGGCGCCATCCGCGAACGCGAAGCCCGCACTTCCGCCGCCATCATCAACGCCGAATTCTTCTGGCTGGGCTATGACGATGAGTTCCTCTACGACTCCCCCGACGTGCGGCGCCATGTCGTTGACGTCATCCGCCAGTTCCGGCCCGACATCATCCTCTGTCCCGACAAGGACCATGACTACCATCCCGATCATACCCGCACCGGGCAGATCGTCTGGGACACCCACGTCATGGCCACCGTCCCGAATATTCCGACCAAGACCCCTCCGGCCGGGCATATCCACGAAATCTGGTTTTACGACACCATGGCCGGCATTGATTTCCGGCCCGAGTTCTATGTCGACATCTCCGAACACTGGGAAACCAAGACGCGCATGATCGATTGCCATGTCAGCCAGGCAGAATGGCTTATCAGCCAGTACGGCAAAACCCCAACGCACTACGCGGGAATCCAGACCCGGTTCCGCGGTTACCAGGCCGGATGCGAATACGCCGAGGCGTTCCGTGCTTCGCGATCGTTCCCGTCCATCGCGTCCCGCGATATCGTTCCGCCGAACCGGTGAGTTCTGGTCCGCCCGGGGCATGTCCCCGGGCGGCCCGCTTCCGGGTCCCAAAACGGTGGGGAGGCACGATGGACATGAACTTGCGACAGGGGAGCCGGATGAAGAACCCCCGCCTGCGCGTCCAGGTTGTCCTGGCGGCCATGCTGGCTACCGCATCGTCGATGGCGGGGGCGGATGCGGCGGTCCATCAACTTCTGCTCGAAGACGCGCTGCGGCTTGACGACCAGCGGGTGGCGTGCGGGAAGACGGTCCGCATTCCAATGCCCGCGTTGCCGGCCAGGCCAGGCCAGGTCCTGCTGGTGCGTCTGACGGCATTCAGTGAGGGACCCGACCGCGGCGGCTGCAACTACAACCTCGGGCTCAAGATCAACGACGCCGCGCCGGGCCGCACCGTTGCGGGAGGGCAGCCCCGGCTGCTCGGACGCGAAAGCGTGATGGAACTGTCCGGGGACAGCCACGGCCATGCTGCCTTTCCCATCTTCAGCGGCCAGGGTTTGCTGGTGCCCTATGCGCCCGACGTGGCGCTCGCCAACCGCGCCGCCCGCGACGGGCTCGGCGCCGTCTTCGTGCTGGACATCTCCGACCTGGCGCGCGGCGTCGACGGCAACACGCTGGAACTGACGAATCTGCTGAATGAAGGAGTGCTTCAGCAGGGGATGGGCGAACTGGTCGTTGAAAGCATCGAGATCGGGTGGCTGGACAACGCCCTTGTGCCCGCGCCGCCTTCCAGCGTGCCGGAGCGCGGCCCCATCGAGGCGCATACCGCCGAGGACGGCCTTACGCTGAGCCAGGGTAGTTCCGGCGGATTCGCCGTCCGCATGAATGACCTCGAACTGCGGATCGAGACGGCTCTCGGGATGGCGGTGCAGCAGCCGGACGCCGGTCTGCGCGCCGAAGATGGCGTGATCGCGACGCCCGGGCTCGCCACGGCGCACGAGGGGGACCGCGGGTTTCGCCTCTCCGCGCGTTGGCCCGGCGTGACACTCGAGCGAACCATGGTCCTGCGAGACGGGCGCGTCGAATGGTCCGAACGTTGGACCAATACCGGCGCCGCCAAGATCGGCCTGCCGTTTCGCCACCGCTTCCATCTGCAGGATGGGCCGGGGCGCTTTTTCCTTTCAGGCGACGCGGACGCAAGCGTATTCGACACCGCCGCCTACAACCCGACTATCTTCATCGCTTCTCCAGCGGGCGACGGCGCGGGGTTTGGAATCACGGCCGAAAGCGATTGGCTGAGACGGCTGATGTCCCTGCGCGAACGGGGCGGCGTCGCGGAACTCTATTCCGAATGCCTGGCCCTTGACGCCGGGGCCAGCATCGATTTCAGCCTCACCATCACGCCCGTGCGACAGGGCGGCTACTGGGCATTCATCAACGACGTGCGCCGGCGATGGGGCGTCAACGGCTACTGCGTTGCTCAGCCGTTCTTCTTCGGCTACAAACGTCCCGAAGATGCCGCCGGCGAGGAAGATGCGGTCCGCCGCGCGCTCGCCCATCTCGGACCGGCCTGCGTCGGGCTGTCTCCCTGGCTCCGTCTCCAGCAGGACAGCGTCGTTGTCGGCTCGGGAGATTGGCCCCGAAAACCCGCGAACGCCGAACCGGCGCCGGGGAACGTCTCCGAACTCGATGTGGCGAAATTCCTGACGTTCGAGCACCGCGAGCGTTCGTGGGAAGCCGTTCAACACGAAGTAGCCCTGATTCACCGGGTGTGTCCCCAGGTGAAGGCCGTCCTGTATTGCCATCCTGCCATGGAGGTCGTCTATCGTCCCGCGCTGGACCAGTGGCCCTGGCTGGATTGCGCCGTCCGCCTGCCCGACGGCCGGGTGTTTGAAGATGGCACCTATACCCGCGCCTGGCTGGGAGAGTACGCGAAAAAGGACTGGGCAGTGCTGTATTTCGTCCCGCGGGAAGGAACGGCGTATTTCGATTACGTGTTGAATGCGGCCGCGCGGGCGATGGATGCCTGTGGCGCCGATGGCATCTACTGCGATGAGTTCTCCTGGAGTTTCCGGCGGCACGGGTATTCCCGCTACGATTTCAGCCGGTGGGATGGGTTCTCCGCCGACCTGGACGAACGTGGGCAGATCTTCCGCCTCAAATCAGACAACGCCTGGGCCAGTGTGCCGTTCCAGAAACGCCTGATTGACCTCGCCGCCACGCGCGGCAAGCTCTTCCTGGCCAACGAGGCCGATGCCCACCGCGATGGCGCCAACGCGACGTTCTTCCGCTTCACGGAAGCCGGAAACGGTATGGGCGTCTGGCCCGGCGCCCATCTGACGTCCGTGCCCCTGATTCTGGGCAATTACGGCGACTTCACCACGCGCGAAGGCGTTTTCGCCACGGTGCGGGAAGCTCTGTCTCGCGGGCTGGTCTATTCGCCCATGCACGGCGTCAACCTCCTGCTGGACGGCCCCGACAATTTCGTGAGCAAACTGTACCCCATTACCATCCGCGAACTGGGGCCGGGATGGATCCTCGGCGAGCAACGCATGATGACGGTTGAATCGGGCAGCTACCGCTGGCCCGGCGACGCCGCAAGGGTCCGGTTCTACACCTACACGGCCGGCGGCAACCTGTCGTCCGTGTCCGAACCGGTGCACACCGTTGCCGGACAGCCGCTCCGGGTGGAGGTGCCCGCAAAGGGACTGGTCATCGCGGAGCGGGTCCCGTGACCCGGCCCTTACAAGCCAGATAATTACTCCCCCGCAAGCTGGCAGAGAAGACGGGCCGATGCGTTGGCGATTTGTTCGCCGGAACCCGCGGGAAGATAGCTGCAGCGGGACGTACGGACTTCATAGCCCCCGCCAAGATACGACTCCGACGTGCCCACGTAGCCGCAGCAGCCGTTGGCAAGTTCAACGACCATCGTGGGTTTCCAGGGCGACCCGCGCTTGACGGCGAGCCCGAGTTCACAGAAAAACTCCGCCGGGTTGCTCGCGATGCCCGCGTCGCCAATGCGCATTGCCTGCACTTCAACGGCCACCGTCGGCGATTGCGCCTTCATCGCCCGCACCAACGCCGCCTCCTTCAGGTAGATGTCATCGCCGGTGCCCAGGCCGATACCCGGCGCTTCCCGCCGCACGAGCTCCTCGTCTGAATTCCCAAGATCCCGGATGGGCAGGGCCAGCGTCTCCGACGTTACGCCCAGCGGCGCATCCGGCACAAATTCCATTTTCGCGAGCACGTTCAACGCTACCGCGCCAACACTCATGCCTGCGCGGCGCGCCCACGCTTCTCCGAATTCCCCCGGACGCGGGTTCAGGTTGTCGACCTGCGTAACGTCGCCACAGGCTCCGTTCAAAAACACCACCCCGATATCGCTGCCCAGCCCGCCCCGGACCGTCTCCCGCAGATAAAACGGCCAGTCGGCCGAGAGTAGACTTCCGCTCATCGTGGTCCCGTGCAGCGCGAAGTTCACGATGCACCCGAGAAGCCTGCCTTCGACATCTTCCGCCGCGATCACCGCTACGTCGGGGTCGATCGGTCCGGCCGGCGCCACGATGTCGGGGTTCATCTTCCCGGGATGGGTGCGGATGGTGCCGTCCTTCATGCGGAACCGGCGATTGTACCCCACGCCGGATTCCTGGCCCAGGCCGTACCCTACGCGGGCCGCAACGGCCGCCTCGCTTGCCTTCACCACCGCGTCGGCAATCCGTCCGGCCGCGAACATGCAGTACGCATCGTCCCTTTCAACATGATAGCAACTGTCTACCGGGCCGCCATTATGCGTGTGACTCGCGCCAATCAGGATGTTCGCCGCGGGGATGCCGCACCGGGCTTCCGCCTGTGCCCGTGCCTCCTGGACCATCTCCTCCGTCACGGTGATGAGGTCCACGCCTACCAGGGCCAGCGTTACCGTGCCATTGCTGAAATAGGCCGCCTCGGCCCACAAGGGATCGTGCACTCCGGTCGAGAAGTTCTTGTTAAACCCCCCCGGTATCTCCATCCCGACGGTAGGCGTCAGGTCTGTTCTGGCGAAACCCGCCCGCAAGGACGCCGCGGCTGCCGGGGCCGTTGCGGGCGTCTCCTGGGCCTGCGCGGCACCCGTAGCGGCCGGAAACAGCGGCGCAAACATCCACGCCGCGAGAAACACGCACGTCAGCGTCCACAACCGGCTCCACAACGTCATGGCTCTTCTCCCTTTTTCTGCGGAAATGCCCGATTCCGGCTCCAATCTACGCCTCATCCCCGCGTGGTATCAACCGGGACGCGGCGTCCGGGGTGCGCTCCGCCGTGAATTACGGTACACTCAGACGCGTGTTGGCGGTGAGCACATGGGTTCCGGCGCCGGGAACATTCCGGTGCGACATGCCTGCGAATCCCGGTCCCGCGTGCCC
>ENA-UPSM01002725-UPSM01002725.1-activated-sludge-metagenome-genome-assembly--contig:-NODE-2725-length-21092-cov-8.266721_pt1 | contig 21092 bp, 17 predicted proteins | sample MGYA00238181_ERZ773283 | MGnify/ENA primary metagenome ERZ773283 (study PRJEB29023, sample SAMN05720199) | activated sludge metagenome | isolation source: Anaerobic digester | place: Japan...
GGCGATCGTCGTGTCCTCGGTCTCGCCGGAGCGGTGGCTCATCATGCAGCGGTACCCGTTGCGCTGGGCCAGCGACACGGCATCCAACGTCTCCGTGAGCGAGCCGATCTGGTTGACCTTGACGAGCAGGGCGTTGGCGGTGCCGGTCTCGATGCCACGGGCGAGGCGCTCGGGGTTGGTGACGAACAGGTCGTCGCCGACGAGCTGGACGTCGTTGCCCATGCGGTCGGTCATGGCCTTCCAGCCGTCCCAGTCGGACTCGTCCAGCGGGTCCTCGATGGACACGAGCGGGTAGTCGCGCACGAGCTCGGCGTAGTAGTCGATCATCTCGGCCGAGGTCTTCGAGCCGCCCTCGAAGGAGTAGACACCACCGTCGTGGAACTCCGAGGCGGCGACGTCGAGCGCCAGGGCGATCTGCTCGCCCGGGGTGTAGCCGGCCTTCTCGATGGCGACGAGGATGAGGTCGAGCGCGGCCCGGTTGGACGGCAGGTTGGGCGCGAAGCCACCCTCGTCGCCGAGGCCCGTGGCCAGGCCCTGCTCCTTGAGCACGCTCTTGAGCGCGTGGTAGACCTCGGCCCCCCAGCGCAGCGCCTCACGGAAGCTGTCGGCGCCGATCGGCGCGATCATGAACTCCTGGATGTCGACGTTGGAGTCGGCGTGGCTGCCACCGTTGAGGATGTTCATCATCGGCACGGGCAGGACGTGGGCGTTCGGCCCACCGACGTAGCGGAACAGCGGCAGGTCGGCGGAGTCGGCGGCCGCGCGGGCAACGGCCAGCGAGACACCGAGGATGGCGTTGGCGCCGAGCTTCTCCTTGTTGGCGCTGCCGTCGGCGGCGAGCATCTCGGCGTCGATGAGGCGCTGCTCGCTGGCCTCGAAGCCGAGCAGCTTGGGGCCGAGGTCGTCGATGACGGCGTCGACGGCCTTGAGCACACCCTTGCCGAGGTAGCGGTCCTTGTCCCCGTCACGGCGCTCGGAGGCCTCGAAGGCCCCCGTCGATGCGCCGCTGGGAACAGCCGCCCTCGCGAGGGTGCCGTCGTCGAGGGCAACCTCGACCTCAACCGTGGGGTTGCCGCGCGAGTCGAGGATCTCGCGGGCGCCTACTGCCTCGATGCTGGCCACGCCGGACTCCTGAAAGTTGTTCTGGATGGGATCGGGTCCGAGCCTAGTCCTCGTCACCGACCTGCGCTGGGCGCGACCCGCTTCGTGGGCAGACCCGTCCCCGGGCCCGGGCGGTCAGCGTGCCGCGTAGGCCACGGCGATGGCGGTGCCGACCACGGCGTTGTTGCGCACGAGGGCGAGGTTGGTCTCCAGGGAACGACCATCGGACAGCTCGACGAGCCGGCCCAGGAGGTAGGGCGTGATGTCCTTGCCGGTCACGCCCAGCGCGTCGGCGTCGGCCAGGGCCCGGGCGATGACGGAGTCGATGTCCTCGTGCGCCATCTCGCTCTCGGCGGGCACCGGGTTGGCGATCGAGATGCCACTGCCGAGGCCGAGGCCCCAGGTGGCCTCCATGAGGGCGGCGATCTCCTGCGGGGTGTCCAGGCGCATGGGCGTTCGCAGGCCGCTCGTGCGGGAGAAGAACGAGGGGAAGTCGTCCGTGCCGTAGCCGACGACGGGCACGCCGAGGGTCTCGAGCACCTCGAGGGTGCGGCCGATGTCGAGGATCGACTTGACCCCGGCCGAGATCACCGCGACCTCGGTGCGTGACAGCTCGGTGAGGTCGGCGGACACGTCCATCGAGCTCTCGGCCCCCTGGTGCACACCCCCGAGCCCACCGGTGACGAAGACCCGGATGCCGGCGAGCCCCGCGATCCGCATCGTGCTCGCCACCGTGGTCGCGCCGTGGGTTCCGGTGGCCACGACGTAGGGCAGGTCGCGCACGCTGACCTTGCGGATGTCGTCGCGCGAGCCGAGCATCTCGAGCTCGTCGGTGGACAGGCCCACGGTCGGGGTGCCGTTCAGCACGGCGATCGTGGCGGGCACGGCCCCACCGTCCCGAACGATCTGCTCGACCTCGCGCGCCATCGCGACGTTGGCCGGGTACGGCATCCCGTGGCTGATGATCGTCGACTCCAGCGCGACGACGGGGGTGCCGTCGGCGAGCGCCTGCGCGACCTCCGGGTCGAGCTTGAGCAGGGGGTGCGGGGTGGTCGACGTGCTGGTGGTCATCGGTGGAGCTCCTTGGTGGACGGCTGGGACGGGGTCAGGTGGGCCGCGACGAGCGCGGGAGTGAGGTCGTCGCGCACGGTGTCGGGCGAGGCGCAGGTGAGCGCGGCGAGCACCTGGCCGTGGCGGGCTGCCTCGACGACGTCGGCGCCGTCGAGCAGGGCGTTGACGAAGCCGGCGGTCATCGAGTCGCCCGCACCGGTGACGTCGGCGACGTCGGTCGGCGGGGCATCGACGAGGACGACGCGGGGGGTGGATGCCGTGGCGATCGAGAGCAGGCTGCCGGCGGTTCCGCGGCGGACCCACACGTGGCTCACCCCGCGCTCGTGGAGCAGGGCTGCCGCCGCTCGCACGGCATCCACGTCGGGCTCGACGGGAGCACCGACGAGGGCGGAGAGCTCGTCGACGTTGGGCGTGACGGTGTGCACGGGGATCGTGCCGTCGAGCACGGGTGCGACCGCCGTGGCCTTGGCGACGCTCACCGGGTCGAGGATGCTGAGCACCCCCGCCTCGGCGGCCGCGTTGAGCAGCCACCGCACGACGGACTCGGACAGGTTGGCGTCGACGACGAGTGCGTCGGCACCGGTGAGCAGGCCCGGAACGGACGCGAGGTCGGCGACGGCGAGCTCGTCGGCGGCGCGCATGTCGGCCACCGCGATGTGCAGGTCCCCGCTGTCGGCGAGCACCGCGACGTAGGTGCCGGTGGGGTGGGGGGAGCGCACGAGGTGGCCGCAGTCGACACCGGCGGCGGTGGTGCGATCGGCGACGGCCTCACCGGCCGGGTCGTCGCCGACGGGGGCGACGAGCACGGTGGGCCGGCCGAGGCGGGCGAGGTTCTCCGCGATGTTGCGGCCCACCCCGCCGACCGTGGAGGACGACGCCCCCGGGTTGCTCGTGCCGAGGACCGGGGGGCCAGCGGTGCGCACCTTGGTGTCGAGGACTGCGCCGCCGACGACGAGCACGGTGTCGGCCTCGGGGCGCAGCAGGTAGCCGCGACCGCGGACGACCCCCTTCTTCATGAGGTTGGACAGGTGCACCGAGACCGCGGCCCGGGTGGAGCCGATGCGCTCGGCCAGGGCTGCGGCGTCGAGCATGGGGTCGGCACGCAGCAGGGTGACGATCTCGTGTTCGCGAGCAGTCAGTTTCACATTGGAATTCTAAAGGAACCTTGGGTCTACAAGCAAGGGGTGGCCCTGCTCGAGGTAGCCGGCCATCGAGTGAGCGCGACATGCCGTGTTCGGTGAACGCTGACGGCGTGTTGCGCTCACTCGACTTTGGATCTTCTGGGCCCGATCGGGCCCCTGTGGATAAGTTCCCGGGCTGGCGAGACGCACCATGCAGGGTGGGGCCATGGAGGGGCTGGGGCTGCCGTCGGAGTTGACCTCCCGCCCCTTCACCGTTGCCCAGGGTCGGGAGGCCGGACTGCGGCTGCGCACCCTGCGCTCGACCCGGCTGCACGTCCCGACACACGGCGTGCGCATGATCTCGACACCGGCCACGGTGCAGGAAAAGGCAGCGGCCTTCGCGCTCGGCCTTCCGGACGATGCCGCCTTCTCCCACGTCAGCGCCGCCCAGCTGCTGGGCCTGCCCCTACCCACGGCGCTGGAGGCCCCGGAGGTGCTCGATGTCATGCGGCCCACGTCCCGGGCACAAGTTCGTCGCGATGGATGCCGCGGCCATCGAGGGCTTGAACGACGCGAGGTGATCGACGTGCAGGGCCTGCGCGTGGTCGCTCCCGCAGACACCTGGTGCGACATGGGCGAACTGACCTCACCAGCGCTGGCGATCGATGACCTCGTGGTCATGGGCGACGCGGTGGTCAACCGACTCGAGCCCGAGGGAATCGCCACGCTCCGGTCAGCCCTCGACTCGAGGACACGCCCACGAGGTCGTGCGCGACTCATGGCAGCGGGGGGCCTGATCAGGGTGGGCTCGCGGTCGCCGATGGAGACCCGGACCCGGCTGATGTTCCATCGAGCGGGATTCCCCGAACCCGAGCTCAACGCCGAGGTCCTCGACTGCCACGGCGGGTGGCTGCTCGACGGGGACTTCTTCTGGCGCCGTCAGCGAGTCATCGGTGAGTACCAGGGTGCTGATCACGCATCGCGCAAGCGCCGCAGCGCGGACAGCATGCGCTCGGGCCTTGCCACGGACGAGGACTACCAGGTGATCGAGATCTACGCCGAGGACGTCTACGGACGAGCCCGGCGCTGCACGTTGCTGCGTCGTTTCGCCCGGGCAATGGACATCGACCCCGCAACGCTGACCATCGAGTGAGCGCAACACACCGTGTTCGGTGAACGCCGACGGCATGTTGCGCTCACTCGATCAGCACAGCCGGGACCTCGCGCGGGCCGGCGGCAGCCTCAGCGCTGCAGCCCCTCCAGGGCAGCCCGCACCTCGGACTCAGCCGCGGCGAGAGCCGCGCGGGCACGCTCGACGCGCGCCACGGCATCCGGGTCGGGGGTCAATCCGCGGCGGCGGACCCGGGCGAGCACCTTGTCCGCCGCGAGCCCCCCGGGCAACGACGTCGGGATGCCGTGCAGCAGGTCGGCGCGGTAGTCATCTCCCCCGACCCCCGCCTTCTCGACGGCCTTGATGCTCTCCCAGGCGGCCTCGACCTCGGCCGGGGTGGATGCATCCCCGTCGGCGAAGACGTGGGGATGCCGGCGGACGAGCTTGTCGACGAGCAGGCCGGCCACGGTGTCGATGTCGAACGCGCTCTCCCCCGCCTCCTCGGCGACCCGGGCGTGGAAGACCACCTGGAGCAGGATGTCGCCGAGCTCCTCCGCGAGATGGGCACGGTCACCACCGGCGATGGCGTCGAGCACCTCGTGGGCCTCCTCCACGAGGTAGGGCGCCAGGCTCTCGTGGGTCTGCTCGGCGTCCCAGGGGCAGCCGCCGGGTGAGCGCAACCGGTCCATGGTGGCGACGACGTCGAGCAGGCGCCCGCCCTGGACGTCCCACGACCCGACGACGAGTTCGACCTCGGGCGGGGTCGCGAGCCGTGAGACCTCGGCCGCCACGGCATCCGCCAGACCCGGGTCACCGTCAGCACTCCCGAGCCACACGACCGACACGGCACCGGCGAGGTCCACCAGACGCCGCGCCAGCTCGGGCGGCGACGCGTCACCGACCTGCTCGACGGTGAACCCGGCCTCCTCGACGGCCTGGGCCACCGGCTCGTCGAACGAGCGGGCCAGCCGAACCGCATAGCCCTGGACGACCTGCCAGGCACCGTGCGAGAGCAGACCCGGAGCCACCCGGGGAGAGGTGACGAGCATCCCGAGGCGCCCGCTGGGCGCGCCGGGCACAGCGCTCACGGCGCGGGGATTTCCTCGGCCTTGATCCACTCCGGGGCCGTCAGCTGGATGGACGCGGTCTCCGGCGCGAAGGTCCCGTACCGCGGGTTGACCTCGACGTCGAGGGCCCCCATCGCCTCGGTGATCGCCGCGCCGTCGGCCTCGGTGATCTGACCGGACTGCTGGGCGGCGGTGATGGCGGAGGCCAAGCGGATCACCTGAAGCGTCTCGCCACTCGGGTTGGCCACCCCACGCCCCTGCGCCTCACGGGTCGCGAGGGTGTCGGAGACGACGATGCCCTTGTCCCCGAGGACGTCGAGAACCACCGGCGCCTGCACGAGCGCGGTCAGTGCACCGCTCGGCGTGAGGGGCTCCTGGAGCAGCGCCGGCTCCATGGAGTTGATCTGGGCCATGGCGACCTGGAGCTGGCCCTCGGTGATGACGTTCCCGTCGACGACGGCCGCGGTCTCGGCCCGGTTGACCGAGCAGCCGGCGCTCACGAGCGCGGCGCCGAGCGCGAGCACCGCGAGGGAGCGGCGAACGGAGAGAGTCACGAGCTGTCCTTTCGAGAGCGGGCCCCGCTACGCACGGGAGGCGGCCACCGCGGCGGCCTGAGCCACATTGTCCATGACGACCGACGAGATGACCTCACCAGCCCACGACAACACCTCGCGATCACGCACCGGACGCCCGCCGACGCGGGCCGTCATCGGCTTCGGGACGAGGATGGTGCCGAGCGCGGGCTTGATGATCGACCCGGGGTGCAGGCGCATGAGGCGCAGTTCCTGGCTCTCGCGGAGCTCGACCGGGCCGAAGCGCACGTGGTTGCCCTGCACGCTGATGTCGGCGATGCCCGCGGCCCGGGCCACGGTGCGCAGCCGGGCCACCTCGAGCAGGTTGACCACGGCCTGGGGCGGTGTGCCGTAGCGGTCGACGAGCTCGGCCTCGATCTCGGCGAGCTCGGCCGCGTCGACGACGGCGGCGAGCTTCTTGTACATCTCCAGGCGCAACCGCTCGTGCGGCACGTAGTCGTGCGGCAGGTGCGCGTCGACGGGCAGCTCGATCTTGATCTCGGTCGGGGTCTCGTCGCTCTCACCGCGGAAGCTGGCGACGGCCTCACCGACGAGCCGGACGTACAGGTCGAAGCCCACTCCGGCGATGTGCCCCGACTGCTCGCCGCCGAGCAGGTTGCCGGCGCCGCGGATCTCGAGGTCCTTCATCGCCACCCGCATGCCCGAGCCGAGGTCGGTGTTGCTCGCGATCGTCTGGAGCCGGTCGAGCGCGGTCTCGCTGAGCGGCACCTCCGGCGGGTAGAGGAAGTACGAGTAGGCGCGCTCGCGCCCACGCCCGACGCGGCCGCGCAGCTGGTGCAGCTGCGAGAGGCCGAGGCGGTCGGCGCGCTCGACGATGAGGGTGTTCGCGTTGGAGATGTCCAGCCCGGTCTCGACGATCGTCGTGCAGACGAGGACGTCGAAGCGCTTCTCCCAGAAGTCGACGACGACCTGCTCGAGCTGGTGCTCGCCCATCTTCCCGTGGGCGACGGCGACCCGAGCCTCGGGCACCAGCTCGCGCAGCCGTGCGGCGGCCTTGTCGATCGTCGACACCTTGTTGTGCACGAGGAAGACCTGCCCCTCGCGCATCAGCTCGCGACGGATCGCGGCGGTCACGGTCTTCTCGTCGTACGCCCCGACGTAGGTGAGGACGGGGTGGCGTTCCTCGGGCGGCGTCGCGAGCGTCGACATCTCCCGGATGCCGGTCACGGCCATCTCCAGCGTGCGCGGGATCGGTGTCGCGGACATCGCGAGCACGTCGACCGAGGTGCGCAGCGCCTTGAGCTGTTCCTTGTGCTCGACACCGAAGCGCTGTTCCTCGTCGATGACGACGAGGCCGAGGTCCTTGAACTGCACCTCCTTCGACAGCAGCCGGTGGGTGCCGATGACGAGGTCGACCGAGCCGTCGGCGAGCCCGGCGAGCACCGCCTTGGCCTCCTTGTCGGTCTGGAAGCGCGACAGCGCCTTCACGACGACCGGGAACCCCGCATACCGCTCGGCGAAGGTGTTGGCGTGCTGCTGCACGAGCAGGGTCGTCGGGCACAGGATGGCGACCTGCTTGCCGTCCTGCACGGCCTTGAACGCGGCCCGCACGGCGATCTCGGTCTTGCCGTAGCCGACGTCGCCGCACACGAGCCGGTCCATCGGCACCGAGCGCTCCATGTCGGCCTTGACCTCGTCGATGGTGCTCAGCTGGTCGGGCGTCTCGATGTGGGCGAAGGCGTCCTCGAGCTCGCGCTGCCACGGGGTGTCGGGCGAGAACGCGTGCCCGGTCGTCGCCATCCGCGCGGAGTACAGCCGGATGAGCTCGGCGGCGATCTGCTTGACGTAGCGCTTGGCGCGGCTCTTGGTCTGCTGCCAGTCCGAGCCACCCATCTTGCTCAGGGTCGGCTGCTCACCGCCGACGTAGCGGGTGACCTGGTCGAGCTGGTCGGTCGGCACGTAGAGCCGATCCCCGGGCTGCCCCCGCTTCGAGGGTGCGTACTCCAGGACGAGGTACTCGCGGGTCGCGGTCGCCACGGTGCGTTGGACCATCTCGACGAACTTGCCGACACCGTGCTGCTCGTGGACGACGAAGTCGCCCGGCTGCAGCGCGAGGGGGTCGACCTGGTTGCGGCGACGCGACGGCATCCGCCGCATGTCCTTGGTCGAGGTTCCCGAGCCCCCCGCCGACCCGGTGAGGTCGGATTCGGTGATGACGGCGAGGCGCTGCGCCGGCACGAGGAACCCCGGGCCGGCGGCCCCCGTGGTCACCGTCACGACGCCGGATGCCGGGTGGGCGCCACCGCTGCCGGCGTCACCGCCCGCGCTGACCAGGCGGCTGGGCACGTCGTGCTCGGCGAACACCTCGGCGACCCGCTTGGCCAGGCCCGGCCCCTCGGTGGCGACGAGGACCGACCAGTTGTCGGCCACCAGGGCGCGCAGGTGGGTCACGGCAGCGTCGGTGTCACCGCGGAAGGTGGGCGAGACCTCGAGGCCGAGGTCGAGCACGTCGCCGTCCTCGTCGCCGGCGAACGGGGTGAGGTCGAGCCAACGCACCCCGAGGTCGCGGGCCTGGGCTCGCAGTTCGGCCAGGGTCCGGAACGACGCCGTGCCGAGCACGGACTGCAGGTCGATCGGCACGACGTTGCCGCTCGCGGCGTTGGCCCAGCCGGCCTCGAGGAACTCCTGGCTGGTCGAGGTGAGGTCGTGGGCGCGGGTGCGGACCCGCTCGGGGTCACAGGTGACGAGCAGCGACCCCTGGGGCAGCACGTCGAGCAGCGTCTCCATGCCGTCGACGAGGGCCGGGGACAGCGACTCCATGCCCTCGACGGCGATGCCGTGGGCGAGCTTCTCGAGCAGGTCGACGGCGCCGGGCAGCCGGTCTGCCAGTGCGGCTGCCCGCTCGCGCACGGTGTCGGTGAGCAGCAGCTCGCGGCACGGCGGTGCCCACAACCCGTGCTCGGCCACCTCGAGTGAGCGCTGGTCGGCGACCTTGAACCAGCGGATCTCCTCGACCGTGTCACCCCAGAACTCCAGGCGCAGCGGGTGCTCCTCGGTCGGCGGGAAGACGTCGAGGATGCCACCGCGCACCGCGAACTCACCGCGCCGCTCCACGAGGTCGGTGCGGGCGTAGGCGGCTGCCGCGAGGTCCTCGACGACCTGCTCGAGGGGGCGCTCGTCGCCGGCCTGGAGCGCGACGGGGCGCAGGTCACCCAGACCCTTGGCGATCGGCTGCAGGACCGCCCGGACGGGGGCGACGACGACGGCGAGGTGGCCGTGGGAGGCGTCCCCGGCATCCGGGTGGGCAAGGCGACGCAGCACGGACAGGCGCTGGCCGACGGTGTCACTGCGCGGGCTGAGCCGCTCGTGCGGCAGGGTCTCCCAGCTGGGGAAGAGGCCGACACGGCCCGAGCCCAGGCTGGCCTCGAGCGCGGCCTGGAGGTCTTCGGCCTCGCGGCCGGTCGCGGTGACCGCGAGCACCGGGGTGGTGGCGGCTCGGTCTGACGCGGCGGCCGCGAGCGCGGCGATGAGCGCCGATCGGGCGCCGGGCGGAGCGGTGGCGGCGACCTCGGCGCCGGGGACGCTCAGGGCCTCCTGCAGCCGTTGGGTACCGGGCAGTGCAGCGACGTGGGAGCGCAGGGCGGACAGCGAGGACATCGCCGCACACTGTAGTCGCGCCTACCGACAGCCTCAGTCCAGCGAGTCGGGAAGACAGACGTTGAAGGCGACCACACCGACCGCGTCGGTGTCCCACGTGCGCGCGACGGACCCCCACGGACGCTGGGTGCGGACCGTGAGGCGTGGTTGCTGACCATCGCCGGCGACCGACCCGGTGTCGAACACCTCCTGCCACTCCTCGTCGGTCCGGACAGAGCAGTCGACGGTGAGCGACACGTTCAGGGTGCCGTGCCCCCCGGGGCCGAGGCGATCAGGAACGAGCACCGCATCGGTGACCGTCAGGCCGCGCTCGTGCGTGTCGACCGAGACCACCTGCTCGGGCCAGACCCCCCAGTTGTCCACCTCGATGCTGACCTCGGCCAGTGCCGTGTCGCGGTTGGCACTGCCCCCGCTGCTCCCTGCGAGAGACAGACCCGGCCGGGCGACGCCGAGCGCGAAGGCCATGGCGAGCAGGGTGGCCCCGACCACAAGACCCACGCCGACCCGGCGAATGAGGTGCTGTTCCCGCCGATCGACGGCCCCGACCGCCGCCATCGAGCGGTTCCACACGTTGGTGTCCATGCGATCAATGTATCAATACTTCGACACATTGACACAAGGGGTTGGAGCCAGCCATGCTGTCCCCATGTTCGGACCGGGATCCCTCGTCCTCGCCGCCTTCGTCGTGCTGGTGGGCGTCCTCGCCGTCGTGGTGGCAACGCACGTGTCGAGGAGCCCGCTGAAGCCCGGCACGGTCGATCGGTTCGCGCGCAGGCAACGGCTGACGATCACCGACGCCAACGCGACCCACGTGGTCGCTGCCCTGCTGGTGACCCACCGCTGGCGGCGAGCCGGGCTCGTGTGGGGGCTGGCGATGGGGGTGCTGTGGTCCCTGCGATCGTCCGCCCTGACCCTGCACCTCATCGCCGGGCTGCTCGGCTGGTTCGCCGGTGCGGTGATCGCCGAGTGGCGCATCGGGCGACTGGACACACCGGGAGCACGGCGGGCCGCAACCCTGGAGCGGCGCACCGTGACCCGCTACCTCACCGTCGAGGCGCTCGCCCTGGCGGGCATCACCGCGACCGCGCTGGTGGCCCTACTGCTGGCCTCGGGTGCTCGGACCGGGACCAGCGGCGCCTGGTGGGGGTGGGTGGCCTACACGGGAGCCCTGGTCGTCACCTGTGCACTCACCGCGGGGGCCGTGATGCGGCGTCCGAGCGGCTTCGTCGACTCCGACGTGCGCGATGCCGACGACGCGCTGCGCACGCACGCGCTGGGGGTTCTGGTCGGCTCGGCCATCGCCGCGTCCTACCCCGCGCTGACGGGATTCGCCCTGCTCGCAGCCCACCCCGACGGCGCCCCGACCTCGGCGACCGCGCCCTGGGCGCTCCTGATCATGGTCGCGGCCCTGCTCAGCGGTGTGTGGGTTGCCGTGTGGGCGCCCTCCGCCCGCGGCCGGCGGCTCTCGACGGGCACGGTCGAGGCCACGCAGCCCGTCCACGCCGTCCCTGCCGGCCGTTGCGACCTTTCCGCCCCCTCGGGCCAGTCGGAGCCACCACCGTCATGATCATCGACGTCGACCCGTCGGGAGCGGTCCCCGTCTACGAACAGGTGCGCACCCAGCTCGCCGAGATGATCGTCACGGCTGCCCTGCCGCAGGGCTTTCGCCTGCCGACCATCCGCCAGCTCGCTGCCGACCTCGCCCTGGCACCGGGAACCATCGCCCGCGTCTACCGCGAGCTCGAGGCGGAAGGGCTCGTCGTGTCACGGGTGCGGCACGGCACCGTGGTCGCGGCCGTGCCGGAACGCCACCTCGCCGATCCCACCACGGCCGTCGCCGCCGCCGCACGCACCTATGCCGGTGCCAGTCGGCGGCTCAACCTCAGCCTCGACGACGCCATCGCGGCCCTGAGGGAACAGTGGGCCCAGCTCAGCGGCTGACCCCCGCCGTCACGCAGCCGGTCAGCGCGGTGCGTGGACCTTCTGCTGCGCATCGAGCAGACCGAGCGTGACGAGGGACTCCACGGCATCCGCGGCGTCGTCGAGGAGGAATGGCAGCTCCTTGCGCTGGGTCGGCGAGAAGTCACGCAGGACGTAGTCGGCGGCATCCATGCGCCCCGGCGGGCGGCCGATGCCGACCCGCACCCGGTGGTAGTCCTTGGTACCGAGCGAGTTGCTGATCGAGCGCAGCCCGTTGTGGCCACCTTCACCGCCACCACGCTTGAGGCGGATCGTGCCCTCGTCGAGGTCGAGCTCGTCGTGGACGACGACGACCCGCTCGGGCGTGACGGAGAAGAAGCGCACCAACGCCGAGACCGGCCCACCGGACTCGTTCATGTAGCAGTTCGGCACGGCGATGACGGCCGACGGGCCGGGCACTCCCCCGGGGCCGGCGCCCAGGCGCACCTGCGCGGCGACGGCGCGGGCCTTGTGGGTGCGCAGGCTGCTGCTGGTGCGCCGGGCCAGTTCGTCGATCACCATGGCACCGACGTTGTGCCGGTTGCCGGCGTACGTGGGGCCGGGGTTGCCGAGCCCGACGACGAGCCAGGGTCCGCTGTCGCTCATCTCGCCAGTATGCCTTTCGGTCGGATGCCGCCCGGTCGGGATGCCGTCCGGTGCGGACGACGTCGGGGCCCGGTCCGTGTGGACCGGGCCCCGACGTCAGTTGAGTCAGAGTGAGCCAGGCTCAGGCGTCGCTGTCGGAGGCAGCAGCCTCGTCGGACTCCTCGCGCTCGATGCCGGCCTCGGCCTCGGCCTCGGCGAGCTCGGCCTCGAGGGCCTCCTCGGAGACCTGCGCGGTGACGTTGACGACGAGGGTCTCGGCGTCGGTGATGAGCGTGGCGCCCTTGGGCAGCTCGACCTGGCCCGCGAGGATCTGCGTGCCGGCCTCGAGGCCCTCGACCGAGATGGTGATGCCCTCGGGGATGTGGGTGGCCTCGACCTCGAGCTCGAGGCTCGTGCTGTCGGTGGTGACCATGGTGTCGGGAGCAGCGTCACCCTCGATGTGGACCGGGATGTCGACGGTGACCTTCTCGCCCTTGCGCACGACGACCAGGTCGATGTGCTCGATGACCGGCTTGATCGGGTCGCGCTGCACGTCCTTGGCCAGGGCGAGCTGCTCCTTGCCGTCGAGGACGATGGTGAGCAGGGCGTTGCTCGTCTTGAGCGCCTTCATCGTCTCGTGGGCAGCGAGGGTGATGTGCACCGGGTCGGCACCGTGGCCGTACATGACGGCGGGGATCTTGTGGTCGCGACGGATCTTGCGAGCCGCGCCCTTGCCGAACTGGGTACGGGTCTCGGCGTTCAGGGTGAGGTCGGACATGGTGGCGCTCCTTGAGCTGTGGGGAGGACTGCGGGCGAGTGGTCCTCGACGCGGGACGTGGCACCGATCTGTGATGAGCGCGCGTTCGTCCGCGGATCCGAAGGGGATCTGCGTCCGCCAGCGTCGATCACGGATTCGTCGACCGCTCTCGCGGCCTGCCGGACACCAGTGGCCGGTACGACGTCCCTCGCCGAGGCAACCCCGCGAGTCTAGGCGACGGGCGAGTGAACCTCGAAATCGGGTCGGGCGGGCTCGTCGTGCCCGCCCGGCGTGCCGGCGTGCGTCGTGGTGTGGGATGCCGCCCGCGCCTCGTCGCGCTCGCCGAGACGAACCGCGACCACACCGGAGAGCAGGACCAGGCCGCCCACGAGCTGGATCAGGCCGGGCAGCTCACCGAGCAGGACCCAGGCGAAGGCCACGGCGAAGATCACCTCGGTGAGGCCGACGAACGAGGCGAGCGTCGAGCCCAGGTGGCGGGCCCCGAGGATACCGAGGACGTAGGCCAGCGCCGCCGCGATGAGCACGAGCTCGGCGAACGCCACCCAAGCCGGTGCGCTGGTCCCGGCGATGACGACGGTCGAGGCACCCGCCTCCATGGGCAGCACCCCGATCAGGCCTGCGAGAGCGAGGACGACGGCACCGGAGGTGAGGCCGACCCCGGCGAAGGCGACGGCCGGCAGCGCCGTCGGCCGACCCGCGAGGACGTAGTGGCCGGCCAGCCCGACGGCGGCGAGCAGGCCCCACAGCACACCGACGAGGCTGGGCGTGCTCTGCCCGGTGACGTCGAGCACGAGCGCGAGCCCGGCGAGCGCCAGCACGATGCCGACCCCGGTCAGCCGGTGGGGCGCACGCCGCGTCAGGGCCCAGACCCAGAGGACGACGATGATGATGCCGAGGTACTCGATGAGCAAGGCCACGCCGACCGGCATCCGGGAGACCGCCTGGAAGTACCCGAGCTGGGCGGCGGCGACGGCCAGGGTGCCGTAGAACGCCGCGAGCGGCAGCTCGCTGCGCAGGGTCCCCCATCGCCCGCGCATGCTCCACAGCCCGAAGGGCGCCAGGACGAGAGCCGCGCCGGCGATGCGGATGAGCACCACCGCGCCGGGGCTCCAGCCAGCGGTCATCAGGGACTTGGCGAAGGGCCCGGACGTGCCGAACGCCGCGCAGGACGCGAGCATCGCGACCAGACCCAGACCGACGTGCCGCCGCATCGCCTCGACCATGACATTCCTCGATTTCTCGTGACAGCGCCCTGCCGGCGCGGGTTCGCGGCGGATGTGTCAGGAGCAAAGTAGGCTGTTGCCGATGACGTTAGCTGCCGCAATTGTCAGGAGTCAAGATGATTTTCACCTATGACACGGACATGACGCTCATGCACGCTGCGGCCCTGGTCAACACGGGCCCCGCCCTGGGTAGCGAGCACCGCGAGGACCTGCCCGACGTCGCAGCGCTCGTCGAGTGGATGCACGGATGGCAGTGGACCGGTCGCCACCCGAGCACCGAGGCCGAGGCGGACGCCGTGCGGCGGCTGCGCCCGCGGATCCGGCAGATCTGGGGGCTGCCCGAGGACGACCTCGTCGATGCGACCAACGCGTTGCTGCGCGAAGGCCGCGCACTCCCCCAGCTCGTGCGCCACGGCGACTTCGACTGGCACATCCACGCCACCCCGGACGACGCGCCGATCGCCGACCGGATCGCCGTCGAGGTCGGCATGGCCCTGGTCGACGTCATCCGCGCCGGGGCGATCGACCGGCTCAAGGTGTGCGCTGGCGACGACTGCGACGACCTCATCATCGACCTCAGCAAGAACCGCTCACGCAAGTTCTGCGACGGCACGTGCGGGACACGGGCCAACGTGGCGGCCTATCGCGCCCGCAAGGCCGCCGACACCTGATGTAGCAGGCTCAGGCGCGGCCGCCGAACAGGCTGGTCACCGACCCGTCCTCGAAGACCTCCTTGACCGCTGCGCTGATGAGCGGCGCGATGGAGAGCACGGTGATGCCGTCGATCTGCTTCTCGGGCGGGATCGGCAGCGTGTTCGTGACGATCACCTCGACGGCCGAGCAGTCGCGCAGTCGCTCCACCGCCGGGTCGCTGAGGATCGCGTGCGTCGCCGCGATGATGACGGCCTTGGCCCCGTCGGCCTTCAGCGCGTCGGCGGCCTTCGCGATCGTGCCGCCGGTGTCGATCATGTCGTCGACGAGCACGCACACCCGGTCGCGCACGTCACCGACGACCCGGTTGGCGACCATCTCGTTCGGCCGGTTGATGTCGCGCGTCTTGTGGATGAACGCCAGCGGAGCACCGCCGAGACGCTTGGACCACTGCTCCGCGACCTTGATGCGACCGGCATCCGGCGACACCACCGCGAGGTCCTGGTCGCCGTACTTCGTGGCGACGTACTCACTGAGGATCGGGATGGCCATCAGGTGGTCGACCGGCCCGTCGAAGAACCCCTGGATCTGGTCGGTGTGCAGGTCGACGCAGATGAGCCGGTCAGCCCCGGCGGTCTTGAACATGTCGGCGATGAGGCGCGCGCTGATCGGCTCGCGACCACGGTGCTTCTTGTCCTGGCGCGCGTATCCGTAGAACGGCATCACGACCGTGATCCGCTTGGCACTGGCCCGCTTGAGCGCGTCGACCATGAGCAGGTGCTCCATGATGCACTCGTTGATGGGGTTCGTGTGGCTCTGGATGACGAAGGCGTCCGACCCGCGCACCGACTCCTCGAAGCGCACGTAGATCTCGCCGTTGGCGAAGTCGTAGGCACTCGTCGGCACGAGCTCGGTGCCGAGCTGCGCGGCGACCTCCTGCGCCAGCTCGGGGTTGGCCCGCCCCGAGAAGAGCATGAGCTGCTTCTTGGGTCGCTTGCGGATGTTGGCCGACGGCGGTCGGTTGCTGCTCATTGCTGGTCACCTTCCGCGGTGGTCGTCGCAGGGCTCGGATGCCGTTCGCCCGCCTTCTGGGCCGCGGCGGCTGCCGCGGCGGTCGCCGTTCCATGCCTGGCTCGGGCCACCCAGCCGCTCACGTTGCGCTGCTGGCCCCGGGCCACGGCGATCTCGCCCGGCTCGACGTCCTGGGTCAGGGTGGACCCGGCAGCGACGTAGGCACCGTCGGCGACGTCGACCGGGCCGATGACGACCGAGTTCGACCCGACGAAGGAGTGGCTGCCGATGACCGAGTGGTGCTTGGCCACCCCGTCGTAGTTGGCGAAGATCGTGCCGGCACCGATGTTGGCGCCGGCCCCGATCGTGACGTCGCCCGCGTACGTGAGGTGGGGCACCTTGGCACCCTCACCGATGTCGGCGTTCTTGGTCTCGACGAACCCGCCGATCTTGCCCCGGGCGCCGAGGCGGGTGCCCGGGCGCAGGAAGGAGTAGGGCCCGACCGTGGCCCCGTCGCCGATGACCGCGAGGTTCGTGACGGCCCGGGTGACGCTGGCCCCCGCGCCGACCTCGGTGTCGGTGAGGGTGCAGTCGGGCCCGATCACGGCATCCGGGCCGATGCTCGTGGCCCCGAGGAGCTGGCTGCCGGGCAGGATCGTCGCGTCCTGGCCGATGCTGACGTCGACGTCGATCCACGTCGTCGCGGGGTCGACGATCGTCACCCCGGCCCGCATGTGCCGCTCGCACACGCGGCGGTTGAGCTCACGGCCGAGCTCGGCGAGCTGGACGCGGTCGTTCACGCCCTCGGTCTGGAGCCGGTCGCCGATGACGTGGGCCCGCACCGGGCGGCCGGCATCGCGCGCGATGGAGATGACGTCGGTCAGGTACTTCTCACCCTGGGCGTTGTCCGTGCCGACCTGGGCGAGCGCGTCGCGCAGCACCTGGGCGTCGAACGCGTAGATCCCGGAGTTGATCTCGGTGAGGGCCAGCTCGTCGGCGATGGCGTCCTTGTGCTCGACGATGCGCTCGACCCGGCCCTGCGCATCGCGCACCACCCGGCCGTACCCGGTGGGGTCGTCGAGGTGCGCCGTGACGACCGACACCGCGCTGCCCGACTCCTGGTGCGACACCGTGAGCTGGACGAGGGTGTCGCCGGTGAGCAGCGGAACGTCGCCGTACGTGACGAGGATCGTGCCCGACAGGTCTGCCGGCAGCGCCTCGAGGCCGCACTCGACGGCGCGGCCGGTGCCCTTGACGTCGTCCTGGTCGGCGATGACGAGCCCGGCATCCAGGGCGGTGCACTGCTCGACGACGCGGTCGCGCTCGTGGCGGACCACCACGCCGACGTGCTCGGCCCCGGTCTCCCGGGCGGCCCGGATCGCGTGGCCGACCAGCGTCAGGCCACCGATGCGGTGCAGAACCTTGGGTGTCGAGGACTTCATCCGGGTGCCCTCACCCGCGGCGAGGACGATGACAGCAGCCGGGCGGGGGGTGCTCACGCGAGGGAACTCCAGATGAGAAGCGAGGTGCCACGGGACGACGTCATGCTACCCGCGCCGCCACCACCGCACGGCACGACACCGCCGCCCCGGCTCGTGGTGCCACCGTGAACACACCGCATCCGCCATGATGGGAACGGCCCGGCGATGCCGCCGCGAGGCCGGAGAGGAACACCCGATGCCGTCGACCACGCCGCAGCACCGGAACCGATGGGGCCATCGAGCCCGTCTTGGTCGTGTCGGCACGGCGCTGGTGCTCGCCCTCACGGTCGTCGGGGTCGCCGTGGCACCGTCCGCCGCGGCACCGTCCGTCGCGGCACCGTCCGTCGCGGCAGTGCCAGGTGCAACCGCTCCCCAGGCGCCCGCGCCCGCGGCACCGGGTCCCACCACGCCGTCGGTCTCCTCCACGGCACACGTGCAGAACCTGGGCTGGCTGCCACCCGTGAGCGACGGTGCCACCGCGGGCACCACCGGCCGCTCCCTGGACCTGCAGGCATTGCGCCTGAGCACCACCGCCCCCGACACCGTCATCCGCTACCGCGCCCACGTCGCGACCATCGGCTGGCAGGCCTGGCGCAGTTCCTCCGAGACCGCCGGCACCACCGGCCGCTCCCTCGCCGTGGAGGCCCTGCAAGTGACCCTCACCGGGGCTGGCGCCGCCCGACACGGGATCGAGTACCGGGCGCACGTCGCCGGCCTGGGCTGGCAGCCCTGGCGAACCGACGGCGCGGTGGCCGGCACCACCGGCCAGGGCCGCAGCATCGAGGCCGTCCAGGTACGGCTCACGACGCGACCCTCGGCCACGGTCACGGCACACGTGCAGAACCTGGGCTGGCTGCCACCCGTGAGCGACGGTGCCACCGCGGGCACCACCGGCCGCTCCCTGGACCTGCAGGCATTGCGCCTGAGCACCACCGCCCCCGACACCGTCATCCGCTACCGCGCCCACGTCGCGACCATCGGCTGGCAGGCCTGGCGCAGTTCCTCCGAGACCGCCGGCACCACCGGCCGCTCCCTCGCCGTGGAGGCCCTGCAAGTGACCCTCACCGGGGCTGGCGCCGCCCGACACGGGATCGAGTACCGGGCGCACGTCGCCGGCCTGGGCTGGCAGCCCTGGCGAACCGACGGCGCGGTGGCCGGCACCACCGGCCAGGGCCGCAGCATCGAGGCCGTCCAGGTACGGCTCATGCCGAAGGTCCGCCTGGCCGTGACGGCGGACACCGGGATGGACCGGGCAGCGGCGGGGGTCTTCGCCGGCATGGGCGCTCGCAGGGCCGATCTCAACCTCATCGTCGGCGACCTGTCCTACCAGTCGGTCGGTCGCGAACCGGCCTACTGCTCCTTCGTGAACTCCCGGGTCCCGGGCCCCACCCTGGTCGTGGCCGGGAACCACGAGGACATGCTGACCCGTAACGGGACCATCGAGAACTTCGCCAGGTGCCTTCCCGACCGGGTCGGGGTCACGGGAACGTACGGCAAGGACTACTGGGTCGACTCCGGCCCGGTACGCGCGATCCTCATCAGTCCGGCGATCCCGCTGTCGACCGGCACCAGGACCTACCGTTCCGGGTCACCCGAGGCCGCGTGGCTGACGAGCGTGATCCGGCAGGCCAGGGCGGACGGGCAGTGGGTGGTGGTCGGGATGCACAAGCCGTGCCTCACCGTCGGCACCCATGGCTGCGATTCCTCCCGGGACCTCACCGACCTCATGGTCCGCGAGCGTGTGGACCTCGTGCTCTCCGGGCACGACCACAACTACAGCCGCAGCCACCAGCTCACCGGCACCACCCGGACCCCGGTCGTCGTCGACCGCGACGGGCAGTACCTCAAGGGGGCAGGCACGGTCCTCGCCGTCGTCGGCAACGGTGGCCACGAGGCCCGACCCGTCCGGGCGAAGACCGACATCTGGGCCGCAGCCAACGGCACGAACAGCCCCGGTGGCTTCGTCTACGGGTTCGCGAGCATCGACGCCACGGCGGCGCAGCTCACCTACAGCCTGGTGCGCACCTCGGGCGGGCAGCTGACCGACACGTTCACCGTCTCCAGGCCGTAGGAGGCAGGTGCGGGTCGGGCGTCCTGCGGGGGGCCAATGGACCGCGCGCACCTGCCCCGATCCACCATGATGAGAGCGGCACGATGCCCGGGCGCACCGTCCCGGGCCCGGGACCAGCGGAGGAGCACACGATGACAACGGCAGCAGGGGCTGTGGCCTCGTCCCGCGACGGGCGCACCTTTCGTCTGGAGCCGGGAGAAGGGTCGACCTTCTTCCCCGGTGACGTGGTCGTCGCCTCCACCGACACCGGCGACCTCGTCCTGGGGCAGGTGCTGACCGAGCCGTCGGTCGACGACGGCTCGGCAGCGGCGGGGTCCGGGGTCGTCCTCGGGACGCTGGCCCCCGACGGCCGGCTCCAGCGGTCCGAGCGCCCGAGCTTCTCCAGCCCGGTCTCACCGGCATCCGCTGAACAGCTGGCCGGGCTGCAGGCCAGCACCGGGGCGGACCTGGCCGTGGGTCGGTGGACCACGGCCAGCCCCGGGACCACAGCCAACCTGCGTACCGCGGGGTTCAACCGCCACACGTTCCTGTGCGGGCAGAGCGGATCCGGCAAGACGTACGCGCTCGGGGTGCTCCTCGAGCGGCTCATGCTGACGACCGACCTGCGGATGGTGATCGTCGACCCCAACGCCGACTTCGTCCGGCTCGGCGAGACCAAGCCGGAGACGCCCGACGCGGATGCCGCCCGCATCGGTCAGCGGAGCGTGCGGGTGCTGCGCTCGGACGCCAACCGCAGCGACGACGCCCTGCCGCTCCGCCTGCGCTTTCGCACCATGGCCCGCCAGGCCCAGGCGGCCGTGCTCCAGCTCGACCCGGTGCGCGACGAGGACCTGTACAACGCGTTCGTGCGGTTGCTCGCCGACGCGGGCGAGGCTCGCGACCTCGGGCAGCTGCTCGTGCGGATGCAGGCGGGCGATGCCGCGGACCGGCGCCTGCTGCAGCGCATCCAGAACCTCGGGATGACCGAGTGGGAGGCCTGGGCTGGTGAGCAGCCCTCCGCTGCCGACGTGGCGACCGACGGCACCGGGGTGAGCGTGCTCGACCTCGGCGGGTTCGACGACCCTGCCGAGCCGCTGTCGATCTGCCTCGAGGTGCTCGATCGGCTGTGGAGCGAGCGCGAGAGCCGGGTGCCGACGCTGCTCGTCATCGACGAGGCCCACAACCTGTGCCGGGCCGATCCGAGCAACCCAGTGGCGCAGCTCGTGCTGGAACGGCTCATCCAGATCGCGGCGGAAGGGCGCAAGTACGGCCTGTGGCTGCTGCTGTCCTCACAGCGGCCGTCGAAGATCCACCCGCAGATCCTCAGCCAGTGCGACAACCTCATGCTCATGCGGATGAACAGCCCTGACGACATCGTCGAGCTCGGGCGCACGTTCGGCTTCGCCCCGCAGGCGATGCTGCACGCCTCGACCGGGTTCGTGCAGGGCGAGGCGCTGCTCGCGGGTGGGTTCGCCCCGGTGTCCATGCTGGCCCGGATGCGCGAACGGCTGACCTACGAGGGGGGCAGCGACGTCGCGGTGCCCCTCATCCAGCGCTGACTGCCCCACCCTTCACACGCGAGGTGGGACACATCTGACCAGTTGGTCAGATGAGTCCCACCTCGGGGCGTGTCTGCCGGTCAGAGCAGGTCGGTCAGCTCGTCACGGGCCAGCTCGCGCACGGCCTCGAGGGC
>ENA-UPSM01002727-UPSM01002727.1-activated-sludge-metagenome-genome-assembly--contig:-NODE-2727-length-21089-cov-4.936151_pt1 | contig 21089 bp, 16 predicted proteins | sample MGYA00238181_ERZ773283 | MGnify/ENA primary metagenome ERZ773283 (study PRJEB29023, sample SAMN05720199) | activated sludge metagenome | isolation source: Anaerobic digester | place: Japan...
CATCGACTCATTAAGCATCAGCATTCAGGGGGATTCTTCATTATCCTACACAGAATGCTGATGCTTAATGAGTCGATGGACGTTGAAATTAAAATGCTGTCAATATTCAAGCAAGATAGGTTCTGCGTGTCGCGAATGGTGCTGATACTGGGGGATGTAATTCGGGACTTTATTATTGAAATCAAGCATTCATCAAAATTTTGGCTGGAAAATATAAGTGCCAAAAATAAAGTGTAGAGCGGCATGGTTACGATCCGTACACTAAAATAGTGTCGGCCTGTGGGAAGAAATGGATGGAGAAAGGTGGCTTAGCTGTCTTCTGTAGTGTATACGAAGGAATCATTTCATCGTAGGAGTGGGTCTGAACTGTGACTCCTGGCTTGAGAATGGCACTTGTTGGCGTCTTTTGGTCAGCCGTTCGGATTGCCTTTCCCGAGATTAATTCGATCATTGCACTTGGTTCAACATGTATACAGCCATGCGAATACCCCAGGGTGACATCTAAACCGTGAGCTTTTCGAAGCTCATCAATGGGCGTAGTGTGGAGCATTTCTTGTTCGCGTTTCTCGTTTTTGTCGCGCACAGAATCGCCATCTTCATCTTTGAATAAATAGGCGGCTATTGGGCCAAAATCGTTTAGAATCCATCTTTTGGGTATCTCTCGCGAATTTCGCGGGATTTTTGCGTCGCGGTAAAGGTCATCGTATGCGTTCTGAACATAGTCAGCAGTTAAATCAGGATGGATTTTAATGCCTGGAATCCATCTATTGTTTCTCTTGACTTGAAAGATGTTATTGACGATTTGTGTCTCTTCGCCCCATCGAATCATTGAGTGCAGGTATTTCCCAGGGGACAGATGGGGCGTTAACATCTCAACGGTATATTCTCCTGTGGGAGTCGGATCGATCATGTTGTTGTTCGGATCGAGGCGGCTTATTGGTTCACCTCCCATTGCAAAGCATTCATAGCAGACTTTTTGGCGTTCTAATTGCAGAATAATGCTTGCTTCATCGGGTAGATCATAAAATGGTTCGGATTGTCTCTGCTTTGCGTTGAGTATGTTTCCTGCGTGGACCATGTAGACCGAATACTCCGAATCGTTCTTCGATTTATATGAAAATGATGAGTTGCTATCCAACTTTCCTTTCTTGAGGATTTTTCCATCTTCACACAAAACGTAACGTGCGCCGACGATCAATGCTTCGCCATCAATGGTTATCTTGACTTGTCTGTCGAATACTTTGTTTTGTGATTTTTTGCGGTGGATAATCTTAACTGTAAACTCGTTGCTGCAAACATTTGATTCCGCCTCTTTATGACGACTGCATAAAGTGTACGTCACTGGTGTGTTATCGCTTGGTCTAGATGGCGGTGATGGGAGGATTCCGGATATCGTGACCATCTGAGTCTTTTTGTTTAGATCAAGGTATCCAGCAAATGCATCATAAATGCACTCTTTTATTGCTTTTCCGTCACTGTTGTAATTGCTATGTAAATCGAAAATCAACTTTGCTTGTGTTGGGGTTGAATTATGAAGAAATTCTGCATCGCATTGAAATTCGAGTACTTCGCCAATTTGGATACTGTTCTGTGACGTTGTTGTTTTGCAATTACTGAGCCTCAGTATTGGTGTTGGCTTTTTGCTGGCGGGAGGAATAGGGTCTTCTCTGCGATTCCTTTCCATGTAGTCATGACTTCTAGATTGTGGCGTAGTAGGGCTATTCTGGCGGGTCGAATAGATTGCACTTGGTGTGCCTAGTACCGAAGGATTCTGTGCGCGAGGGGTTGACATGATGAAATTACGGTTTCGCCTCAAGTGCCTTGATTCGCTTATCTTGCTCAATGATGTACAATGTCAGTTCTTCGATTTTCTTGACTAGTATTTTGTTTAATGTGATAAGATTGACGCCATCGGAAGCTACGTCAAGTTTGTCTGGCATTCCGGGTAAGTTTTTATTTGTGGTAATGAAGGATTCTAGGGAATCTAGCTTCGGGATGCTTTGGAGAGATTGAAATGTTGTTCCTGAAATCACCATATTCGGACTGCGCGCGATCAAGTCATTGTTAAAGACGGCTGAGACAGGGAATTCAAGAAATTGCGATCCAAAGGTGATGTATGGTGTGCACCCAGTTCCGCGATTGAATTTCCAGGGGCCTATGCTGTATTGCCCCACTTCGTCCACCCCCATAAACAGCCCGGTGGTTGAAGATGATGTAATTTTTATGTTGGTTTGCCCTATTTCGACCGAAGGATCGTCGGCATTCCCTGATGCCACAGAGATGCCTCGTGCAATAAGGCCTGCAATGACTTTTTGGTTGTAGCCGTAATTAACGTATTTTGCATCGGAAGTTGTTGAGAATTTTTCAATTTCCGTCTTAATCAATTTTTCTGTCGAGTCGTCCTTGATCGTTGCGATAATAGAGTCTATCCGATTTTCGGAATGCTGAAAGTTCTCGTTTACATGCTTGGCGAATGCTGGTTTTCCTGACTCGAAAATATTGGGAACGGCTGCAAACGCGCATGATCCGAAGATGCAAAGTGCTCGAACTAGCATGAGTTCTCCATGAGTGAGGAAAAGGAACGCATAATTTATGTTCTTCAAGTATTTGTGGCAACACAAAATGGCTCACCGTTTTTGGGGCTCTGATCTGTAGGTGTGTCTAGGTGATCAACTTGTGACAAACCCTTGATGGGCTTGAGATGGATTCGAGGCGGGGGAGCGGTGTACCTTGGTGGTGCAGAACCCTCCGCCGACCTGGATTCCTGATTCTTGTCCAGGCCGGATTCCTTTCCTGAAAGGATTTCCGAAATGGCTCGTCGCATCGCAACGCTATCCACTTTGGGGCTTCTCGTGGCCGTCCTGGGCCTGGCCGTGCAGGCCGCCGACAAGGACAAACGCCCCGAACGCGGATCCTTGCGTCTGGGAGAAGGTGCGAGTCTGGCCAAGCCGCCCGCCGCCGCACAGGAATTGTCCGACGCCTTCGCGGAGGTCGTGGCGAAGGTGGAGCCCTCGGTGGTGAGCGTGTACACCACCAAGACAGTCCAGGCGGCGCGCGGCGGCGCGATGCCTTTCCCGTTCCTGTTCGGATTCCCCGGCATGGAAGAAAACGGCGGTGCTCCGTCGCAGCCCCACAAGCAGCAGGGCGGCGGTTCGGGATTCGTGGTGGAAGCGTCGGGGTACATCCTGACCAACGCCCACGTGGTCAAGGACCAGGACGAGATCAAGGTGGAACTGTTCGACAGGACCCGTCTGGACGCCAAGGTGGTGGGCATCGACGAGAAGGCCGACGTGGCGGTGCTCAAGGTGGAACCGGGCAAGGCCAAGCTGCAGGTCCTGGCGTTCGGCAATTCCGACGAACTCAGGATCGGGCACTGGGTGCTGGCCATGGGCAGCCCCTACATGTTCCGAAACACCGTCACGGCGGGCATCGTGAGCGCCAAGGGGCGCAACGAGATGCAGGGCGACGGCTACTCCGACTACATCCAGACCGACGCGGCGGTGAATCCGGGCAATTCCGGCGGCCCGCTGGTGAACCTCAAGGGCCAGGTGGTCGGGATCAATTCCAGCATCTGGAGCCGTTCGGGAGGCTACCAGGGCATTTCCTTCGCCATCCCCATCAACATGGCCCGCAAGATCGCCGAAGACCTGATCCACGACGGCGAGGTGTCGCGCGGCTGGCTGGGGATTTCCATCGACGACGTGGACGCCGAACTCGCCGACGCCTTGGGGATCGAGGGACGCAACGGTGCCCGGGTGATGCAGGTGGTGCCCGGCGCGCCCGCGGCCAAGGCCGGGATCAAGGCGGGCGACATCGTGCTGGCGGTTTCCGGCAAAGGGGTCACGGGATCGGCCGATCTGCGCAACCAGGTGGCGTCGGAACGCCCGGGCACCAAGGTGGTCCTCAAGGTCCTGCGCGACGGCAAGGAGATCGAGGTGCCGGTGGTGCTGGGCAAGCTGGGCGACAGCCCGTCGGAATCCGTCATCACCGCCGAAGGCGAGAAGGTTCCGCTGGAGGCCGCCGACGGGACGTTTTCCGTCAAGCGGTTCGGGTTGCGGCTGGCCGACCCAACCGACAAGGACCGGACCGATCTTGGTCTCCCGAAGAGCGCCAAGGGCGCCTTGGTGGCCGAGGTCGCCGCGGGGTCTCCGGCCGCCGAGAAGGGACTCAAGGCCGGCATGGTCGTGCTGGAGGTGATCGACGCCGACCGCAAGGTCAGGCCGGTCTCCGGGGCGCGCGATGCGGCGAAGCTGTTGGGGAAGGTCGAGCCGGGAGCTACCATTGCGCTCAAGGTGCAATCCAAGGACAGGATCTGGTTGGTGGGCCTGCGCGCCCGCGAGGAGAAGAAATGAAGAAGCTCGGGATCTTCGCGATGGCCTTCCTGCTCGGCGGTTGCGCGTCAAAAACCGCTCGCAAGGATCCCTACGCGCAGGCGGCCATGGAGAAGCGCACCGAGATCGCTCGATTGGACAGGTTGATCGACTCGCTGCGCGCCCATCCCGAAGTCGCGGACGTCGCCGCGAAGCTCGACAGCCTGGAAAAGCGAAGGGCGATCGAGCAGGCGAACGTGACGGGAATCGGCGCTGCGACGGGAAGCTCCCAGGAAGCCGACCCGACCGCGACGTTCTTCGGGGAAGCCGCGAAGAACGAAGCCCAAAAGGTTGAACAGGACAACCGCAAGTACCCGATCAAGAAACCCTGATCTACACTCCCGCCTGCAGGGCAAGCTGTCGCACCATCTTGCGCCAGGCGCCCACCAGCTGGCGCGGCGCCGTGGGACGGATTCCGGGACCCTGGCCCACGATCCAGCGCGCGGCTTCGTCGTAGTCGCCGAACGGCAGGGTGAACGCCACCGCGCCGTTGGCCAGTTCGCGCATGGTCTGGTCGGGATGCCAGCGGCGCTCCAGGACATAGGACGCCTGCTGGGCGTCGGCCACCAGCTCGGCGGTGAAGACCTGTGCGCAGAACGCCCCCAGGCAGGTGGGCAGCTTCTTGCGAGCGGGAGCCTTGAAGGCTTCGTCCAGCGCCTGCGGCTTGGCGATCCGCGAGAACGCGAACCGCTTGACGCCGTTGCCGGAATCCGTCTTTTCCGTGGCTTGCAGGTAGGGCATGCCGTTCCATTCGAACACCGAATGGGGGCACACTTCGCGCACGCTGGATTCGCCGTTGGCCTTGCGGTATTCGAACCGCAGCACCCGGTGTTCGCGGATGGCGATGGAAAGGTGCGGCAGGATGGACTTGGAAAATCGCGCCGTCAGGCGCGGCAAAGTCTGGTTGTTTTCGCGCAGGCTCAGGTCGGAAGGCACCGCCACCACTTCGCGCAGGTCGTATTCCAGCTGCGGGTCCAGCAGGTAGTCCATGGAAAGCCGCAGCGCCAGGGCGCCGTCCACCGTCCAGGTCCAGGGAACGGGAGGATTCCAGACCTGGGCGTAGCGCCAGCGGCGCAGGCCCTCGTCGTATTCCACCGGGGCACCCAGTTCGCGCAGGTCCTGGGCGTGGCGGTAGAGCGCCTTGCGCTCGCAACCCATGGCTTCCTGGAGTTCGTCCGATTCGCGTCCGGGCAATCCCTGCGCGAGCGCCTGGGCGAGCAGGTCGTGGAGCGTGGCCAGGCGCGACAGGCGTTCCAGCAGAGGTGACGGCATTTCTTGACCTCCCGTGATTCCGGTACGAGCAAAATGTAGGTACACGGGTGTCCTGCATTCCGGTAGTGCCGGGTGTGGGGGCGAGGTGTGGTTCTCATCGATGTCGGGATCGACCCGACGGCGATTCAGAACAGCGATTCCTGCAAGGAAACCACGGCTTCCTTGGCTCTGGTGGCGACCGGTGGCGCGGCTTCGGGAACCGGGACGGATTCCGACGCTTGGTCTTCCGTGGCCTCGTGATCCGTCTTGGGTGCTGGCTTTCGTTTGCGAACCGCAGCCGCGGCCGATGGGGGCGCTTCGGGCGCGTCGGAGGGGATGTCGACGGATGGCTCCGGCGACGCAAGGGGAGCGGGGGCGCCGGCGGGTACAGGCTCGGGAGCGGGTTCTGGTTCCGCAGGTAGAGGGGCCTCCAGGGGCGCTACTGGCGTTGGTGCCGGTTGCGACGGATCGGGGTCTTCCAGCGGTGCGGGGTCGGAGCCTTGGGGTTCGTTCTTCTGGGGAAGGGCCAGGACCACTTTCTGGATGTGGGGAGGCAGGCTGGAAACCTTGGGGGGCAACCCCTTGCCTTCCTTGGAGATCCGCAGGATGTTGTTCTTGTCCAAGCGGGTGTACTTGATCTCCTGGATCCCGAAGAACACCTTGCCCTGCCGCAGATACACTTCGGTCTTGCCGATCTTGAAGGGCTTGATCGACGGTTGTTTCTCTTTGCGAGAGGCTCTTTCCAGGCTCTTTTTGCCATCGACGATCGCTTGGACCTCTTGGATGAACACGAGGTCGCGGTCTCGCAGGCTAGCCGAGATCTTTTCTATCAAGCCATCCTTTTCTTTTTCCTTGATCCTTTTTTGGATCTCCAGAAGCTGGTTTTGCAGCTCCTCGATCGAAAGATCGTCGATGCCGTGCAGCATGGCTTGACTCCGCCGTTTTACGCCTGTAAGTCGTTGATTTTAAAGGCGAAAGATAGGTCTTTTAGGGCGCCGGGTCAAGAATCGCAGCGAATTGGCGTTCTGAATAGGGTGGTGAGGTGCAAGTGTTATTGCCGATTTATACCTATTTGTTTCTTTGTATTAGTCGATCTTTTATGGCGATACATTCTCTTTTATACTTGCATTCTGTTGGTTGTAGTAGTGTTTTGTTCTGTGTTTAATGCTGCGAATATCGATGTTACAGAGGCTTGTTTTGGTGTCTTTTGTGGTTGTCGGATTGCGTAAAAAGCCTTTTGTGGCGTGGTTTGTAAGCCTTGTGTGGGTGCATTTTGAGTTTTTCTTGTATAAGCCGAGTTGGTTTTTTGTGGTGGGGGATTTTTGCGCGAAAGGGGGGGCGATTCGAAGGATGGTTTTATCTATTTTCCACTGGACAGCGATCTCTGCACAATGGCTGAATGAATCAGCTCACTGCAGAAAGAGCCCGTCGTATGAAGAGTGGCGTCAAACTTCGTGGCCACCTTGGGATGGTCGTCAAGATCTTGGACTTGATCGCCAAGGACCCTGCGCAACACCGACGCGAATTGTCGCGCGATCGGGAATTCGTGCGCATGGCCTTGTCGGCCGAAAACGGTGTGGTCGAGGCGATCGCGACGGTGGCCCGGCATTGCGAGCTGTGGACGTTGGCTTCCGAACCGCTCGAACCGGTCTCCTTTTTCAAGGGCTCCACGGCCGAGTACGTGTTCGCGCTCGCCGCCGACGGTCTGAAGGGGCTGCGGAGCCACCACGGACAGATCCGGGACGGCAGGCTGCTGCCCGCGCTGACTCCGGAACAGGTTTTGTTCCTGAACCAGATCGACGTCCCGGGCGCGCCCACCGCCGAACGCGGTGGGCTTTTGCTCGCGGCGACGCGTCGCACCGCCCGGCCATGGCGCTCCCGGCAGGCGGGTGCGATTGCACGCCCCTTGGTCGGAAGCCGCCCTCCTTTGGCAAACACCAGCGGCAAGCGATCCGGAATCGCATGATTTGCTTTGGGAGGGGCGACAAATGGCGATCAAGCGAGTACAGAAAGCCCTGCGCGAGCGTTTGACCAATCTGGATCAAGGGATCAAGCAGCTTCTGAAGGATCACCCCGTCGACACGCTGGAATTTCTGCTTCCCGATGCTTCCAGGGCGTGGGGCAAGCCCTTGGCGTGGGAATTTTTGAACACCACCACGCGCAAGCACGACCTCGCCCGCAAAGGCTACGTCATGGACTTGAACATCCGCTACACCTTCGCCAAGCGGTCGATCGTCCTGGTGGTGCTGATCGAACATTGGGCCACGGCGCAGTCTGTGGATTTGCACCGAACAGCCCACTACTACCTCGACCTTCTGGAGCGTTTTCCGAAGGACGAGGTCGTGCCGGTCGCTTTGGTGACCGATCTCAAGCCTGCTCGGATCGCCAACAGCATCCACTCGGAGAGTCGCGGCAACGTTTGGCTGCATTTCCAGACATTGGTGCGCGAGGTGTCCCGCGAGGAGTATTCGGCTTGGGCGGGAGCTCGCAATGCAATCGCACAGGCCTTGCGTGGTGCGATGGCGGGGCCACAGAGTCGGGCAGAGAAGGTTTTTCGGGGGGTCGAGGCGTTGAAGGGCATCGTTTCCCCTGAGGAATATCGCAACCTCTTCACTTTGGCCGCGGAAGTCGGTAAATTGACGTTCAAGGAAGTCGAGGCCTACATGAAAAAGACACAACTCCGATCGGAAGCTGTCGAGTGGCTTGAGCATGCGAAGGCGCTCGATACGGCGCGCAAGCTGCTGGAACACGGGGTTTCCTGGGAGATCATCACAAGTTCGACGGGGATCAAAGCTGCCGAACTGAAGAAGGCCGCCAAGACCGCTCCTGCCGGGAAGCTTGTCAAGAAGTAAGCCGTTGGACTTCAGGCCCTCCGCGCTCAGCGCGGCGATAAATCGACGGAGCCCTGGTCCTTGGATGGATCTGGGCTCTTTTGTGTCTGGAAGCAACTCGCACCCGTCCGTTCAGAGTCCGCGAAGGCTCACCGACGACTTTGGCGGCGCCTAGAACAACGATCGCCGCGAGGTTCCGGCGGTGCGGTCGTTCACGCAGCGCGCGAGGGTGTCGGTGCGCAGCGGGATGGTCCCGATCCGGGGGAAGCGCGCTTCGAAGCGGCAGATGTCGATGCCGGTATCGGGAGAACCGAGCGGTTCGCAATGCTCGCGCACGGCCAACCGCGGGCGCTCGGGATCCATCCGGAAGCTCCAGCGCAGATCCTTGTCGAATCCGAACCGGATTCCCCAGACGGGCACGTGGAACAGGCTGTCGGAGGCGCTGGGCGAAGAACACGCGGGGAGAGGGATCACCACGGCTTCGGTGTTGCGCGCGCACCGGACCGCCCGCTTGGAAAATCCGCTCCAGACACCGCGCTGCAGGACGGCTCCTGCCATGGGGCGGTGGGGGGCGACCTGTCTGGCCTTTTCGGATATGGCAAGGTCCACTTCCGCCTTCCAGTTGTCGTAGTCGGCTTGGATGGTGGCCGTGTTGGAATCGCGCCCGCAGATTTCCGGCAAGGTTTGGCGCCCTGGCAACGGCACGCAGGAAAGATTGGTGGCGTAGGCGAATTCGCCGAGGTCGGGATCGAGCAGTTCCAGCCCCTGCGACCTCACCCAGTCGCGAACGCCGTTGACCGGAGCCGAGCGGTCCAGCAGCGCGTGGATGCGCCAGATTCCGTCGGGACCGCGACGCAGCAAGGGGGCTCCGGAATTGCCTTTCTGGGCGGGGCACGAGGCCAACGGGATCCGGCGCGACAAGGAATCGGAATATTCCGACACCGATCCGGGATCCTTGAACGCCTTGGTGCGTCGGCTGGCGCGGCAATCGAGGGGGCGCAGCTCGGCGGCGATCCGCTCGCGCAAGGCAAGCAAGGCCCAATCGGGATTGAAGCTCCACGCGACCAACGAATCGAGGTCGCGCACGCCGGCGGTGGAAATTGGAAGGATCGCCCGGTTCATCGGGCGGGCCAGCCGGACCAAGGCCCAGTCGGGCTGGTCGATCTTGTCGGAGGTCGCCGAGATCGCGACCACTTCCCGGCACGAAACGGTATCGGCGGGTTTGGATCCGGTCTTCGGGAAATGGAGCCACGCCAGGTTCCGGCAATCGCCTCCGGCGTTGCGGGCGGAGGCGGGGATGCAGTGGTGGTTGGGGAGGGCAAGATCCGGCGCCACCAGGAACGACGTGCACTGCGAAGGCGGGCCCTTGGGCTCCAGCTTGGTCCACAGGGCGATTCCTTCCGGGCAGCCGGAAACCGGGCCGCAACGGGCGGTCGCCTGCTTGGCCGCCACCAGGTACCGCTCCAGGCGCGCCGGATCGGGTGTCCCAGGGCGCGGCGGGAACACCGGGCCACCGACCTGTCCGGCCGAACGATTCTGTCCGAACAGCGCCGCCAGGGCAAGAAGAGAGGGCAGGAGCGTGGCCAAGGGCATATGGATGAATTATGGTACCCATCGGATGGGAGAATCCGCTGTCGGTTTCGTGCGGTACCGGGAAACAAGCCAGGCGTTCATTGGATATCTGGATCCATTGAAAAAAACTGGCCAAGCCAATTTCGACGTACTAAATCCTTGTTCACGGAATCTGTCGCCAAGCAACGAACAATCCATTTGACAGGTTTCCGAACATGGAGGAATTCCAGTGAAGCGTATCGCTCTCGTCGCTCTCTCGGCCACCGCCGCGATGGCCCAGGTCCCCGCCACCACGACCACGGCAGTCGCCGCTCCGGTCGCCGCGACCCCGGTGTCCTACAACACCGAGGCATCCGCGCCGCTGGCGCCCATCCACGACGATCTCATCATGGGCAACCCGGCCATTCCGGGTTCGATCGGCTACCTGCTGGTCACTCCCAGCGACTACTACGGCGAACGCAAGGCCGCCTTCCAGTGGAATGGCGGGAACACCGCGCATTTCGACGGAACCGGCTTGGCTGTGGTCGACCAGTTCTTCGCCGGGTTCGCGGCGGCAGGCGCACAGGGTCAGCTCGCGGGCGGCTATATCGCTCCCGCGTTCGGCGCCGGTCTGCGCATGAATTTCGACAAGCGCGGCTTTGCCGCGGATGTCGGTCCCACGGAAGAATACGACTCCACCTACGCTCCCACGAGCTTTGGCTTGTTCGGTTCGGCTCCGTTGGGCGACTTTACCGCTTACGCCTCGTTGGATTGGGGAACTCCCGCCGACTATGGCACGCTCACCACTCGCAGTGCTGCGGGCAGCAACACGACGGCTTCCCGTTCCGACGAACTCGCGATCGGCTTTGGCCTCGTGACACCGGCCAACGGCGACAACGGTCTTTCCTGGACTGCGGAGATCGATCTGGCACGCTCCAAGACCCGCGCTTCGGGTGAGGACGACGACGATGCCGAGGTGCTCTACTCGATCGAGCAGACCGGAAGCATCGGCACGACGTTTTCGGCCGAGCGACACATCTTGGCCGTGGGCCTGAATGAAATGATCGGGTACTACAACAGCAAGAGCGCTCCGGACTGGGGATACACGGTCGAGTTGCAGCCCACGCTGTCGACCATCCTGCCGGTGTTCGAACGCTGGACGCTCAAGGGCGGAACCGGTCTGGCCCTCGCCTACAACCGCGCCGACTACCTGGCCGGCGATGACGAAGTGGTCTTCTCCCGCCTTTGGTCGGCCACTCCGGTCGCCATCGTGGGCATCCGCTACGAGCGCGGTCGCTGGGCCGCCGAGGCTTCCGTCGACAACGGATTCCTGAACCGCGGACCCAACTTCGTGTCGGGCGCCTCGGGCAATCTGTTCGGATCGTTCGCCGTCACCGCGAACTTCAAGTAAGAAGAACTTCCGGCATCGCCGGAAATGGACGCCGCTTTCGGGAATCCCCCGGAAGTGGCGTTTTTTGTTTGGACAATTTTGAACACCCGATCACAAGAGTCCGCGCGCCGAGTCCGATTCCTTCTACATTTCCCGCTTTCTCGATCCCAGGATCTTTGTTTCGGAGGCGCTCGTACATGACCCAGGCCAGCACCCAGGCGAACTTCCCGCGCGGAGTCGATCTGCTTCGCGATCCGCTGCTCAACAAGGGCACCGCCTTCACCGAGCGCGAACGCGATCAACTGGGCTTGCGCGGACTGCTTCCGCCTCCGGTGCGCACCATGGAGCAGCAGGCCTTGCGCGTGATGGCCAACGTCCGGTCCAAGCCCGACGACCTGGAACGCTACCTGTACATGATCGGGCTGCAGGACCGCAACGAAACCCTTTTCTACAGGGCGCTGGTCGACAATCTGGAAGAGTTGATGCCCGTGGTCTACACACCCACCGTGGGCAAGGGGTGCCAGCTGTTCGGGCGCGTGTTCCGCCGTCCGCGCGGGCTCTACATCTCGGCCGACGACCGCGGCCAGATCAAGCAGGTGATGCGGAACTGGCCCCGACAGGAAGTGTCGGTGATCCTTCCCACCGACGGCGAGCGCATTTTGGGACTGGGCGACCTGGGAGCGTCGGGGATGGGCATCCCCATCGGCAAGCTCGCGCTGTACACCGCCTGCGCCGGGATCCACCCGGGCAAGTGCATGCCCGTCATGATCGACGTGGGCACGGAAAACGAGGAATTCCTCAACGATCCGCTGTACCTGGGCCTCAAGCGCCATCGCCTCAAGGGCGACGAATACGACGCGCTGATCGACGAATTCATGCAGGCCTGCAAGGAACTGTGGCCCGACGCCCTCGTGCAGTTCGAGGACTTCGCCAACCACAACGCGTTCCGGCTTCTGGAAAAATACCGCCACACCCACTGCACCTTCAACGACGACATCCAGGGAACCGGATCCGTCGCGTTGGCGGGTCTGCTCAGCTCGCTCGAGGTCACGGGTCGCAGGATCACCGACGAACGCGTGCTGTTTTTGGGCGCGGGCGAAGCCGCCACCGGCATCGGCGAGATGATCGCCGCCACCATGGTGCAGGCGGGCCTGTCGCACGAAGAAGCCCAGCGCCGCTGCTGGTTCGTGGATTCCAAGGGCCTGGTGGTCGCCTCGCGCACCGACCTCACGCACCACAAGAAGCCGTGGGCGCACCAGGCGGAATTCGTCAAGACCCTGTCCGAGGCGATCGAAGTCATCAAGCCCACCGCGCTGATCGGCGCTTCGGGCATGACGGGAGCCTTCACGCCCGAAATCCTGCAGGCCATGGCCCGCATCAACGATCGCCCCGTGATCTTCGCGCTGTCCAATCCCACGTCCAAGGCCGAATGCACCGCCGAGGCCGCCTACGTGCACACCGAAGGCCGATGCCTGTTCGCGTCGGGTTCCCCTTTCCCGAGCGTCCACTACCAGGGACGCACCTTCTCTCCGGGCCAGGGAAACAACGTGTACATCTTCCCGGGTGTCGGATTGGGCGCCATCGCCGTGCGCGCCAAGGAGATCACCGACGGCATGTTCCTGACCGCCGCCCGCGTCGTGGCCGAACTGGTCACCGACGAAGAACGCGCGACCGGCAACCTGTATCCGTCGCTCAAGCGAATCCGCGAAGTCAGCGGCCGCATCGCCGTGGAAGTCGCCAAGCAGGCCTTCCGCGAAGGCCTGGCGCAGGAAAGGGAGCCCGCGAGCGTCGAGGCTTTGGTCCAGTCGCTGCGCTACGAACCCGACTACGTGGAATACGTCTGATCCGCCAAGGGTGACGGACGGTCCCATGTCCCACAGCCTCCATGGAAAGCTCGTCGTCGCGGTCGCGTCTTCCGCCCTGTTCGACCTGACGGATTCCGACCGCGTCTTCCGCGAAGGAGGCGAGGACGCCTACCGCGCCTACCAGCGCGAACGCGAAGACCAGGTCCTGCCCGCCGGGGTGGCGTTCCCGTTCATCCGGCGGCTGCTTTCGCTGAACGGACAGGATCCGTCGGACCGCCCCGTGGAGGTGGTGCTGCTTTCGCGCAACGACCCCGACACCGGCGCGCGGGTGTTCCGGTCCATCGCCTCCCACGGCCTGGAGATCGAACGCGCGGTGTTCACCAAGGGCAAGGCGCCTTGGCCCTACGTGGAGTCGTTCGGGGCGAGCCTGTTCCTGTCGGCCAACCCGATGGACGTTCGCGAGGCGATCGGCCACGGGATTCCCGCCGGACAGGTCTTGGAACGCGGAGCGGTGCGCGACGACCCTTCCGACGCCGGGCTGCGGGTGGCGTTCGACTTCGACGGCGTGCTGGCCGACGATTCGTCGGAACGGATCTACAAGAGCCAGGGGATGGACGCCTTCCGCGCCAACGAGGAGGCCCGCCGCACCGAACCCCTGGACGCGGGACCGCTCCTTCGCCTGTTCCGGGACCTGGGCGCGGTGCAGACGGTGGAACGGGAACGGAAACGACAGGATCCGTCCTACGAGCCCCGCCTGCGCATTGCCATCGCCACCGCCCGCGGCGCGCCCGCGCACCAGCGCGTGGTCGCGAGCCTGCGCGCCTGGGGACTCAACGTCGACGAGGCGTTCTTCCTGGGCGGGGTGGCCAAGCATTCGGTGCTGGGCACGTTCCGGCCGCACCTGTTCTTCGACGACCAGCTCGCCCACGTGGAACCGACATCGGCGCTGCTGCCTTCCGTCCACGTGCCGTTCGGAGTGGCCAACCAGGGGTAGGCGAGCCGTCCTCCGACGGATTCCGTCCGGTCAGTCCCCGGTCGGCGGCGGACCCGAGGGGGCGTCCTTGTCCTTCACCGGCAGCAGCCACCACAGCAGCAGGTACATGAGCACCATGAACCCGGTGCTGATCCCGGCGCTGAACACGCCCAGGAGCGCGACGGCGCCCACGGCGATGCGCATCTTGGACGGGTCGATGCCCCACGATTCGGCGAGTCCGGCGCAGACGCCGGCGATCTTCTGGTCCTTGGAACGGTGCATTGCGCTCATGCCCACAAGGTAGAACGGACCGCGCGCGTGGCGAGCGTGGCGGGATCGGGCCATTCCCGGTGGTCGTTCTGGACCACGGCGAACCCGGTGGCGTTCCCGGTCGGTCGGGCCAGGGTCTCGGCCGCGCGTGCGCGGAAGATCTGTTCCACCGACGGATAGTAGGCCGAAGGCATGGGCTTGGGGATCCGGTCGGGCGCGAAGTCGTGCGGATCCAGGGTGGCGACCCCGATCCCGCCCGATGGAGTGTAGGCTCCGTCGGATGTCTGCACCACGAGTTCCTCCAGCCGTTCGGCGAGCATTTCCGCCACCCGCAGGACTCCGATCGCGTTGGTGTGGGGCAACAGCAGCAGCAGTTCGTCCTTGTCGCCTCGCCCGGCCAGATCGGTGCCCCTGATGGAATTGCGGGCCACGCGGCCGACCGCGTCCATGATCTGGTCGGCCGTGCGCCACTTGAGCGCGCGGATCTTGTCGAGCCCCGCCACGGTCACCAGCACAAGACTGACGGGGTATTCGTAGCGGAAGGCCGACCGCAGCTCCCTCCAGGCGGATTGCCGCCAGAAGGCGCGGTTCTGCAGGCCCGTGACGGGATCGAGCGTGGCCATCGTGCGGTTGAGGATGCGCACGGCCATTTCGCTCGCGAAATAGCAGATCATGTCCCATTCGTAGGTGTCGGGCGAAGGGCACGATTCCACGTAGAGCGCGCCGAGCCATTGGCCTTCGGCGCGCAACGGGATCACTCCGGCTCCGTTGGACAGACGGGATCCGTCCAGGCGGGGGGCCTCGAGGATGGACTTCAGGAGGATCTCCTCGACCTGGCTGGACAGCGCCGTGCCGGAGGTCCAGGGACCTCGGGACGACATGATCCGCAGGTCCTCGACCTCGTCGTCGGCCCAGGCGGGGGTTTCTTCCAGCCGCGAAGGGGGAACCCACGCCAGGCGGGGCGTGCAGATCCCCACGAATCCGTGCGCGATGCCCAGCGTGGCCAGGGCCTCGTCCAGGAGGTTGTCGAGTTCGGTCTCCAGCGGGATGCATTCCTCGGGCCTCATGCGAGCCGCCAGAACCTGTCGCAGCCCCTGCCGGTTGGAATCCAGGAGCCGTACGGTGGCCCCGAACCGCAGGGCCACGTCCACCCACAGCAGGAGTTCCTCGGGTCCGCGGCTCTTGTCGCAGTAGCCCTGGATGTTGAGGTGGTCCAACATTTCGCGCGGAGGCTTTTCCGAAGAATACCCCGTCAGGAGGACCACCTGCAGCGCGGGATCGCGCACGTCGGCCAGGACGTCTTCGGCGGTCATCCCGGGCATGAAGTAGTCCAGCAGGAGCACGTCCACCCGCTCGCGCTCCAGGATTCCCAGGCCTTCGCGTCCGCTGGTGGCCAGGAACACCGTGTGGCCCTCGCGCTCCAGGATCGAGCGCGTGGCTTCCAGGAATTCGATCTGGTCGTCGATGCACAGGATGGTCCTGCCCGAGGGAGGCTTTTGCGCGTGGCTGGTCTTCCTGGCCATGGCTACTTGGACTCCTCGTTCGACAGCGGAAGGATGTGCGGCCCCGATTCGAGGTTCGTCTGCGGGGAACCGGGATCGGGCCAGTCGGTCTGGTCCGAGAACTGGAACTGGTGGCCGCCTGCGCGCTTGGAGATGTACACCTGGCGGTCGGCTCGAGAGAACGCCCACTGCAGGGCGTTCTGGAAGAACGCGTTGGCGATGGGGCGGCTCAGGGTGGTCATGTTGAAATCGTGCGGCGAGAACATGGAAAGCCCCATGCTGGACCGCAGCTTGCACGGCCCCGAAGGTCCCTTGACGTCGTGCCGTTCCAGTTCGTGCAGCACGCGGCTGCAGAACACCGAGGCGCCGGCCTTGTCGGTTCGCGGCAGCACCGCCACGAACTCGTCGCCGCCGTAGCGGCCCACGACGTCGGAGGATCGCGACGATTCGCGCAGGATCCGTCCCACGGTCTCCAGCGCCTTGTCGCCGGTGAGGTGCCCCTGTTCGTCGTTGATCGACTTGAACTTGTCCAGGTCCAGGACCACCAGGGTCAGCGGGTGACGGAATCTGAACGCGGTGCGGATCTCGCGCAGCGCCATCTGTTCCCAGAACTTGCGGGCGTACACTCCGGTGAGCGGGTCCAGCGTGGCCATCTGGTACAGGAGCGCGTTCTGCACCGCCACGGCCGCCTGGTTGGCGAACACGTGGAGCATCTCGAGGTTGTCGGGCATCAGGTCCGACGCCTTGTCCAGATGGATCACCCCGATGGTGCTCGCCCCGATCCGCAGCGGAACCGCCGTGCTGGTGGCCCCCACGTTGATCGCGCCGTCGTGCAGCGCCGAATTGAGGGTGTCCAGTCCGGGGCCGGTCAAGGCGTCTTCGAGCGTGGAATGGCCTTCGTAGCGCCCGATCCCGGCGTGGATCACCAGGTCGCGTTCTTCTTCCACCATGGCCAGCAGGGCGTCGGGTTCCCTGGTCGCGTCGGGCGAACCGGCCTTGTCGGGTCGCACCGCCACGAACGAATGGACCGAGCCCACCAGTCCCGCGATCTGGAACAGGATTCCGCGCAGGAGGTCTTCCAGCGGCTGGATCCGGTGAAGGTCCGGGGTCACGTCCAGGATGTAGCGCAGGCCTTGCCGTCCCATCTCCAGGGTGCGCACCTGCTTGGCGAACTTCAGGCCGACGTCGGCCCACAGGAGGAATTCCTCGGGGCCGCTGCTCTTGTCGCAATAGCCCTGGATGTCCAGGCGCGCGAGCATGTCGCGGGGAGGCTTTTCGCTCGCGTATCCCGTCTGCAGCACGATCTGCACGCGCTTGTTGAACGTGCGCACCTCGTTGATCATCTCTTCGCCGGTCATGCCGGGCATGAAGTAGTCCACCAGCAGGAGGTCGACCTCCTCGCGGCGCAGGATGTCGATTCCCTGGCGGGCGCTTTCCGCGCGCAGCACCCGGTGCCCTTCGCGTTCCAGGAGGGATCCCGACGATTCGAGGACTTCGCGGCTGTCGTCCACCAGCAGGATCGTGCGTCCGGAATCGCCGCGTGCGCCACCTTTGCGTGCCATGTCAGCCTCCCGCCGCTTCCGGAAGCCGGATGGTGAACGTCGTGCCCTTGCCGGGAACGCTGTCCACCTCGATCCTGCCTCCGAAGTCGCCGTGGACGATGTCGTGGATGATCGTGAGACCGAGCCCGGTCCCTTTTCCCACGGGTTTTGTCGTGAACAGGGGGTCGAAGATCCTTCCCAGGTTCTCCTGGGGGATCCCGCATCCCGAGTCCGCGACGGAAATCGACGTCTCGCGGTCCCGCGTGTCCACCGAGATCCGGATGATCCCGCCTCCGGCGCCTTCCATCGCGTCGATGGCGTTGGTGACGAGATTCGTCACGACCTGCTGGAGGCGGTCGGGGATCCCGAGCACCGGCGCCGACGCGGCGGAATGCTTGACGCGCGCCTCGCAGCGGGCCGCGCGCAGCGCGTGCGACAAGAGCAGGATCGCCTCGTCCACCACGCGCACGCAGTCGAACACCTGCTTGTCCTTGGCCCCCATGTCGCGGGTCTGGCTCTTGATGGACCTCACGAATCCGCTGGCCTTGTCGCCGGCGCGGATCGCGATGTCCAGCGACTTGGCCATGTCGGCGGCGATCGCCTTGTGGTCGTCGGGCGTGACCTCCGGATCGCCGATCGAATCGGCGTACTCCTTGGCCAGCTGCTTCATCTCTTCCAGCGACGAGCGCATCGCGGAAAGGGGAGTGTTCATCTCGTGGGCGATCCCGGCCGTGAGCTTGCCAAGGCTCGCCATCTTTTCGCTGAGCACGAGCTGCAGCTGGTTCTTTTCCAGCGTTTCCAGGGCCTGCTCCAGTTCCCGGGTGCGCGAACGCACCTCCACCGCCAGGCGCGCGCCCATGAGCGCCGCCGAAATCTGCGTGCGCAGGGCGTCCAGCAGCATGCCGCGCCGCGATCCGAGCTCCACCAGCGCGAACCCGAGGTGCGTGGACTCGAAGAACAACGGCTCGATCGCCAATGTCCCGCGTTCCGGATCGGACTGCACCAGCTCGCGCACCACGCTCCGCACGGGTTTGGGGATCCCTTCCGCGGGGAGCGGGATCCGCTTGCCGTGGTTGTACGACAGGATCAGGCGCAGTTGGCCCGGCGGATCGGTCTTTTCCTGGACCAGGATGTGGCAGGTGTTCAATTGCAGGAGCGGCAGGTCCTGCGCCAGGCTCTCGACCAGGTTTCCCACGTCGAAGGTGGTGATCAGGTGGCTGCCGGTCTCGTGGAGCTGGCGCGTCCAGCGTTCCACGCGCATGGACTTGTACGCCGATCTCTGGACTTCGCGCTCGTGGACCACCAGCCGCAGCTGGTGGAACAGGCCTTCGATTTCGGCCGCGTCGGACGTGTCGCGCGGGAAGAACGGCATGGTGCCGCGCCGCAGGCGCGAGACGAACAGCTGCCAGCGGTCGTTGTCGTCCTCTTCGCGGGAGTGCGCCATGAGGAGCTTCTCGAACGGCACGATCGAGATCCCCTTGACGATTCCCGTCGCTTCCCGCGACAATTGCGAGAACAGATGGGCGAATTCGGCGGAGGCCACGACCGCCTGGTCCTCGGGCCCCATTTCCGACTTGACCGATCGCAGGCAGGCTTCCGACCCGAAGGCCTCGCCGGCGGCCAGAAAGCTCGAATCCCTGGAATCGATGATCGATTCGCTGCGTCCTTCGGCGATGGACGCCGAATGGCAGCCGCAGGACCCGCGCGCCACCAGCCTCGCCGGTTGGTGGTTGATCGGAGGGACGCTCCCGCCTTTCAGGAGTTCGGCGACCAGGCTCACGCACAGACGTCCCTGGTCGAACAGGGGTTGGCGCACCGAGGTCAAGGCCGGAGTGGAGAACATCGCGTCCTCGATGTCGTCGAACCCGGTCACGACCACGTCTTCCGGGATCCGCACCTTGTGCTGCTTGAGCGCTTCCATGGCGCCCAGGGCCATCTCGTCGTTGGCGGCGATCACGGCGTCGAACGGGATCTTGCGGCCGAGCAGATCCATGACCATGTCGCGCCCGATCCCGAAGTCGAACTGTCCCACCAGGTCGAGCTCCCGGACATGCGGGACGCGGTGGCGCTCGAGCACCTTCAGGAACGCGTCGCGTCGTTGCACGGCTTCGGGGTTCTGGAGCGGCCCACCCAGGTAGAGGGGACGCTTCCGTCCGTGGTATCCCACCACGTGTTCCACGACGGCTTCCATTCCCGCGGCGTTGTCGACCAGCACGGTGGGGAATCCGGGGACGCCGAAGCCCGCCGTCACGAGCGGTCGGGGCGAATGGCTGCGGGCGAATTCGGCGATCTCCTCGGAGTCGAGGGTGTTGGCCACCGCGGGTGCCAGCAGGATCAGGGCGTCGACGTTTTCCGGCGTGGCGAGCTTGAACGTCTCGTTGCGCATGCGCTTGTCGAGCCAGGCGGATTTCATCTCGCCGCCGTTGAAGCTCGCGACGTCGTACCCCAGCTCGCGGGTGCGTTCCTCGATGCCGATCCACTGGCCGTACTGGTAGGCCCCCACCAGGTCGTTGACCAGCAGACCGATGACCGGCCGCCCGGTCACGGGGTCACTTCTCCGTGGCGGTGAAGACCCCGTCCCATCCCGACGGAGGATGCGACAGATATTGTTCGCAACGCGCGGCGAAGACCTTGCTCGGGCAGGTCTTGACCCCGGGCTGTCCGTGCAGCGGTTCCAGGTCCAGGGATTCCAGGAACCCCGCGCGCGCCTGCTCGAAGCGCCCCGCGAGGTAGTGCGCCCGCGCCATGGAAAAGAGTTCCGCGCAGCGCCGCCAGGAGTCCGGGGCGCCCCGCTCGAGCCCCATGATCTCGTGGACCGTGACAGGTTCCGTCTTGCCCATCACGCGGATCGTGTCGATCTCGCGCGAAAGGAACCCCGGACCCGCGGCGGAAAGCGTCGCCGCCGAGCACAGGATGTACACGCCGTACTGCTTGGATGCGCTCTCCAGGCGCGCCGCCAGGTTCACGTCGTCGCCCATCATGGTGTAGTTCATGCGCAGCTCGGAACCCATGTTTCCGGTCACGATGGGGCCCGTGTTGAGCCCGATGCGCATGCGCATGTGATGGACGATCTGTGGCCATTTGTCCCCTTCATCGTGCCATTTCGCCCGCAGCTCCGCCAGTCTTTCCTGCATCATCACCGCCGAGACCGCGGCCTTGCGCGCGTGGCCCTCCACCGGCACGGGGGCTCCGAACATCGCCACGATCGCGTCCCCGATGTACTTGTCGAGCGTGCCCTGGTTGTCGGTCAGGATCCGGGTCATGGCCGACAGGTACTCGTTGATGAGCTCCACCAGGCGGGCCGGCGATCCGATCTTTTCCGAGAAGGTGGAAAAGCCCTGGATGTCGGTGAAGAACGCCGTGATCTCGCGCTCTTCGCCGCCCAGGCGCGGCTGCAAACCCGATTCCACCATCTGGTCGATCAGCTCGGGGCTGATGTAGGTCTTGAACGATTTCTGCAGGAAGAGCTTCTGGCGTTCTTCCAGCAGGTAGCGCAATCCCATGGCGGCCACCGACGACGACAGGGCGCACAACGAGCCGGGCAGGATCGCCAGCCACAAGCCGCGGTCGAACGCCGCCACCGACACCGCGAACCAGGAGCACAA